>Ga0065711_1039240_pt1 | contig 18001 bp, 25 predicted proteins | sample Hoacrofraction12_FD_59098 | JGI IMG/M metagenome (GOLD analysis project Ga0065711, IMG submission 59098) | Hoatzin crop microbial communities from Cojedes, Venezuela - Epithelial fraction 12 v2 (version 2) | ecosystem: Host-associated > Birds > Digestive system > Esophagus > Crop | place... | reverse complement strand
CCCCGCTTCCCCGTCAGCGCAGCGCTGATAGCTCCCCATCTGAGATGCTGTGGCGGGGGGGGCACGTGTTCCCACCTCCTCTACCACAAGCCATCCCGCAGCCCTTGGCTGAGATGCTCCCCAGCTCCGCTTCCACTTTGACTGCCTCTGTCCCGCTGCAGGAGAGGAGGTTTCAGCTCAGCATCTGCCCAAGCTCCCTCCAGGACAGGAAATCTGATGAGTTTACCCCCGATCGCTGCCTCCAAACCCTGTAAGTGAGGGCAGGGTCAGGCAGGGCCAGCTCCATCCCCGAGCTCTCTCGCTGAAGTCACACATCCCCAGGGCATCTGTTTTCATCCCGCAGGCAACCACATACAGCATCAGCTTCTCTGCAGGAGAGCTCCTGGGAAGACCTAAAGCACAGATGCCTTCGCAGCTAAAACTTCCCAGCAGCTTTTCCAAATCAAACCCTGGTCTAGCCTTGCCTCCGCATTTCCTCCAAGGGAACCAGAGTGGGTGACATTTTGAGTGCGTGGAACCCTGGAAGATCTGCCACGACAATCTCCAAAGTGATTTTAGAGCCACATCTTAGTGTTAAGGCTTGGCTGAGTTTTTCCAAAAGGAAAAGTGAGTGGATAGGCATGTGTATTTGTTGGTAAAAGTGGTCAAGTTTTCAGAAAAGTAAATAAAACTTGATTCCTCTCTGCATCAGCGCTCGGTGGGGTCACCGATCACATGAAACCACAATGAAATCCATCTCCTGTCCAAAGCCAGGATGGAGCAGGAGTAGCTGATAACCCCATGCTCCTCGGGCAGGCAGCGTGGGTTGGAAAGGGCAGTGGGAGCAGAAGGAGCTCAAATAAGGGCACTGTCCCTTTAAAAAAAGGGAGGGGGGGGGAAGGATCAGAGACCTTACCCACTCCAGGGAAATTAAACTCACAGAAAAAACCCTAATTTGCTAAATTAAGACAATATGGTCCAGATGTTGGAGGCAGAGTTGCTGAGCAGAGTTTGCACAGCCTGGCTCTCCCGGGGCCGGTTGCTGGCAGCGGGACGACTCCCTCGCTACTTGTCACGTCTGTCCATGAGCACAACCCTGAGCAGCACTGGAAATATTTCCTTTTTTGGAAACCTTTGCTGATCTGGAGAGAAAAAAACCCATCACGGCCTCCACTGCAGCATCAAGACACCAGCCCGTCCCAGGCTCAGCGGCTGGGAAGGAGCCAGCCCAGCCCAGCCCAGCCAGTGGTTCCCCCTCTGGAGAGGGGAGCAAAGTCCCTTATCACGCTGCAAAGTTCAGCCACTCCTTGCGGGAGATAAGATGGGGCACAAGCATCTTCATTCACACCGCACGCCAAGATCCTGGCGATATCTGATGGGCATGGCAAGCGGAGGCGTCCCCTCCGGATACAGACTGACCCCAAGGCATCGGGCCATGCCGGCACGATCCAACAACGTTTTCCAGCTTGGATCATTTTTCCCAAGTCTTTTCCCAGCCCCAGTGGGCACCGCAGGCACAGCCACAGCCGGAGGAAGCAGGGTTTCACGGATGGAGAATCAGAAAGCAAGAAAAGCCTTGCCAGAGGAGGAACTGCTCCTGGCTGCGAAGCCCTGAAGGTTTCATCACCTCTCCCCATCCCGGCCTCACCTCCCTTGTCTCTGCCCTGGGGCTGCTCTCCCATCCGTGCTGGGAATCTCCCTCCCCTTACACCCCACGGACCAACCCCCCGAGCAGCATTTTTGGAGCAGAGCGTGGCAGAGCTTCCAGGCTCTCACCCACCCAAACAGGGTCATTTTTAGAGCTACAGCTCAGCTCTCCCATCCCCTTTAGCTCAGTAACCAAAACCAGGCACCTTGTCTTCCTTCCACCCTCTTTCCAACAAAAAGAGGGTTTTTAAACCCAATCCCGAACTTCTAATCAGTATTTTTGTTTCCTCCCTCCAGGCCCCCTTCCCTTTCCAGCCCTTCCAGCAATTAAGCTCCTTTACCCAGAGCTTCACAATGGGTTTTCAAGAAGCAAACCAGAAGTAAACGAAGTTTTCAAATGTACATTTTTTGAAAGACAAAGTGAATTCGCAGTGAAATCATCAGCATTTCCCAGTCAGCTGGATGTAGCTCCCACCAACACACCCCAAGCAGGGGCAGATGCTCAGAGCAAGGCAGGCAGGAGCAGCCCAAGCCCCGTGATGTGCATCTCAAGCTGTGGTCAGAGCCAGATGCCGCAGAGGAATGTGTTTAGATACGGTGGGAACAGATGGAGACCGAGCTCATGGCTGTAACACAGAGATCAACACCCATTCCACAGTCCAAAGGCTTGTCCCTTCCTACACATCCCCCCTCCTGCTCAGGGACGGGCTTCAGCCTCCCCCCAGCTCTTACCTCTGCAGAGCACCAGGCGCAGAGGGGGCTCACAGCCAGGCACTGTTTGCAGGAGCTCACCCCACGGGTGGTGCAGATGTTACCCCCTGAAACAGCAAAACAGAGAGTGGTTACAATCTGCAGGGCCCAAAATCTACACGTGCACTGAAAGTCTCAGTGCTCAGCAAGCAGCTTCAGGAGCAGACACACGCCACCAGGGCTCTGCTCCAACCCCTTTCCTAGCCCCAAAGCCCAGGTCCTCCCTTCCCTGCCCCTTTTATAACCACCTCCCCAGCCCAGTACCAGCTGGGCTTCATCCTGCCCAGCGCTATCATCTCCCTCCTGCCAGCTCCTTAAAGGGTCCCCCCTACCCCTGGAACCTTGCACGCATGTTGGAGTGAAGCCCCAGCACTGGGCGGGGGGGACACACAGCCTCTCCCCTTGTGCCTCCCTGCAGACATTTTGGGGCAGCAGAGAGGGGGATGGGGTGAATTCCCAGGGGCGCAGTGTGGTACCCACAGCCCAGCCAGCGGGCGGGGAACTGCCGCCTCTTCCCACCACCCCCAGCCCAGGGTAGCTGGTGCCTTCTTGTGCAGACACTAAACTCAGAGGCTGGTCCTGGCTGGGGTTCAAGCCCAGGGAGGGAAAGGGCACAAGTCCAGAAACGTGCTGGCAGCGGTTTGCACCGATGCCCCGGGCGAAGGTTAGGCTCTGTCGGTGGAAGTGGTGGTGGAGGCATCAGGAGACTCACGCTGGCACCAGTCATGGTGGTCAGAGGCCAGCGGGTCCGAGGCGGGGGTTAAAGGGCCCCAAAATGCCCGCAGGGGCCCTGGGGCAGCGCCAGCACCTGCCGGGGCAGGATTTGCTCCTCCGGCAGAGGCAGCGCCGTGCAAAGCTGTGGTTCCCACTGCCAACAGCCGGTGCGGCGAGCAGCTGGGGGCACGGCTGTGGTGACATCACCCTCGGCTCTTCCTCCCTCCTGGGGCACAAGTGTCTCAGCAGAGCCTTAGGATTCCCGGAGCAGAGCAGACCACAGCCGTGTGCCTCCTTGCCACCTGGGGAGCCTGGGGGATGCCGGCATGGAGTAGTGGGCGCTGGGGTCTCCCCTTTGCCCCGTGTCCCCCTGTCCCCACCCAGGGCTCTCCCCAGCAGTCGCAGGCAGAAGAAGCGGCGTTTTCCCCAGCTGCAGGAAATGCAACATGGAGCAGAAAGCAGAAATGGAGAAACGATGTCATCAGGTCTTTGGGCAGAACACGGCGACGGCACCGTGCGCTCGTGCCCGCTGGCAGACAGCCTGGGAGCGCGAGCGTGCGTGCGTGCGCGTGTCTGCACGGCGGCTGTGCGTGCAGCGTGTCACGGATGTGCGTGTCTGCACGAGGGTGGTGTCACACGCTGAGCTGGGCACGCTCTGGCTGCCCTGAAGGCCAGCAGTTGCTTGGGGACGTGCCCCAGGGCACTGGGGCTGGTGTGTCCCGTCAGACCTCTGCCACCTGCACTCCCCGCTCGTCCCACGCAGGGGGACTAAACTCCAGCCTAAAACCTGACTGCCTGGCTCAGCACCAGCTCTGGGGTCGCACCCCTCCCAAAGCTTTTACCATACACCAAAGTACCCGGCTGCAGCCTGGGAGGATGGGAAAGACTTTAAATTTAGCACTGCCCAAAAGAGCGGCGGGTTGATCTCTGGTGCTTTCCACACCGAGGACGCTTAGCGATGTGCTAACAGCAGTATTGCCTCCTGCGGCGGACGGGTCCGGATGGCGGGGCCGAGCGGGGAGAAGGCAAAGGACCCTCTGAAAGCAGCAGCGGCACCGACAGCGCCAGCTCCCGCTCCTCACGCCTGCTCCTGCTGCGTGTGTGTGCGATCCCTCCTGCCTTGCCAAGCGCCGGCGGCTGCAGCCCGGTGCCGGGGCGCGTGCCTTGGATTTGCGCTGTGCCGAGCCTTGGATTGCGCTGCGCCGTGCAGCTGGGAGCCGGTTCCAGTGCAGCTGGCTGTGGCTCGGCCCTCCGGCATTACCCTGGCAGCCCTCGAGACGGGGACGGCCCTGGCAGCTCGAGGTGTTCAGGATTAAACTCTTGGAGCTGCCAACCCCGGGGCCACATGCCCGAATGTGGGAACAGCTTCCGAACCTGCAGGTCCCCGGGGAGCCCTGATGCTTTGACATGCGGACCAGCACCACAGCCCCTCAGTCGGGGTCAGAGGTGCCAGGCAGCCGTCTGCTCCGTGCCAGGGGTTTCGTTGCTTTCTGCTCTCCTTCCCTCCCTGTAGCACCTGCGTCCAGCCGCTGACTCACGGCTGCGGTGGCTGCAGCCTTGGCTGGGGCAGGGTTATAGCACCCAGCACCACCAGCACTGCTCCTGGCTCAGACTCCTTTTAAACACCAGTGCGGGATTTATTTCCCAGGTTTTAGTTCATCCTGGGATGGTTTAGCCACCCGGCTCTGCCCCAGCACCCAGCTGGCTGGGGAGGTGCAGAGCTGACAAGGGCCCCTGCCACCCACGGGTGCTCCAGCCACGCTCCCAGCCAGAAGACAGGACCCAGGGCTCACACCAGCATCCGGGATGTGAGATGCATTGGTCCAAATCCTATCTCTGACGGACTTCCCCTGTGACTTGAGCCAAGTCCTTCAGCCACTCCCTGCCTCAGTTTCCCCCGTGCAGCATTAACCCTGGCCTCAGCGAGCACCGGCTGCACAGAAACACGATGTGGAGGATTTCCAAGCTCATGTCTGCTGGCCGAGGCCCTCGCTGCCTCTGCTTTGTCTCCTCATGCTGCAAAACCTGAGCTCTAACGAGCTAACGAGCCCCAGGACCACCCTTTGGGCTGGGTGGTTTGTCTGCTCCCCAGCAGTTGCTGCACATCACCTCCTGCCTGCGCGCAGCCTCTAGGCTCCATGGTTTCCTTTCCTCCCCTTCTGCCGCCATGCCACAGCCCAGGGGTCCTTGATCTGGTGTCCCCCCCTCCATGCTGGAGACATAAACCCGATTTTCTGGCTGATTTTGGAACAAGGGCCACAAGCTGGGCTGGCTTGCCCAGGCCAAGCAGCAGCCCCGTGGCTGGGGAGCATCACAAGGGCTTAGATGGGGCTGCAGCACGGAGGGTCCCTGCAGGAGGGACGCTGCCGTGTCCGAGGCTGCCCTGGGGTCTGCTGTCACATTGTGCCACTCTGCCATTGCTGGCAGCAGTGGCTTTGCCACCTCAGGCTGCCCAAAGCTGCAACGTGGAGGTCTCTGCCCCAGACATGTGCAGCCCCATGGTCTCCATCACTCCATGACCGCGACATGTACCCGGGGATGGAGGACCCTTCCCCAACCTCCAGCACCATGCGGAGCCGTTCTTGGCTGCACTTAACCCCGGGCTGGATGGAGCAGGGCCATCCCTCCCCCCTAGGAAGGGGCCAAAATCCGCCGGGCGCCGGCGGTGGTTAACCGAGGGCAGTTCTCACCATCCAACCATGCGGCTCGTCCTGCTGCAAGCAGGCAGCCTCACCCCTCTCGCTGCGGGGAAATGTCTCTATTTCGGCATTTCCAGCACTGCTTGCGTGGCTGGACGCATGGGCACGGTGTCGGGAGGGCTTTGTGGCGGGGAGCGGGGAGGGGAGTCCTTGGGGTGATGTAAGAGTAAAAGCAGAGGCGAAGGAGAGCGGAGGATGCCGCAGCTCGAGCCCCTTCAGGTTTTGGGCCTGCGATTGCCCAGCAGTGCTTCCCAGGCTCGGGAAGCTGCCTGACTGTGAGCAGGTTAACAAGATTCCAGCACAGCCTAAATTAATAAATTCTGTGTTTTTTAGTTCTTTTTTTTTTTCCCTCCCCATTTTTGGGGCTTTTTTTTTCCAGCCATAAAAACAAATAAACCCGAGTACAAAAGCTGCATTTTTTTACTACAAAAGTAGCTGGTCTCATATAATGACCTGATCCTAAAGACTCGGGCTTTAAAAAAAGAAAAGCAGTCCTAGCACATGAAATACAGGGAATCTGGGCAGCATGGGAGCCACCCGCCTGGGGCTGGGCAGTGCTTCGGCCCCGGAGCGACGTGAAATGATGCGCTCGAAATACCCCAGAAGTCTGTGGCTGAGCATCACCCTTCCCTGGCTGGAGAAAATGACTCCGTCCCTGGTCTGCACTCCAAATAAACTCTTCTACGTACTGCATGAGCCAGCCACACACTTGTTTCTTCCTCTCCTGACAATCTGAGCAGGAAAGTGCACACAGAAAACTTGATAAAGGTATTTTGGACAACTCAGTTAAGACACAGAACATACTTACATCCTCTCTGACCTTTCTGCTTGACTCAGCGAGAAGGATTTAGGCTTTTCTGGCTGGTCTTTTGCCCATGCCATCCTGGGACTGTGTCTTTTCTCTGAACCTCTCCCTGTCTGCCAGCATCTTCCCAGAGATGGGATGCCCGGAACTGAGCTCAGCTGGTTACAGGCACCGACACACAGGACCAGAAAAATCACCTGCACAGCCCCAAACTGCAGCTCTATAAACTGAAGCTCTTCCAGGGCTTATCCCATGCCCTGTACTGATGACAGCTCACGCCAGCAGCAGATCGGAGCCTCAGGCTGTTCCTGGGAATTCACCAAACTCTGGAATTCTTTAGACAGAACAATGTTGCCCCAAACCCCCTCGAGTCTGGCCTCAGAAACAATGGGACTGATTTATAAACCAGGAGCTGAGAACACGGCACCATTGTGCAGTTGTAGGATTTACTTTGAGCCCCGGAAACACACCCGGGGAGGAGATAACGCTTTTACAGGGCTCTTCTCCATGCTTCAGACATTGGAATATTTTTTAAAATACAAACTACTTTGTCCTGAAATCACCTGATGCCAAAAATCTGAGTTTTTAAAGCAAAGCACCAAAACAGCACGAGAAAAAATAACACAAGACAGAAATGCTGACTTAAATACACTCCATGCCCTTAAAATGACATGGATACAGCAACTACCTGCCCTGCAAACTCCCCCAGCGTACTTTCTGCTTACTAAGGACAGAGCCCAAGTCACACCCCAGTGCTTCCATTACAAACCAGTACCCGGAACCAAACACAGCATAGGTAGAGAATATAAACTTGCTGCACCCAGTGCGAGAACAACACACCAAACCGTGTCTCGACCCTATAACATCTCCGAGAAACCCTCCTAGCCCCGACCGGCTTGAGCAGTGCTTTGCATTTGGGAATCGCGCTGAGGTTTCAGGCTGCCAGCTCCCCCTCCGAGCGATTTTCCCAGGAAATCGCAGACCCTGGGAATGCAGAAAGTCCTGGGATTTTGAAAAGTAACAGGCAACATAATCACTAAGTGACCTGGCTTTAAGCAAGCTACAAGGCTGTAAACCTACCCCAGCCACCAGCAGCGCAGAGCACGAGGATCCCGAGAACCACGCAGAGTTTTCCCATCTTCTTCTCCGAGCCCCGCGCGTGGGGGGCTGCGTGGACCAGCCCCGCCGTGAGCGATGGAAAGCAGCTCTGGGGCAGCCAGAGGTTTTGAGCAGTCCAGGAGATGAATCATGAGTCTGGGTGTATGACACACATGGCGAGCGGGGCCGGCCGGAGGAAACGGCGCTGGATAGTCACTCAGTTTTGAGTCAGGGAGTGCCCCCGCCCGCTCTGCCTGCAGCTCCTCATGCTTTTTTCCGCTCTCTCAGCTCAGACAAGGACCTAATAAACCCTGGCAGCAAGTACGCTGCACTGGTGACCTACAGCCCCGGGGCTGGTAACAGGCTCTTTCCCATAGGCTCTTTTGCCTGGGTTTAATTCCTTGCAAAATCTTGCTCACTCCCTCCTTTTATTAACTCTTGCATGAAAGGCAGCCTGGGTTTTGAACCCAGTCTGAGCAGCCTCTGAGTTCAAGGATTGTAGGGGAAATAAATAGAGCAAATATATAGCGATATGAAAGTGTGGGTTCTCGGCTCCCTTCCCCAGAGCACTGGTGCAAATGGGAATATCTCTGCTGAAACAGAGCTGGGAGCTGGGAGACCCAGCCAAGAACTGGACCTGCTGAAACCAGCAGTTTGGGTATAAACCTGGACATCGCAAAGGCAGGGAAGTTCAGCTTTGAGTCACATAATTTGGACCTGATTTTCTTCTCACTTGTATAGTTTTTCCCCTCTGTGTCCTCAGAAATTGCTTCTATACTGAGCAAGTACAGGGAGTCGGATCTGCACAGGAATTGCCCCTGCTGAAATGCCTGAGCTGCTTGCTGGTGCCTCCCAAAGGGGTTCAACAAACCTCTTGCTCCCCTGCGATACCAAAGTCCTGCTCAGAGATGGGGAAACTGAGGCACTAAAAATATGGGCTGGGGGGCAAAACGGAGAGAAGGGCTCCTTCCCTGGAGCTGTGGGCTGCTCCCTCCTGGCAGGTGACAGGACTTGGGGACAGAAATGACACAGAGCGATCCAACGCACAGAAACACCAGGCAGTGGAAAAATGAACTCGTGTGAGTGCTGAGAGCTGCAGCCACAGCCTGGCAGTGCCGGAAGCTTTGGGGCAATGTGTAAGGTGCTGTACGAGACCCACGGCCCCCACCCTGGGGATAACCGCATCTGCCCCAGAGCCAGGCGGCTCCCAGTGAGAGGTGATGGTGTCTGCGAGGGTGAGATGGAGATGGAGAGTCTGCCTCAGGAGCTGGGGACTTTTCTTGGCTTTAAAAGAAGTTTTGATGCCTCTTTGCTTCCCCACTCGGCCCCTCCGTGCCCGCGGGGTGCTGCTGCCCTCCCACGGCTGCGTGGACTCTGCTCAGCGAGGGAGCATTTTCCTTCTGGGACCCAACTCCCTCCCCAAGAGTTGTTAATGAGGATTTGGTTAAGGGGGCTAAGAGAAGCCCACCGACCCTCATGCAGTGTTGAAAAGGGCTGCACCTTGGCTGCCACATCAATACAAACCACAAACCTGCTTCCTGCGGATTGCTGGGTCTCGTCCTGCTCCGGATCCTGGAGCCATTTCTCACTGCAGACTCCATTAGCCAGTTTTAAGGCATCTAAATTCCTGTTTCTCCTGCACGGGACCTCCTCTCTCTGCCTGGAAATGCCACCTATGTGGCCATTCCCTGTTGTGCAGGGTTTTCTGGCCATGTGGCAGCCTGTCCCTGTACCACCCTGTAAGCACGTCTGATGCTTCATGGAAGGGACGACGAATTTGTCTAAGTTTGTATAGAGAGAAATGTGGGAGCTCTGCTTGGCTCTGCAAGCCCCACAGATCCGACACACTATCGATCTCGCAGGCCCGCTTTTCTGGGGGATTCACCCTGCCAAGCTGCTGGGTGCTCAGACTAGCAAGGGGTGCAGGCTCCAAAGGGACACACAGTCCTGCGTGTCCTGAAACCCCGTGCCCAGCATAAACTGGGATACTGCAGCCCTTGCTGGAAGCATGGTGCAAAAACTTTGAAGAAGAAGGAAAAAGTCACAAATTACGTATTTGACCTGCCTGCATCCACCTGAGCTCTCGTTCTCCCTGAGGACAACGATGCTATGAATTTAATTCAGCACATTCGGACTGAATTTCCCCGCCAACTGCGAGAAGGTTCTGCTTGTCCTGAAAACATCCCCGTGATGTTAACTCCAGGCACCGTGTAATAGATAATCAGACAACTGACCGTATCGCTCTCTACAACTACCTGAAAGGAGGTTGTAGCGAGTTGGGGGTTGGTCTCTTCTCCTAGGTAACAGGCAATAGGACAAGGGGAAATGGCCTCAGGGGAGGTTTAGATCAGATATTAGGAAAAATTTCTTCACTGAAGGAGTTGTAAATCATTGGAACAGGCAGCCCAGGGAAGTGGTGGAGTCACCATCCCTGGAGGTATTTAAAAGACGCATAGTTGTGATGCTTAGGGACGTGGGTTAGTGGTGGAGTTGACAGTGCTAGGTTAACGGTTGGACTTGGTGATCTTGAAGGTTTCCTCCAACCTAAACAATTCTATGGTTCTGTGATTCTATAGTGGGATGCTCTGGGTATTGAAGTCGCTGCTCGGATGAAGGCGAGGAGCAGGCTGGGGTGTTTGAGAGCTGAGCGGGCCCAGGGCCCCGGCTGCCCCATCACTGCAGGCTGGGACTCAGGAGCGATGGGTGTCGCAGCCCCAATCCGTGCTTGGGCTTGCGGAGAGAGCAGAGCCTGGAGCTGGAGCCACCAGAGGGAGCAGAAACTCCTTCAGCCTGGAGCCAGCTGGAGCTCCTGGCCAGGAGCTCCCACCCGTGCTGGGGCACCGGCCACACACTGGTTTCCCGTGGGGATTTTTCCTGACCCTCAGGTTAAACACGAGCAGATGCTCTTCTTCGAGCAGGGCTTTCTGCCTCCCTCTGTCAAGCGCTTCTGCTGCAACCTGCCCTCGCAGACCGGGCAGCCCTTCAGAGAGAGAAACGCCACGTGCAAAACAAGGAGGGAAAAAAGCAACAAGTAAAACCCAAACCAACAGCTTTTGAGCCCCTAAATATCACAGCAGCAGAACAAGGACACAGGTCCCAGCCGCCGAAAAGGAAAATCAATTGACATTCCCTCTACCAAGCTGTGCTCCGTCCTCAGCCAGACAGCCTCACGCTCCTGCCTTTAGCTGCAATTTATCAATCCTCATTTAGGTTTATTAAAATCTCCTTTGGGGTCTGGGCAAAGAAAGCAAGCCAAGATGCATGCAGAAAAACCAGGACAAGGTCCCCACATCGTGGCTCGAGAGTGATCTGTTCTGTGTGATCCAGACACCTTTCCAGGCAAACACCAACGGGCAAAGCCGGGAAAGCTGGGACACGGCAGCTCCGTGGGCACAGCCCTGGGACAGGCAGGGACGGGACTAGCCATACACGGCTGGACACCCCGACTCGTGCTCTCATTTTGGGTGCTTACACAGCCACGGAGAGGGGCGCGGCGATGAAACGTCCCCTGGGATTCCCTCGGTGGGGCTTGAGGGGCCCAAGGGAGAGGGTCTGCGGCGCTCCAGCCCTGGGCGCAGCAGTGATGCTGCTGTAGGACCCAGAGCTGGGGTCTCGGGCAGAGATCAGGGTGCAGCATCACAGTGCTCCTCTTCAAAGGGGCTTAAGGAGCAGGAGGGGGAGAAAAGGGAGACAAAGGTGTCCGGGGAGGAATCCCCCAGCCCGAGGAAGACAAGGATGCAGAGAGGGGGATGGATCCAGCTCGAATCTGGAAGCAGAGAACGGGCGTCACTGAGCAGAGCTGGGGGTGGACCGGGCTGGATGGGGCCAGCGCTCTGAGAAGGAGTGGGTGGCACAGAGCAGCAGCGGGGATCGGCGAGAGCAGCCTGACCTGAGGCTCACGGGAGCCTGCGTGGGGGGCACAGGGTCCGGCCAGCGGTCCCAGATGAACACGGACCCTGTGGGCTGGTGTCAGGAGCGGGTGCAGGGGCTGGGAGGAAGGGTGGGCTAGGTGCCGCTCCGCAGGGCCTCAGGGGTCAGCCCCCACCCGGGGGTGGCACAGGGCTGGGCTCGGGCACCAGTGGCAGGGCAAGGGGGGGGTGCACACGCGTGGGGAAGGGGTGGGCAGCCTGGGTGAGCGTGGAGGGGGAGGAAGGCGGTCCTGGGGGGAGGCTGGAAGGGGGTGGAGTTGCTGTTTTTTCTTTGAACACGGTGAAGACTTTAGCTTGGAACTTGCGTTTGTGGAGCTCCCAGCCGGCAGGAATCAGCTCGGCTGCGGGAGAGCCCCCGGGGAAGGGGCTGCGCCTGGGGGCAGCGGCGAGGGCAGGAGGCATGGGGCCATCCTCGGCTGCCTTCCTCTCCCCCGTGCCCCCTTCGCCTTTTTTCTCTCTCTCTTATTGCTCGTTTGGGGGCTTGTGCTAACGCTGCCTGTGCCAGGAGGGACCCGGCAGCGAGCCATCCCTCGGCTGCACAAATTGGCTTCCCACCTGCTCGCAGCCTCGAGGAAGTTTCCCCTCCATCCGAGGTGTTGTGAGAAGAAGAAAGGCAGGAGGTGGCTCGGAGCCCGGAGCCCTGGCCTGTGAGGGGTGGGCAGGGGGACAGCAAGCTTTCCTCTTGCCTTCCCGGAGATTTGGGATCACGCGCACGCCATGAATGGATCATTTTTCAACCAGACTCTGCTAGAGCAGGGAGCTTACCCCAACAGGACCCAGGGACTGGGGATGCTCATGGCCTGCTGCAATGGGACCGGCTCGGTGCTGGCGACCGACGGCGGCTCCTCGGTCCTGGCACCGGACGAGAGGAGCCTTTACATCACGCGAGTGGTGCAGATCGCTGTCCTCTGTGTCCTCTCCTTGACTGTGATGTTCGGCATCTTCTTTTTGGGCTGCAATTTGCTCATCAAGTCGGAGAGCATGATTAACTTTCTGGTGAAGGACCGAAGACCTTCCAAGGATGTGGGAGCTGCAATCATGGGACTTTACTGAAGCCACCGGGCTTTTGTAGGCAAGTGAACTGTCTGGACCTGGTGCTGAGATGCACATTCCCATGTGTTTGGGGCAGCTGGGGGGGAGTGGAAAGGGGGTGAGGTGTCTTTTAATATGTCTATGTCTATGGAAAGCAAATCTGCGCTTCCCAGTCATCAAACTGTCGTGGTGAATGGGGAAATCTCCCCAGAGTTGTATGAAGCACAATAAATGACCAGCATCGTGTTGCATGCAGAAATGGCTTAAGTTTTGCATGAAACTTGCAGAAACAGTGATAATGTGCAGATCTGGACTTTTCTGCTGTTACCTTGGATACCGCTACCTGGGATTTGGGGCTAAAAAAAAAAAAAAGGCAAAAAAAAAAGTGAATAACTCATTACAAAAAGAAAACAACAAACCAAACTAAGGTAAAGCAAATGCATGGCACAGACCACATCTTTGACCATGGGGCAGGGGAAGGGAAGTGCCATGTGGGTCGTACAACGAAGTCTGCATGCTACAAAATGTATCAGTCTGTTTGTATTTTGGACCTCAAGTGTGCATCTTCTCGTAGAGTTTTGTAACGGGGAAAGCATGTTCTTCCTTGTTTTTCTGAGCTATCCTGTTAAGTAAACTGGTACTTTCTTCTTTCACACTATGCTGAAGGAAGAAAAGAACCCAGATAAATACAAAAAAACCACTCCAACCCCAAAACAAAAGCATGCTTGTTTTTGTACACAGCAGCCTTTTTTTCAAGTGCTATATTGTTACAGTCCTTGAGGTTTTTGTAGTTTTTTGAAAACTGGTGAACAGTCAGGAAAAAAAGAAGCTGTTTCAAAAGAATTTGGTGTTGTCTTCATTTTCTTTCTCTGTGTGTGTGGAGTTGAGGTATTTCAATCCTAGTTCCAGATATGATCATCTCACCTTCCAACTGAACTCTAATTAGAGATATTTATCTAAAGCAGAAACTACCATACATTTTTCACAGGCAAGTATCAGTTACCACTAGCAAATAAATTCGTCAGAAACTATGTATTTCAGGCTTGTGTTAAATACCTGCACAGTACTGAAGCAGAGATTGATAAAGATGCACTGAGTGCCTCTTGCAAAGCAAGATTTCAGCCTCCACGTTAAAATCTCCAGCTCCTCTGATCCTGATGAGCTGTCAAAATTAAATTATGTGAGAGGAGGAGGACTCCTGACCTTTGTTCTGTGATGGAATTATAGCTCTGTCTGTGGGTGTGAGATGGAAATAATTTGAGTTTTGTTGCGCCAACAATATTCCTGCTGGCTCCACTTCTGTAGTGGGAAAGTAATCCGAGATACTGGAGGAGCTGATGATCTGCTCTACTTGGGTGTAAATCCAGAAGAGCAGCTCTCTGCCTTTCCCAAAAGGAGGAATAAGGTTAGTGTATATTTCGTAATTAATATTTGCTGAGCACCTACTTCAAGGTTCCCATAGGGTATCAGTGGACTAAACCTGATGCAGAGCAGAGCTAGTGCAGCATGGTCACTTGTTGCTCCCACTAATCTGTTGTCTGTAACGCCTTAAGAGCACAAAGACAACGTGGCAGCAGGACCAGAATTTGGGATTCGAAGCTCAGAAATGTCCCGTTGGTGTCAGTGGAACAGCTGACCAAGGCAGGGCTCTGGTTTTTATGAGCAGCTTGTAGGTCTGCATACCCGAGCAGCCTTTCAGCATGGAGGGCTTGCTGCCCTGCCAGCAGATGTAAAAGTCGCTTCACGCAGCAGTGTGGAAGGGGATTTTGGTCCCTGCTGCTGAAGGGGGTGTTATGGCCATTGATCTCTTTGCATATGTGTGCAAACATCTTGCACTGTGGGAGCACAGCCTGGTCATGACATCCAGGTGAGATGCAAATAACCCCGATGCACATGATGACCCAGCTCTGCAACCCTTAGGAGTGTACTTGCATGCATAACTGAAACGTGTAGCTGCATCTTCAGGTCGCTGTGCTGTCAGAGGACAGCCCAGATGTACTGACTAAACTCCCATCCAGCTTCTGCTTTAAGCTGGCATTTGGTCCCTCTTGCCAATCCATCCCCCAGCTGTGGCCCCAGCACAAGGAAGAATTTAGAGATGATATGGAAGACACCTTACAGTGTTGGCAATGCAAGCAATGCACCGGACAAGTTGCTAATCCAAAGAAAACAGCAAAATTACCTTATTGTTGACCTGCAGCAATGCCCTGAGTGAAGAAGATCGTCAGATTATCTCAGCTGTCCCTACCTGCCTTGCTCTGGCAGGGGCCGTGAGAGCTGGTGTGTGTGTTGAGGGGTCCTGCTGCCCAGTGGGGAAACATGCCTCTGCAATCCCACATAGCCACCAACTCACCAAGCATGCTTAGAAGCCACATCAAGAGTGGGGTGTGGGGGTCTTCGTCCCTTTTGTGCTGTGGAGTCTTCCAGAGGAAAGGAGAAAAGTCAGCTACAGGAGGGTCATGTATACATGAGCTGGAGGAGCAATATAATCCCCCAGAAAGCTGAGCTGGGTACCTGCTGTGACAGATGGAGCTGCTCAGGAGTCAGATAGGAGAAGGAAGACTTTCTGCATGGCTCCTTGGGGCAAGAACCCAACTTTACATTGGCTTATTCATCCTCTTATAGTGCTGTGTCTCTTTGCTGATCATAAGGGCTATGTCTATGCTACCAGGTTGTGTGGACCAACAGAAGAGGGTCTGCAAAGTGGTGGGCACCATCCACTTTGCCATACTACATGGCATGTGTCCCCATGGGGTTACTGGGCTTCTGTCTTGCTTGCAGTGGGTTGAAGTGGGTTTAAGACACTTGCACACAAGTCCCCATCTGGTTAGATTCCCAATAAAAGGCTGATTATCCCACTGAGAGGAGGAATTATTTGGGGAAAAGAAGATTTCTGGAGGATTGATGCCAGCACTAAGATGGCAGGTGGAGACCACAAGGAAGGCAACAAAGGGCTGGCATGGTAAGGATGAGAGATCTGGTCTAAAAGAGCCTCTTGAGGTGAAGTCATGGTTGCTGTTTTAACTGCCCCCATTCCTTCCCCATCCTGTTCGCACAGAGCAGATGCCAGTGCAGGTCATGCCTGGTGGAAGGGAGGGTGCTGAGGGCACCGTGATGCTCTCCAGATCTCAGGGGAAGTGCTGCCTTCTCAGTCCCTGAAAACCCAGCTGTCCTGCCCCAGAGGCATGAGTCCTGCAGCCAGAGGATGAGGTGGTTACTCCAGGGCTTGCGTAAGGAAAGCAGACTATAATGGCTCTTTCTGCTGCCTTTCCCCACAAATAGCAGTGTTTTTCATCTCACGCCTACTCATTTAGCTTAAGCTTGCAAGTGGGTACTGGCTCCCAAGAAAGTTTAAGCATGTTTTTTTTGAACGAGGCTGGTTTAATGTTATTTCATTTTTTTTGAATTGTTGCTTGTAGCACATTAGCTTCTAGAACGTCACTGGGGTGCCAGGAGCTGTACAAGTATGACTGAGACACACTTCTGGCTATAAAGTACAGCAAAGAGACAGGAAGACAAGGGACACACTTAGGTGGAACATCACATCAGTGGTAGAGTGATGACCAGGCATTGAGTCTCACTTAAAATCATCTCCTAGCAATGGAATAGAAGATACCAATGCAATCCTGTGGGACTGGCCACGCTGGTCTGAGCCACTGGTCCATCTAGTCTGCATTGCTTCTCTGAAAACAATCGTGATTTTGGGCAGTACATGGTCAGTCAAGTTATCCTGCTAATGGGGAACAATTTCTTGAGCCCCACTAAGAGCAACCTGCACTGGACCTTCACAATCCCCCTTCAGGAGCAGCTCCCTGTCTCTGTGCTGGCCCCCACTTGCTGCAATTCTGTTCCAGATGGAATTTCTTATTTCTGAACAGGCAGCAGGGAAACAGCAGAGAAAGGCAAGTGTGACAGCATTTCCCCCTGTGGAGCAGCCTGCCTGCAAAGAGAAATCCTCTACCTCTGTAATCATGGATTTTACAATTGGAGAAATAAAGAAGTGGCTTGACACACCTGAGAAAACCCAGCAACCCTGGTCATACAGTCCCACCTACAGTGGGGAAAAACTCAAACCAAGTCCCATATGATACCCATCTCCTTCTCCCTGCCCTGCCAGCCTTGGCTGAGGGCAATGAAAGAGTTAAACAAGATGAGACAGACAAACAGATTAGGGGGGAGGGAGGATCCCAACCTGAGCCTGGCACCAGATGTACTGGAGCGCGTGCACCAAACATACACAGTATTTAATAATTCCTGAGAATTGCCATGGTAATGAAGCGCAGAGTCAGGTTGCTATGGTAACAGCCTTTTTTTTTAGGCAAGGAGGCATTACCCAGGTTGTAACCTCAATCCAGACTGAACACATTTCTGAGAGCCCAAAAAATAAAAAAGAAGTAAAATAAAATCAAATTAGGTAAGTAGCAGTTTCCTGTCTCTCGTCTGGCAGTTCTGGGCTTGTTCTGTAGGTAGGTGGAGGGAACCAGGTTGTTCCAGACACACATTGCCCTGGGAAGCCTGGGGAATGGCTGGAGTGAATCTCTGCAGGTCGGAAACCGAGCGCTGATGGGTGTGAGGGGCTGGACCCCTCTCATGGATGGGTCTGGGATGCTCTGTGACCACCTGGTTTCCCTGCCAGACCTCTAGCTTGACTTCAGGAGTGTCCTCAGCTGGCTAGCAGGAAGGACACATATGTCTTTTCAAGCGTATATGTACAAGAGAGTGGCCATGGGCAAGCCCTCATCCCAGTCGAGCTCACAGAAGGATGCTGTGAGCCCAGTTTGCAGCCTGCCTATGGTTACCTGCAGCCCAAGTGATGAAGGTCCCAAGGTGGTCTTCACAGAATCACAGAATCTTCGGGGTTGGAAGGGACCTCTGTGGGTCATCTAGTCCAACCCCCCTGCTGAAGCAGGGTCACCCACAGCAGGCTGCACAGGACCTTGTCCAGGTGGGTCTTGAATATCTCCAGAGAAGGAGGCTCCACAACCTCCCTGGGCAGCCTGGGCCAGGGCTCCATCACCCTCAGAGGGAAGAAGTTCTTCCTCATGTTCAGACAGAACTTCCTCTGCTTCAGTTTGTGCCTGTTGCCCCTTGTCCTGTCGCTGGGCACCACTGGAAAAAGCTTGCCCCGTCCTCCTGATACCCACCCTTCAGATATTTATAAGTATTTATAAGGTCCCCTCGCAGCCTTCTCTTCTCCAGGCTGAACAAGCCTGGCAGCTCCCTCAGCCTTTCCTCATAGGAGAGATGCTCCAGCCCCCTCCTCATCCTCGTAGCCCTCCGCTGGACTCTCTTCAGTAGCTCCTCATCTTTCTTGAACTGGGGAGCCCAGCACTGGACACAGCACTGCA
>Ga0065711_1039239_pt1 | contig 18003 bp, 10 predicted proteins | sample Hoacrofraction12_FD_59098 | JGI IMG/M metagenome (GOLD analysis project Ga0065711, IMG submission 59098) | Hoatzin crop microbial communities from Cojedes, Venezuela - Epithelial fraction 12 v2 (version 2) | ecosystem: Host-associated > Birds > Digestive system > Esophagus > Crop | place... | reverse complement strand
CCTTCCTTCCTTCCTTCCTTCCTTCCTTCCTTCCTTCCTTCCTTCCTTCCTTCCTTCCTTCCTTCCTTCCTTTCTTTCTTTCTCTCTTTCTCTCTTTCTCTCTTTCTCTCTTTCTCTCTTTCTCTCTTTTTCATTATTTCTCTCTTTTCCTCTTTCTTTCTCTCCCTCTCTCTATCTCTCTCTTTCTCTCTTCCTCTCTGTTTAGAAATAAATCAGAGCAGAGAGATGCATCCCACAGAGACTGTCTGTAATAGATAAAAGGAGCATAAACCTCAGGGGAGGACAGTGGGCTCTCTTACACATGCTGCATTAAAGAACAGTCAAAAATGTTGCTTAATGGCCTATGGTGCTGGTTTCACCCTTATTTTTATTTGCTTTTGACAAAACATAAAAGTAAAGACACGAAGGTTGTAGGGTGAATTCTGCTCTTGACTAAGTAGGAGTAAATCTATCAACTTCCAACATATTTCTGGTGCTTCAGACCATTATAATCAAGAGCAGAAGAGAATTATAGAGATTTATATTCAGCAGAGAGGTGGCATTTTCTAGCACTTACATTCTGAGGGGGAGATTTCCCGCGGTAATGGGAGACATGAGGCATTCAGAGCTCACTGACCTTCGTTGGAAGTTGGGTATCCAGCCATTCTTCTGCATTTGAACCTCCCCCTTCCCACAAGGTGAGTGATGGCTAGCTGGATAGCAAAATTCATGCCTGATTTCTGACTCTGCCACAGACTTGTTATAAGGTCATTAGCAAGTCACCTCACCTCCGTAACCTGCATTTTCTGCTCTAAAAATAGAGGTTGCCAGGACCACTTCTCTACGGGCCAGCATCGCTCTAGGCTTGTGCTGGTGAGCAGTAGTTCCTACTGATCATCTCACTGGCTTCAGTGGGACACAACTTGCTACAGCCACACTATGTTCCCAGACATGGGTAGATGTCCAATCTGACCATCTGGCTTTTTGGTGCTGCCAGCTCAATTATTTCCAGGTTTGTAGAATTGCTCTAAGTCTTTAATCTTATTACACCTTATAAACATGAGATAATTTTTCATTATTATTGTTATTATTTAAATATCCAGTGCTTGAGATCATGAATGTTTAATCTAACATCCCACCCCCGCTTCTCTTCAGCTGAGAAGGATTTGAGCAGAGAGGTAGGATATGTATCTGAAAGCAATTTGAATAGTTTGTGAACCATGGTGTCCATTGGTTTGTAACACCTGGCTGTGTCAGCTGTGTCAGGTTATGTCATGTTGTGGAGCTCAGTTTGACTGATGCAGCTGGGTGGGACCAGGCTCAAGCTGACATTGCAACAACCCAGGAAAACTGAAGAGGCAATTTTCTGTGAGTACGCCTGAAAAACATGGAACTCTTTGTGAATCCAAACCAGCAAAAATTTCTGGCTTAGCCAGAGTTAAGAGGGAAACAGCAGCACAGTGGCAATCTCACTGTACTCAGGACTGGTTGCAGAGGGCACTCTTCCTGATGTAGAGCTGTGTTTTACTCCCTCGTCAGCACCATAGACCTCTCTGAGCAGGTCCTGGGGAAGGTGGTGACAAACTTGCCCAGAAGCAACAAAGTTACATTCAGAGCATTCCCTCATTTCTGTTCCCTGCGGGTGTTTTTTTTCAGCATTTGGCAGCTGATTTTAGAGGGAACTGATCTTCAGTACAGAATCAAAGATTGTGCCCCAGCAGGCAGCACAGAAAAATAAATAAACAAATATGGGAGTCATCTACTCAATATAGCAAAACTTGTTTTCATGAGGAGCCATGTTTCTAATAGAAAAGAACACTTAATACCTTTCATTCACATTTGAGTAACATCCAGTAACCCCCCATCCTGGCATCAAAGGTTTATACCCGATTTGAAGCCTCTGTTGCAGGAGCCAAGGTGTTTCTGTCTATGGGAAGTGCTGTGTTTACTGGTCTTGACTCAGATTCGCTAGAGTTTGCTGGAAAGAATGTTATTTGTCAAAGAAAATACAGAATGTTCTAAACATGTAATTTCCTATTTTGCTGTAAAATGAGGGGTGTTGAAAGGGTGATGAGAAAGAGTTCGACAAAGTCCCTCTGCGTAACAATGTCTCCATTTCCCCATCTGCAAAATGCCGAATGAATAGTACCACCAGGATAAGAGAGAAAATTGTTAAGTTCATTCTGTTTCCTAGCTAGCCTGATGCTGCTAGTTTCAGTGGAATTATCCCTCTCTACAGCAAAGTTGTATGTAATTCAAACATAACCCCAAAGTAAGCATAGAATTGAGGAGCAGTAAATACCTCATAATAGAAACCTGCCACATATTCCTGCAAAACAGACTGCAGACTTTGCTGTCATTCATTTCCTCTTCAGATATACAACGTACCTGGAAATGCACAAAAAAAGAAAGGTTTAGAACATACTTTAGCTGTTTATCTCTGCCTTTAAATCCTCTGGTCATTAGATCATAGAAAGAAAGGGAGGGAACAATACTAAAATATTTTTGCAATGCAAATTTGTGGTTTAAGTATGCTTTTTTGACAGCAAAATAAAATTATTTCCTTTTCCTGTTACTGTTAATGATAATTTTAATAGTCTGGCCCTAGCAGAAACAAACGCTTCACAGAATAAGACCCTCTAGAGTTAAGTAACTCCTGTAAAATTGATATGTCTACAGTTAATCTTTTATAATTTGACAGATATATTTGAGAGAGATATATATATATACCTCTACTATTAGAGCTATGCTCCTTTTAAGACGAAAGGAGTGTTTTCATTTTTTTAATGCCTTTTGCCCATGCAGAGTCTCCAAGGATAAAGATTTTAGCATCTGTAGGAAAATCTGATTCTATTATCACGTGCCCTTCGGTTCTGAGTCAATCTCACTGATTATCTCTCTAAAGCTGCCAGTTCCTGTTCATGAGGCAAAGCAAAGATGAGAGAATTCAGGCAGGCTGTGGATGAAGCCAAATCATGAGGAAACATTAAGGTGTTTTCTCTTGCCAGGATATGGCTATGATTGAGCAAATTGCTTAAGCATGTGCTTAACTTCAAATACGTCAGATATACTTTTGCACTTAACCATGCACCAGCTTAAAATTAAGCACATTTTCAAGTGTCTTTATGAAAGGTACATGAAAGGGGAGGAACAGCACTGATGTGTAGTTGAGACAGACATTCCTAATGAGACGTTAGATCTCAACTAACACTGGAAACTTTTTCCTTCCTGTGAAGCCTGAGGATTTATGTGAAGATTTTTTTTCCCCTCAGTAATTAATTCGGACCCCAACAGCGTGAAGATGGAAAGAAAAGGACCCTATTAAGACTTGATATTAAGTTAATAGCAGGTGACAGTGACTTCATCAAAAGCCTTGTGCAAAACATCAAGTAGATGGAAATTTCAGTTCTGGTACATTACTCAGCTGAGTATCATCAGACCTGCTTATCAGGGTCACAAAGATTATTTGTACATCATAAAAGGAACTGTCCATCAAAGTCAGTTAAAAAAAAAAAAAGATACTGCTTTCCATTTCAGATTCATAATTTCAGATTCATACAATCAGACCTAACTAGGTGATGATCAAACCCAACCAGGGAACGTTTTCCTGATCTCACTAATGAAACTAACATTCCTTTCAGGGTTCACATCCATTAAAGGACACCTCTTGGATGTGGAGCTCAGATACTGAGTGCTGAGCATCTTGCCTGCTTATGTATGCTTGCAGTAAAGAAAAATTGAGCAGCTGGGAGAAAGCATTGTCAAGTATCCCAACAAGAAACATAAAGGGCTCAAGCAGATATCAAAAGCCGAAAGGTAATTTGTCTTGTGATATATTCAGCCTTTAGGAGTGACTGGTAAAGGCAGTGACTAACAATTAAACACTCTGCTTTTAAATTCTTGTATGTGTAGAGGACTCCTTAATGTTGTTAGTCATAACTGACAATACTTGAGGGCCTGCATTTGATAATTTCAAGCTGCTTTGCAAACATAGTTGTTCTGCAGTCAGTACTCACGGCTTCAGTAAGTCTGGTTGTTGAGAGCTCTGCTTCTGCCTTTGCTGCTCACTGGAGATGTACAGCCATGCTCAGCTCAGCGCCCACCTCTGCTCCTCCATGTCTCTTCTGGGCAAGACAAAAAGCACTTTGGAGAGCCTGACTTAACCTCGTCTTGCCATGTGTGCTGAGAATGCTGTCTCAGGCAAACCTGGATTTCAGCCCATGATGGTCCATTTCCACAAGTGACTTGCCTCTGTGTGGGGTATTCCCAGAGGAACTCCAAACTTGCTGGTATGGCAGCATCATGGCAAGCTGGGGCAGTGCTGCACCCCACACTAATTCACTTGCACTGAGCACCACATGGGCATGACTTGAGGCTATTATTGCAACACTGCCTTACTTAGAAAGAGCCTGGGTATCTTTGTATATCAGTGCATTGGCCTGTGTAGGCACACTCATCCTCCTCAATAAGTGTTGCACCCAGCTCTAGGAAAGTCTTTTTCCTGAGGCACCAAGTTATGCAGACGTATTTTGCAGTATTTAACTTTTTGCTACTTTTGTTCTTTTTTGTACTGTGCAACTTATTGTCTTCTCACAGAATCTGTAGCAATTTTCTCACTTTCTCTTTTATTTTATGATCTCAAAATCAATCCAGCTTCATTGACAATATTAGGGATGGCTCTCACTGTTGTTTGTGTGTCTCCTCGCACCACAAGGTCCTGTGCACATGACTGGAGTTCTAGATACTCCCACTCTGTCTTGCTATCTGTCATTTTTGATAGCTTTGCATATTGTACTTTCTTCCAATTCTTGCAGACTGACTATTATTGAAAGACATTGGGCTTGATGGACTTCTGGGCTGATATCTGCTGAGACTGTTCCTGCGTTTTGATCTCTACGTGTGCCATACTGCAAAATGAATACAAAAACAGTAGTAGGGCTCTTTTAAATATGGCATATCTTTATCTGTATCTTGCTTCTGCCCTTCTGTGTCACACAGAAGCCAATAGGAAAATTCTGATTAATACAGTAATTATGTGGTTATTAAAAAAAGTAATCATCCAGGAATTATCCAGTACTGTAAAAATCCCACAGACAGAAAATATATGAACATTTTTAAATTGAGCATTACAATTGTCTCAATATGCAAGAAGCAAAATGACACATAAAGAATTTTTAAGATCCCAAGGAAGTGCTCTGAATGTGTTGAGAGAAAATGGTGTCCTCAATCAGGATGGAAGTTAACACTGTGCAAAGAGCCAGACCCTGATTCATCCTCTTGAAGGATGTTAGTGGCTAAACAGTAGCTACTAATGAAGAACAGCAATTTATAGCATGTGTTGGGTATACTTGCACCAAATTGGGGCCATTTGAGGAGTTTATTCGTCCTTGTATAGCTCTTTCATTTCCAATTTCTGAGCCTGTTTTAATGTGTTATCAAAGTAATCGCTTGCTCCAGCTGGAGTGAGGAGTGTGTTTTGTTGTCTATGGGCCTGGCAGACTGTTCACTTTGAATAGCATTCTGTAAAGATCACCTGTTCTGCATCTGTGATGGTTTTCCAAGTGCCAGGAGGTACAGTTTTCAGACGAGAAACAGTGAAAGAAATATGCAGACAATGCGGTTCTGCAGTTTTTCAGGTCTGCATGGGTTTCATCAGCCACAAGTAACAGACAAAGGGAAAAAGGAAACAACCACGGCAAGTTAAGAAACATACCAACGCAGCAAAACAATTTAGTTCCTCATGAACAACAAGGTGATAGTAACTCAGCCACTTCTTTAATAGCCGGAGTTCTGAAAGGAGCAACATGATCTCTATTGCTGTATATATAAATATGTGTGAATTTCACACACTTTACATAATTACAGATATTTGGATGCATGAAATACCTGTGTAAAACATCCTGTTCACTAGTTAGTTTTGAATTTAATTTAGGTCTAGCACAACTTCGATTAGAGATCAATGGAGTGAGAGTCTATGAATAGCTTTGAAACAGAGAAAAGAAACACTATGCATGGTTTTTCACAGGCTAGACCTCGAAAGGTATGCTGTGGAGGACCTCAGTCTAAAGGTTGTCGTCACCTTCCAGTTGTGGGGGAGAATGAATTCCAGTCCTCAAGGGAGAAAGGATGTCTTTCCCCCTCCAAAGCAGGGTACTGATTGACAGTGACCTGAGCTTCATTTAGGAGTGACAGAAGCTTTTCAAGCTATTTAGCTTGAAATACATCTTATCTGCATAATACTTGGTGATGATCCTAGAGGAGGGGCTGCAAAAGCCCTACATGCGTGCAGAAGCCAGTTGAAGGACTTCATGGTGGGCAGTATGTGAGTATGGCCGAGCCAGTTCAGGGGTCGAGGCAGAGGAAGCTGAGATCCAGGGCCACTGGGCTGGCTCAGGAGCTGCAGCAGAGGGTTTAACTGGGAGAAAACCAGTATGAGGTGGGAGTTCTGGCAGAGCAGACTAGGCGAACGGAACCAGGAGGTCCATACCTCTGGATACCCTATGCACCATGTATAGGAGCTCAGCTTTTGTTCCATTTTCTGTGCATACAACTATCACTGAAAACATAGATCTGGTCTGGACCTTTGGGAGACAGCAAGGCCAATCAGTTGGTGTCTATGGTCAAGATCTCTTTAGTTCTGAAAGCAGTGCTGCTTCTGTCTCAGAGGTGCTGAGCTGATCTGGCACACGAAGGCTATGTCACTTGTACATTCACCATTCCTTAGTCACATCAATGAATCTCTAAAAGGACAAGCACAATTTTTGAGGGATTTTAGCCCCTACTAAGCAGACATGTCATAGGAAAATCTTCCTTGTGCATTATCAGTATAAGATCTTTTGCAGAAAGAGAGCTGCACTGAGAGACTATGTCAAGCCTTATAGGGTGTGCATTGCTCTTCTAAGTTGATGAAGTCTTACCAATAATGTCTAACTCTTGTGTTTCAATTATGATATTTCCACAGATTGCCAGAAATCTGGGTTGACTGGGGATACAGGGAACATTGGAACAGCTATTTGATAAGAAGCACATCTGAAACAATGCTTTGGAGGATAGGAGAGATCCCTTGTTCCTCAGCCCCAGAGGAAGATGCAGGACTTTATTCATGACCTTGTGACACTAGCTGTGCATTAACCCTTGAAATATAAAAACATCAACCAAAGAAAACAAATATCAGCCTTCTTAGTGGTTTGATGTTGTGTAGTCCCACATAACAGGTTCTGGTCAGGAGACAGAAGCCATTCAAGGCCTGTGACCTTGCTTCTGAGATGCCATTGCACTTAATTGGCTAACAAAGGAGGCTGCTCAAGTCTGGATCATTAAAACCTCAAAAAGTGGAAAAAAATATCTGTGTAACTCCTAGTGACAGAATTTCAGTTGTTCACAGTTGACCTGACAAGGTTAGTCAGGAATTGACCACAGCATCTAGTCTTCCAGATGGTACTGGGTCCCACAACATTATCATGCTGCCATCCATGTCTGTGTCTCACAGAATTTTCAAGCTCTGCTTCTGGGGAGCAACAAAGGTAAAAAAATATTTTAGAACACAGTTCCAAGGCTAGCCCTTTTGGTTCCCGTTTTCCACTTTCAGATCCTACCCAGACTATAGTGCCCACAACGACTGATATGGGCACTGAAGAACTAGAAGCAGATGGAGCAAAAGGGATACTTGGCATAGTTCAAATGAATACACATGGTCATCCATGCCCATGGCACTGGCAAGTTATGACACTTTTATCTTTGGACTAAATAACTCCCTGGTTATTCATCTTCTGAAATCCAAAGGCCAAGAACTATATTTACTTTGAAGGCTGCATCTCTGCATAAAACAGGTCATTCCAGAAAGCAGTAAGATGGAATAATGGATAGCAGATCCACAAGTTTTCACTAACAATAAAAAAATTTCTGTGTAGTACACAATCTGATATGAGTGCTTGAAGAAATCAAGTTTAGTGAGAGTGAGTATACTGCGAACGCAGGAATACTTTTATCTTTGGTGAAGGTAATGGATGAGTACTGCTTGGTAGACATGCGATAAGTGGAAAAGGAAGATAACTCTTAAATAGAAAAGCTGTGAGAGAGTTTTCAGGTCTGTCCTCACACATGAAGGTAAAGGTCAGAAGACAGACCAGCTATCAGCTGGTACGCAACATGAACATTGTTTTTCAGTGTAAGGTCTACTACATCAACCCTCAGACACCTCCTTAAGGGATTATTTCTTCTGTTCCTTTTTTTCAATCTATCATTTAAGCCGACATGTTTATCCAAGAGAAGACCTGCACAATCAGCACACTGGTCTTCTCAAATTCTTCTTACCTTTCTCATTGCTCCTTCTGTGTTGCTTTCAACAGAGCCTCTTTCTCCACCCTGGCCTCTGTGACTGCACCAAATGGATTTGCCCTCCACCCTCTCCTCCTTTCCTGTTATCGTCTCCTTCAGAAAGCAGAAATTCAGGTCTCTTCTCTGCACTAAGAGATCAAAACCCTTCCTCCTCCTCCAATCACTAAAGCTATCTCAGATCTGAGCATTCAGGACAAAGGTAAAGTAGATAATAGATAGATAAATAACATATAATAGTAGCTGGGACTATTGTCCTTCTGCCTCAGCCTGGGACCCCTATATTTTCTTGAATGTCACAGCTTAATCAACGCTTGAAATTTGCTCCAACATCTTTTTTTCACTCCAGCTTTCCAGGTCCCTACAGCCTGATGTACAATACTGTCTTACTGTCTTGCCATAACAGATTAAAGTCTCGGGGGGGCGGGGGGGGGAAGGATTTTAACTCAGGGAATTTGGGCTTTTTTATTTTTATTTTTCAATCAAAATAAAATTCCCCATTTTGAAATTGGCCTTGAAATTGAAATTTAAATATCACTCATTTTAGAAGCACTGCTTAAATTTGATAAGATAAAATTTTTAGTTCAAGATTACCAAAATATGGTACATGATATAAGCTGTATTACACAGAAAATAATAGTACACTTAATATGGAATTCTAAAGAAATATAAATGAAATATACAAAAAAGCATTTTCTTTCAGCACCTGCATTTTGAGAATGTTGCAATTTTTACACTTTCCCAGAACACTTCTGATTTCAATGCAACTGTTTTTTCTGATACGAAATAATTCTGTTGAAAATGTCTTGCCCAGCTCCAGTCTGCGGTATAAAATCACCAAGATAATCCATACACTTGCTGGCAATTATATTTGAAGTAGGAAGAAATGACCAGGCATTGAGGCTGAAGTGCTGCTACCACCAGAAATAATTTTTCCAGGTTAAATTTGAGTCACTTTGAGAGTATAGCATGGCAGAAGTTGGCACTATTTTCATCTATACTGTGCAAGTTCTGTAGTTTGATAGAAGACTTCAATTTCCAAGGCTGTCATTTCAGCACCATTCATGAGTATCAGACTCATTAAAGTATTTTAACAGGTACCACAACTGTCTCTGAACACAATCCAGTGAAGAGCAGCGAAGACATGCTTTGGTGAATTCAGCCGGGTATCATGATATGTTGGTAGCATATTTAGTCAGAAGCAGAATATCAGCTTCTTTTCCTTTGAAGTAAACACACACCAAGTACGTTGGTGATTGTAGCAAATTAAAGTCCTAATAGTGCCTGCCGGGTGGGCTTGTGAACTTGTAACCTTGTTATTTATTTATCCATCTCCTACGACGCTCAATTTCTACTTGCTCTTTTATTTTCAGGGAGCTTTAGTCATCTTCCTTTTCCTACTCCTCTTGCTGGGAGGCATCATTTCTCCCACTCTCAATGTTTTTATTCTCCTATTTGGTTAGAAATTGTTTCTGCATTTTTCTGTATGGGGTTGTCTATATTTTTAGCATGTAAAATTAATTGAATTTAGAAAGACAACTGTTTTCTTTAACCCAACCTGAACTTCAGCGTGAGAAAGGACTGAAGCAAAAGTCATCTCTTTCTTTCCCTTTGCCTTTGTTCAGAGAACTGAAAAGTTAGTTTGACTGTTAAACATGATTATACTTGTGAAAGTTTGGTCTATAAGGACTATTTCTTTTTTGTTATTCCAATAAAAAGAGCATTTACCACTGCCCCAAACTCTCCAAAACTAGGAAATAGAAAGAAAGTCCAAAATAGTCTATGTTAATAAGATCTATTCCCTGATGTTTTGGGCCAAAATGATTGCAGTAAGTGTGAACATCACATTGGACATGGTTAAAAGGCTGAACTTCATTTCTGATGGAAAATAGTTGTTTGTGAAACATGGACGTGTCCCTTTCAACATGGAAAAACAGAGATGAACTAAATATATTCTCAGGTAAAAACAGTTCTGCTAACTTCCTAGTGCTTCACAATGTTGAAGAAGTGGAATATGGTGACAGAAAAGCCATTTTCAGACTTTTTTCCTACCTCTGGTGTATATTCCTTCAGTCAAAGAAAAGGAACACGTGCTTTGTGGGGACTTTGTATAGAGTTACTGACAGTATCAACACAAATAACAGCATAAATCCTCTCTTAAACTAAACTGGGAACCAGTGTATGAAGACAGAGGAGACAGTGCCTTGTCTCCTATGCTGAGGGACTGCAAGGCTTCACTGCAGAAGTGCTAAATGCTCTTTGACTCTCTGAAGCACTGATTGGTATGGAGGAAACTTCTAGGACTGGTAATGAAGAACTGTTCTTTTAAAAGACATTGGCTTAGGCTGAAGGTTGCAGTGCCAAAAGTGTTGAGTTACTTGTGACAAACACTGAAGTGGAGTGCTTTTGCCTGAACTTCCCAGCAAAGGGTTAAACTCCAATGTAGCTGTGCGCAGGAGAATCTTTCATGCCTAATGACTGTGTTTCATCAGTGGTTAAGGGCAAAAGTAGAGAGAGAAAATCTCAGTTCCTTTCCAATTTTATAATAGAACTAATTTTATTCTCATACCTGCTAGCTTTGCCCCCTACCAGGTCTCCACTCCCTAGGTGGAGAGCTAGCAGTGCTCATAAATGCCTCTTAAAATAAAAATTTCTGTTCCATTAAGCATATGAAAAATATGTTGCATTGAATACAGTTGGTTTGGGAAATCTGTTTTTATCCATTCTAACCAATCGTCCATACGAACTGCAGCTGCCACAAGTGGCATGGAATCTATTTTCTACTGTAAGGTTTAGGAACAGTGATTTTCTTCCAGAACATGCAGGCTGGAGATGTCCAGCATGCAGCTTCTAGGTCAGTAGCAGCCACACAGCAAATCCAGAGTCTGTCTTGGTAATCCTTCTCTTAACTGGGAAACAGCTTTAGGCTGCCAAGATTGCAGGACCTGACCAACCTTTCAGAGAGTAGCTACAAAACATCACAGGAGTTCTGGGGAGAAAGCTGACAGAAGTCCAAAATCCTGGCAGTCTTGAAGATACCAAGCTGTGACGTCTGTGGCCATGTCTCTGTGTGAAGTATGACAAACTGAATTTCGGTAGCTGAGTCTGCAGGTGCAACACATGACATTCTGAGTTATTCCAATCTTGCTTTAAATGGACTTTTCTCTCTGTGATCTTAAAAAATGTTTTCAATACTTTGGGTAACTTTTGAAAAAAGGTGTAATATTAGTTTTCCTTCCAACAACGAAATCATCAGCCATACTGCCCAAATAGAAAACAACCATAACACATTGGTGTCAGTGAAGTAGCCCCATGTTTTTTTTCAGAGCAATACCCAATATGGTTCCATATTTGCAAAGCACTTAAAAGACAAAGAGAGGTCTAAGCTTCTATAACAGATGTGTGCTCTGCACAAATTCAATGTAAAGCTTAGGTGCCTGGTAAACTACCAACTGTAGTTCTGGGCAGCATTTCGCTAATCCTTACAAACAGAGTGCAACAGATTTGCTGTGTTTTGTCAGAACATCAAGGATCATCAGAGAGCTAGCTTCAGTGCATGTTTCTCAAACAGTGAGGCTAAAGATTGACATCTTAGACTCTATCATTCGCTTTTTAAATAACAATGAAATGAGAATGTCAGTGCAATCTCATCCCAGCGATGACATTGAAAACACTTTCAGAATTGACATCCCCCTTGACAAAACATTTTCATTTCAACCGAAGCATTTCCAATGTAGAAGTTTTTCTGAGCTGCTGAAGACTCCATATGTCCCATTGACTAGAAAGGAATACAAAGGCTGAAACAATTCAAGTGCAGTCTGAAGTTGCTGAGGTTCACCCAGATGAAAAGGAATGAGACTTATTCTTCAGTCTTTCTTCTTCTAAAGTAAAAAATAATAATTTCAAATTTGTGTATTTTTGATATTCATATCAATATGTTTTCAATTGCATCCCTGATAGTCTTCCCAAACAAGCCAATGCCTAGTCCCCGAGTGCTTTCTCAGCACTTAGATACTCTACTCTGGAGTCTCAAAAAATAAAATGACTCTTTCCTCAGTCGTACACTTTTGTGACAGGTACATCTGCAAATGTAGATAGAACTGGGCTATATTAATCTAATTTTGGTTATGGAGCCATAAATCACAGAATCCCCTCTCTAAAAAGACCATTTTTACAATTGTAGACTTAAGCACTTTTCTGTTCATAAATAAGAAATGATGCAATCTGAGGCTGCTACAGCTGACACACAGCTGTATTTGTCATAATATGCTTTGCCATGCAAAGACTGGGAGGGAAGAATCAAATGAAGCTGGCCACTAACAACTTCAAAATGGTCTGTTGTACCTATGATATGCATCTAATCTTTAGAACTCCTTGCCCAAGGGTATTATGGATGTTCAATTTTTTCAAGTTTCGAAAAGTTACTGAAAAATTTTCTTGAATAAAAATCCAACAAGCATTATTAAATTCAAGTTGAACAGGAAATTTCAGGAGAGAGACGTGCTTTGAGGAAACAGCTTAAGTGCTTGCTGTATTTCTTTACTTTTTCCCAGGCATCTTCAGTTGTTCCATATCACCCTATTATCCTAGACCATCAGCCTCAATTGTCTGATACTTAGCTAGATGGATCCTTGATCTGAATCAGAATGACCACTTTTATGTTCATGCTCTCTGAATGTACGTATGTGTAAAGTCAATGTGTGTGCTAGTTCCTTACACATGGAAAACCTCAAACTAAACGCTTCAGAGAAGATTAAAGGTAAAAAAAAATATTCCGTACATTCTGGTACAATAAATACATTTATTTGTGTCCCAGCTTGGTGGTCCACTCCTAGTCTTTTCTACTAGCAGAGTACTTTTCATGTCATCTGCCTTCTCCATGCTTGGAAATCTGTCCTGATTCCCAGTCTTTGTATCAAGCTTTCCACTGTGGGCCCAGAGCAGCAGCAACAGCAGCAAGGCTTTATGGAAACATCTACATGTTACTGAATATGTCTGCAACTCTTACGCAGAGCCAAGAGGGTGTTTCCTAAAACTCACGGAGTAGCACTGAGCTGTTACACAGAAGTCTGACCTCCTCTGAAATATTTTCCAGAGCTCATCTTCCCTGCAGAGACGTTGACCTTTTCCCTGTTTTGGGAGGTGCAACAAAAAATTGTTTTCTAGCAACAGCAGATTACACCATCACCTGCATTTGCTCTGTGCCCTTGGCTGATGTCTTGCAAGGCCATTGTTTTCCCACCTGCTTGAGGGAGAAGGGGAAAGGTGGAGCATAATGTCTCCTAGCTCCTAACATCTCCTAATGTTGATTCAAGGCCTGGGTCATGCAAGGGTAGGGCTGGTAGTTACTTCTTGATATGAGTCTGGGCAGGGATATATTGCAATCACAGCCCAGCCTTCTGACAGCTACCAGTCAACTCTATTTTAAAAAGACAGTCATTCAGTTATCAGAGATTTAGTTACATCCTTTTGGGGAAAAAACAGAAAACAGACATATGATGCCGAATAGTATCTAAAGCACTGGGGATTTTAGGGAAATTAAGAAACAAAACATCGACTTGCACTGAAAATGGCAGCCATCCAGTAGGCAGTCTTGGACCATCCTTTGCAGTTCTTCATCCTGGGTAGAGAAAAGCTGAAAACTCGCTGTGGAAAGTGTAACTTTTTCAGTTCTTTGCTAGATGATTTTCCTCTCACTATATATTGACAAACATGTTTTTATATTTCTGAAAAAAGGGTTAAAGTTTTCTGCGCTCCATTCAATCACAGAGCTTTATGAAATAGGAGAATCACAGGAAGGAAAGATGGGAGAGATCTATTAGGTTATTTTGTGCATCCCTTTGCCAAGGCAAGATTGCTCCCTGGAGTATATTCCAGAGTGCTTTGTCTAGTCCAGTTTTAAATGACTCAAGAAACTAGGCTTTCACCAGTTCCCTTGGGAGACTATTCTGCAGTCTAATAGTCCTGAATGCTAGGAAAGGCTTTTTTCCCTAACTGTCAGCCTTTTTCTTCCTCAAATTCATCCCATTTGTCCCAGTTATGGTCTCTTTGAGTAGCTTAAAATTCCTTTTCCTGCTTCCTGCTTGAAGTTTGAATTCTTCCAATGCTGGACAGCAGTACACATATTCCTTTTCTGTCTACCTATGTTAAATACCTCTTAAAGCTACAAAGACAGTTGTGCTCATAGCAGAAAATTAGCTTCAAATCTTCGCACGGTGAACTGTGCCCGCTCTGACTTTCTGCAATCTATTTAGACCATGATTTTACTCCCATTGAAACGAATACAGTTTTCTCATTGATTTTAACTGATACAAGATGGACAATAGGGGTTCTAATTTTGACACAAAGATGACAAGGTGCTCAATGAACACAAGATATTCCTAGCACAGATCCAACTGGATCCTCAGTTTCTCTGTTTCCTCACGTAGAAAAAAAACAGCAGGCAAACCCAAACCATAAAAAAAAGAAAAGAAGTCATTCTGTCTGCTCTTCTTCCATTTCCTCATTAGAATTTATTTTTCTGAAAGAGCCTGTAAAGAGAAATGAATGCGATGTCCCATAAAAGTCTAAAAATGCTTTTTTAAGAACTTCAGAATTCTCTGAGACCCTGGAATAGACACTCCTGTGGAAGGAGAAAGTATTATCCTTATTAACCTATCCTCCTGAGGAATGCTAGTGAAGGAAGAAACCATGCAGGGAAAACTATTTTGAACATGCTTTAGGGTGGAATTCATGCACCATGTAATTTTCTTTCGAGCTCTATATTGCTGGTCCTCTGAACAGGGGTGAATATTGCCCTAAGGTCTTGTCTATCAAGTGAAGTCACACTGGTTTAACTAAAGTCAGTTCGAAACCAGATACATTTAAACTTACACAAAGCCTTATGTTGATATACATAGACTTACCAGTTTCAAGTTGCCTTAAGCTGACTTTACACACTCCTTTAGACTGAAAATAAGAATGTCATACAGTGTTTTGCACCAATTTTAGTCTAAGCCTTAAGTTACATGTGTATAACTTCCCTCTGTAGATATTACTTTAGTTGGCAATTCTGAAAATAGGAAGGATTTCTTATCTCATCTCACCTGAAAGCAAGTGTCATATGTGGGTTTAATAAAAAGAAGCTTTATGAAAGATTTTATGACAAGAATCTTCACCCTCATGATCTTGAGCTTTCTTTTACAGCATTTGTTTTTTGTCCTTTCTAAAAAATGAGGAATGCATCCCATTTCAGGTTTACAGGAAGATCTTGATTCTCATTTTGGTTTCCTTGTGTATATCTGTAGTCATTTCACAGGCTTCAATCACAGATACAGAGACCAAAAAACATACTTGGGTTATTTATTCCCTAAATGAAACTACAGTTTTTCCTAGTTTTCTTTCAATTCCATTTTCTATGGAGTAGTCAAGGATTTATTCAAAATCATGTGATCCCTAAAATAATCATTATTCCCTATATTATGGCTAGTATTATATCCCATGCACTTTCACTTACAGGCATGTCTGTCAAAGGGACCATTTTTCAGCCTCACAGCTCCCATGGCTCTGTCACTTTCTTACTTACAGAGGCCCAAAATGGAAACTATTTTTCTTTTCATTATGAGCTGTCACTTTTTCATCTTGGCACTGTGATGATAGACTTCCATTCATCTTCTATATTACCTTTTCTGAAGCCTCTGACACAAACTGACACAATGCAAAATGCAAGAGATCTTGGAGCATACGTTGGCAATTTCTGGGAAAGGCACTTGCTTGTCTTGGTTTGTTGTTTTAAATATATATTGAAAATGCCAGGCTATATGGTGCGTTGGAAACCTTCGCAGGGGATTCTTTGTTTATTATGATCATTACAAAGCAACACTCTCACATCCTGAATAAGAGCAGATGGATTCAGCACGGGGTGCTGTTGCCTTCACCTTTTCTAAGGCGTACGGGGGAAAAGTTTACCACAAATCAGTGATGGTGTAAGACAATAAAAGGAACGTGGTCAGCAAGCCTTCATGTGGTCCTACACGTTGTAACAACCAAGCCACTGCCACGTGGTCAGTCCAGTGGAAAAACTGGGAAGTGCCTGCTTAAACGGCAATGAAGTGACAGTTATTTTGAGAAAATGGAATGATTTCAATCTTGGAACAGAAAAATCAGGCATCCATTCACGTGCAGCAAGTCTATGAGAAATCCGGGGACAGTCTTTCTTGGCATTCGTGCTGCTTTCGTCACCATGATTTCTGAGCAGACAGTGTAAAGTCAACATAGGGACCCATAGTAATAATGCTGTAAGGTAGACATTGTTTATGCATAGCAGCCTTGAAATCCATTCGTAACGCTGGAAAAACTGCTGTTCTCACATCCTTCAGTAAAGCCAATGTATGAGCCACAGCAAGGGAGGAAGGCGTGGATGCAACTTTCTGCATCCCAGAGATCCTGGACTCTCCTGGATTGAAAAATCGTTCTGCTGGGAATCAGGCTAAGGTTTCTGTAGTTTCTGGGGATACATTAGCCAGACACAAAAGCCATCCAAGGCAGAGCTGAATACCAACAACTATTACCTACCTAGCTCTGTAAAGTGGGATCATAGTATCAAGTTTTGTTCATAATTCACATCTACCACATTAATCAATGAATCATTAAGAATTAAAATGGTGGGGATCTTGCAGAACTTGTGTGATCTGTGGATCTCTGCTTATATTGAGATGATTTTAAAATAGTCCGTAGAAGTCAATGAGGCTGTGTCCACAACTGTAGACAAAACAGTTCCTAGTAGAACACTTGGGAGCAGATCCTTATATCATCTACATAGCATGACTGTGGGGTTATTTTCCCGATGTGTATTGGAGTACTCCAGTTTTCTCCCTCAAAGATGAAATCAAGTAATACCCTGGGATGAAGACCATTCTGAGACCTAAGTCTCTAGGGAATGCAGTCCAGGCTGTACTGGTTTGGTCTTTCTGCCTTGCACAGTTCTATTCTGTATCCTGTTGTGGTTTTGCCTCAATTTGCAACAAAGAGCCAAGCAGTTACTCTCTCATTCTTTCCCCCTGCCTGGTGGGATGAGAAGAAGAATTAGAAGGAAAAAGGCAGAAAACTTGTAGGTTGGGAGGAGAACAGTTTAGCAGAATGACAAAGGGAGAAAAAAACAACAATCAATAACAGTGATAAAAAGAATATGTAACATGTAATGTTCTCACCACCTGATTTTCAGCTTGCTCCTGAGTAGCGAAAAGCTCCTCCTTCAGCCAGCTCCCCACTTAAATACTGAACAAGACATCACATGTTATAGAATATTCCATTTGATTGACTGTTTGGGTCAGCCTAACCAGCTTCTCGTGAAAATTAACTCTATCCCAGCTGAACCCAGGATAATCCTCAGATAGTGCCATATGTTTTCTTACTGTTCTCTGGGGAACATAACACATAGTCTCAGTTTTATGCTGTAAAAACACCACTCTCAGGGACCACAGCAGTATTTTAGATATTATGAACGTGAAATAAAACAAAACCATGCAAATATAAATTATACCATAGATCTATATGAGTGCAGATGGGACCCAGAGAAGAACACGGAGCACTGGAACAGGCTGCCCAGGGAGGTTGTGGAGTCTCCTTCTCTGGAGATATTCAAGACCCGCCTGGACAAGGTCCTGTGCAGCCTGCTGTAGGTGACCCTGCTTCAGCAGGAGGGTTGGACTA
>Ga0065711_1039238_pt1 | contig 18004 bp, 12 predicted proteins | sample Hoacrofraction12_FD_59098 | JGI IMG/M metagenome (GOLD analysis project Ga0065711, IMG submission 59098) | Hoatzin crop microbial communities from Cojedes, Venezuela - Epithelial fraction 12 v2 (version 2) | ecosystem: Host-associated > Birds > Digestive system > Esophagus > Crop | place... | reverse complement strand
AGGGCGACAAGGATGATGAGGGGACTGGAGCATCTCTCCTACGAGGAGAGGCTGAGGGAGCTGGGCTTGTTCAGCCTGAAGAAGAGAAGGCTGAGAGGGGACCTTATAAATGCTTACAAATATCTGAAGGGTGGGGGTCAGGAGGACGGGGCCAGACTCTTCTCAGTGGTGCCCAGCGACAGGACAAGTGGCAACGGGCACAAACTGAAGCACAGGAAGTTCCATCTGAACATGAGGAAGAACTTCTTCCCTCTGAGGGTGACGGAGCACTGGAACAGGTTGCCCAGAGGGGTTGTGGAGTCTCCTTCTTTGGAGATATTCAAGACCCGCCTGGATGCGGTCCTGTGCAGCCTGCTCTAGGTGCCCCTGCTTCAGCAGGGGGTTGGACTAGATGACCCACAGAGGTCCCTTCCCACCCCTAACATTCTGTGATTCTGCGATAAGCCGGCACAAGAAAGGAGCTGCTGGGCGATCAATCCGGATTTTTCTGTCTCAGGCGCTGTTCCATGCAGGTATAGCGGTGCTAGTTATGGAGTCAGAGGTTGATGCTGACTTACTTAGCTGCCCCTCTGCTGGTGCTACCATCCCAAAGCTTTCATATAGACACAACATAACTGCTGGGCCACATCTCTGAACTTCAAAAATGGAAGAGGAAACAGTCCATTTCCCAAGCCAGCATAGCCTGTTGATAATGTTTTAAGAAATACTACAGAGGTGGCTTTAAAATAGAATATTTATGAGTTCTCTCTTCCTAATGGGCAGAACACATCGAACATGTTAGGACTAGCACAGTTTAGATAAAACAATACCTTTATGGCATTGCTTATATCCTTAGATGATATCTGGTACAACACAACTAAAAGAACATACTCATGGCACACATTCAGCAAGCAATCAGACAGCTACGCACTTCCGCTACACCACACCTTGCATACGACAGCTCACCACAGGCCAGCACACAACAGACCCCAGATTCTGGCAGCATTAGCTAAGCCTGAATAAATTATTTTTAACTGCTAGTACCAACCTTTTATCCTCTTTAGGCACATCCACAAAGAATGTAAAACTTTTACTAAAATCTTTGCAAAACTTTTAATAAAATCTTTTCCAGTTCCTGTAGCGTTGCTTGCCACTAACAGCAACAGTCAGAAAGAAGTCAGGGCCGTTCAGTAACCTCTTTCCTGTGAAACTTTTTCTTTCAATCAAAACATTTTACACTAATTCAGAAAGCCTGTAACCACTTAATATCGGTCACATTACATTTCTAGTGCATTCAGTCATTTCATCAGCACTAGAACTGGGAACCTGGAAGCAACGGATTTTTTCCAAGCTCTCCCCCGAAGCAAGCTCCCCCTAGCCCACCTACAGGAAGGGCACTGTAAGGTGGTAAGTTTTTGAGGAGGTCTCGGTGACAATTTCCAACCGACTCGCAGAGAAACTTGGGAACTGAACTTTATTCTTCCAACACAACTGAACTCAGTAGGAGTCATCTTCATCATTTTTTGTTTTGGAGGTTTTCAGCAGGTGAGAGAAAGGGGCGGGGGGACAGGAAAGTGTCATAAGACATTAAATGGCAGGTAAAGTGTGACAGTGAAATACATTAAAAAAAATCATAACTTTGCACATACAATTTCAGTCCCCGAGCTACTTATTACCAGTCAAGAACGAGATCTTGGGGTATAACTAGGAATAATTTGAGAACAGCTCACTATTGACCTAAAAGTCAAAGGCAGCACACTCTGGGTACTGTGGCACAACATCAGAATCTACGGTAAGCCTAATTCCTCAATACTCTGTACAGTTCGTTAGAGCCAGAAAAGACATTTAACTTTCAACTTTTTTTTGAGAAAAAAAAAAACCTCATTGAAACAGTTCTTAAAATTTCTACCGAAACAGATCCTCCCTCATTTCACACGGCTGAGACTGGTGACTGCATGAATGGATGCAACTCCCTGTGAGAAAGGTTACTAAATACTTGTATTCCTTCCAGAAAAAATTATTAGAGAACAACCTCCTCAAGTCAGAAGCATTTCTCTGTTGGACACATGCAGAGCTACATTGTATGAAGACATTCACCTCCTATTTTAATTTTATCCAGAACCCATGGGAACAATTTTACTTCACTGACTTATCACTGTACAACACTCACCCTTCATGTTACTTCTCTCATAAAAGTTCTCCTAGACCTTGACCTTACACACACTTGGTGATGATCTGTATTTTCCTTTTCTTTCACACCTGGCATCCTGAACAGAGGTGATAAAATATGTTCAGTATTCAAGGTGAGGATGCTCTATCAGCTCATACAACTGCACTGTCTGTTAGCGTTAGGAAAGCAGGCACATTTTATGAAGAAAACAAGTAAATGCTATTAGCCAACTAACACTCAACTGTTACCCAGCTAGGGAAAAGAAAAAAAACAAATGAACAAACCAAACCAAAAACTACACACCACGCTCAATTACATTTTGCTGGGTAATTAATTCAGCTTAAACCCGATGGTCTGGAAGCTTCTTCAAGTCTCTGGAACTTCTTAGCCATTTCATATGGAGTTCTGTCATCCTTTTTGATTGCCCACAAGGTAGGATAATACAGAACTTGTACTATCCTACAGCCAGTTACTTTAGCTATTCTTCTTTCCTTGGGACCTACAGAGCTTTCCAGCTCCCAATTAGAAAGTGCCGTGCTCAGGGAAATGATAGCTCAACCAAGCCCATAAACCATTCTCTATATCCTACCTCTTCTTTTGGTTTCCATCCAATTAAGCTGAGAGCAAAAGTTTTGTTGGTTGGAAGGTTGTGGGGGACTTTTTTGGAACTGCAAACTGATATATTACATCTTCCATGTGAAGCAATTACTGCTTCAGTTCCACACAGCACAGAAGCAGTTTCTATTGCCTTTAGACTTTTGAAGACCTTCTTACAAATACTGCTAAGACTACTCTATCTGCAGTTTTGTTTTAATTTAGCGATCTAATATTTATTTCCAGACACAATTAATTGTTTCCATGTAAGTGTTGTACACCTTTAATTCAAATACTTTTTATTTCATTTTTTTTTTCCCACAAGTATACAGAAGTCACAGATCATAAACTGCACAGAAAGTTAATTTTATTAATTTGTAGATATGTGACAGATCTTGCAGTGCTATTCCCATTGGCAGGCTTCTGCACTAGGCACATGTACAGAAATCTACAGGCTGATGTCTATACCAGTAATTACGACTGACCACAGTTCACTGTTCCTGCCTTCTACCCAGTGCCCGGAAGTGAAGCAGTCTGAAAACCAGCTTCGAGAAGGGCTCCATGAAGCAGAGCATCTATGGAGCCAACTACAAGATGTGAAACAGGTATTTCAGTGAACTGAAGGCAATGCCAAGGCCAATCATAAATATCAGTATATACGAGCAATTAGAATGATGAAGAGCATGGTAGTCTAAGAATAAAATTTAAGACTGAGGCCACAAGGATACATCTGGAAGTATCCAGAATATGAAACAGCATGTAAATAGTAATCAAGACATGAGTAGATGATATACAGTGTCATTATGAGGCTTGGTATCTGTAGATTGGTATCCTTAACTTCCCTTCAAACCCTTCCCCCTGTTACCAAACAAACAAATCAAAGAACCCACACATACCCTCTACAGAGTGTACTGATACATGGAGACGGCTTTCCCGTGCTAACCTTCCCTCCTCCCCCTCTTCTTCCTTCAGGATGTGCTCCTGAAAGACCTCAAAAGAAACTTACTCTCCATACTTCACACCTCAATAACAGGAAGCCTCCCACACTACTCTGCATACACTGGGCTGAGCTTCCTCCTCCTCCCGCCCTGTTCTCCTTTAGAGAGGATTTAGGAGGAAGAATTCTTCTCTCATAAAACTTTCATTACCTTTTCTTTAAAAAAGGAAAACCCACACCCCAAAAACCAAAACACGTGAAACAAGAAATTCCACCACACATCTTCAAAGACAGCAGGGGTGAAGACTAAGCAAGTCACTCTTGCATCATTCACACAGTACTTTTACAAAGGGTACACCCACAGCACACAAAGCATATGAGCTATTTGAGGGAGCTCATGCTCCAAGACAGCACCAAGAACCACACTCACATGATTATGCTGCTTCCCGCACAGATGTCTCACCAATTACTTTCCTTTGGATGTGAGCAGGATGTAGACTTTAAGAAAAGATGTGTTTGTAGCCCTGTAACACTGTGTCTTTAGTTAAGTTGCCATAAACTTCAAAGATAAAGTGTTGTTTTCTGAAAGCACAACACCAATTTCCAGACTGTCATTTCTGAAGAGGCGTTTTGTCCTGTGTTATCTCTATATCTGTTCAAAGCCTTGTGTATTTAATAATTTAAAAAAAAATGTACTAAAAACATGATTCCTATGGTCTATGTCACCAATTTTTCTTCCAGTGGGAAATCAACTGTCAGAACCCTGACATGTCGTATTGATGTGTAAAAGCAAAACAGTTCTCCCTTGTTCGCTTTGGATGTAAGGTTGTACTTTATGCAGAGAGAGGTGAATATCAAGCAGCACACAAGATTTTGACCCCCAAAGAAAATACTTCCTTGGAGACACTGACCAGCTCTTTTCACTGGCAATTTTTAAATACAAGGTTAGAAATCAATCTTGTAACTGCAAGCATTTTGTGTATTAGAGACCCAGAAGCTGAACAAATGAGTCTGGAGGAAAAATGAAAAAGGTGCCAGCTGCCACTACTCTAAAGACAACATTACTTATATAATGAACTTAACCTTCCAATGCAGATCCTAAGTTTTCCCCCTATGAAAAGGCAGGACAGCATTATTCAACACAGGTTTCTTCAAAGACCACACTATCAGTATGTTCTACTCTACAATGTCTCTGCAAGGAACATAAGGTCCAGGTCCAGCTCTGTGTTTTGGCAGCATAAAGCCTCCATCCCTACCTCCTTGACAGACCATTTTAGATCATACGCAGACATGACCTTTTACCAAAAAGAGATTTCACAAAAGCACTAAAATTATTAACAAAGGGGCCAGTTTTTGTTCTGAACTGACAGATGTCAGACCTACAGCACCAGAGGAAACACGGCAGAGCACAGACACCTCTCTGGTCAAAATAATTTCAAATCTTATGCCTTCAAATCAGCATTCTTTCCACCCATACACAGAAATATCTGTTAATGAAGTCCCAGTTTTGTAGAACGAGGTATGTTCATCTATGTGTACACATGTACACCTACACCACCAGCAGGAGAGGTGAACATTGTTACATTATTTAATAATTCTTAGATTAGGCCCACAAGTAAAAAAAAAGACATTTTAAAGTATTAAGTTAACTGTCCATACTGCATATAAAACATTTATTTAAGATCTTTAGCTAAAACATCAAAAATGTTCAAAAGGACTTCACAGATATCTAGCACTTTGCCGTCTGAAAGACAGCTTGCTATTTTGAAAGACAAACGTAGTATTAAAGTGCAGCCACTTCTGGAACAGATACTTACAAAAACTAGCTGGTGCACAGAAGCCTGCGCTACATCACAGGAGTAGCAAGTCTGAAGCGAAAAGGCAACATAAATCCCTCTTTTTACAGCAAAAACAAAAGGATTTTTAACATCCTTTCAGAATCAGAGTCAACAGGAGCTACTTTAAGATACACACAGTAACCTGCATGAAATTTAACACCAGAGTTTGGATTTCAGCTAGTCTTTCTAGAGAGAGAGATTTCAAACACAAACCCACACATGCACAATAGAAGTGAGTTACTGTCACAGCAGAGAGCCTTATCTTCTCAATTCCCAGTCTCAGACTGTTTTTCACTCTAGAAAGTGACTCGGTAGGCATATCACTTCCATCATTTGACTACGCACAACAAAGCCAATCTGTTGGTATTAGCAAGTATGTGTACATATTTTCCATATATCTAAGACCATGCCTGTCCTGCAATAACAGATTTTATACACAAGGAGAGCAGCCGAGTAATAATACACCTTGGATTCTTGGATTCTAACACCCATAGAACCTACAGCAGGAAACACTCACAGGCAATGAACACTTACTTTTCTTTAACAAGCAGCCACTAGACCTGCCATTCTGCACTCACTAGGTTGCTGCTACGTGGATCAGGAGTCTCCCTACAACTGTTCCCTTAAAGTCTAATAGGATTTGGTGTTGGGTTTTTTTGTTTTGTTCTGTTTGGGGGATTTTGTTTGTTTCCTCCTGTCAGCTCCAAGCAGCAGCAACACAGCTCTGCACCAGGCTACTGCAGCCACAGGAAGTGACAGGCAGTCACAGGGGCAGCAAACACAGCCCAGTCATCTGTGCCTCCCAGTGGAAGGTCTCAGAGGTGGGTTTTTACCAGAGACTACCTCCTGGAATGTCCCAACCTATCTAATGAGACCCATAACACCACAGCTCCATTCCTGCCAATACGCAAATCACATAAGTTGTTGGCATCCACTTACGCCTGCATATTCTGTAGTCAATCTTCTGATTATAATCAGAACCCACAAAGTCCTTCCACCAGCGCCCCCAAACGTATAACCTAAATACCTTCATTACTGTCTTCTAGTGAAAACTTCCTAAACACCTAACTATCAAAATGGGACTTCATTCTGGTAAGTTTTACATACAAATTCTTGAGACTTTTAACTCCTTTTGATCCTACAGAAAAAAAAAAAAAAAAGAGTAATTCATTAATCAGCAGACTATTCAGTAAATTATATCTGAACACTTCCTTTAAGAACAGCAGCACTGAAGAGCAGGCAAGGTTTGACCAGGATATTTCTCACTGCTAAAGATACCTGAAAGGAAGAGACTGCAGATATCATCTCAGAGCACAATTTATATCAACTGACAACTTCAAAAAATAAATTTACATAAGCACATATATATAAAATTAAGAGCTGATATATACAGAACCTAACACAAAATTTCCACGAGTTGTTTATTAGCATACAAGTACTCCTTACTGTATTAAGAGCCAGAAGTACTGGATTTTTAAGAAACTCTTAGCTAATGCAATGATACAAACTGTGAAAGTTCAGTCTTACTTGCCAACTTTTCAGGGTTTTTTCATGACCTCCAACCTGCAGGGGAGACAAAGCTGATACATCAGAAGAAAGAAGCTTCACTTACTTGGAGAGAAGCCCAGTTAAAGCGTGTAACCTCAGTGCCCCTGGACCTTAGAGCTATAAATACAAATAAAAACACTTTAAGTAGTGTTGCAAAGAGATTCGTTGATGTACTCTGGCTTTTTAAATTGATTATTATAGGAATTCGATAGGCGGTGCAGAAGGGATCCAAAAGGAACCCCTCGCAGAGCCAGGGGCCAGCAGCTATGCGCACGCACACCACTGCCCGCTCCTGGGGCAGTGCGACCTGCTCCGCAGCCCCCCGGCAGAGCCCCAAAAGACCCCCACTGCCAGGCCAGCCACGCTGCTTTGGTAGACTTTAACCAAAAATTGAAAGAAGTAACACACACACAGAATAAACGCATCAAGCTATTGATCACTGAATGAACTGTGACAATTCATCACCTTACATGCTACAGCTGCTTGCTCCCTCCTCCACAACCTGATGCAGGAGAACCCCAAAGTGATTTTCAGCATCATCAGCAGAGCTAGCCTGTGGGACAGCAGAGCATTCTGAGAACGAAGACAAAAAAATCAAACGGCAACATTCACATTCAAAAATACCTAAGAGTTTTGACATTACTACTGCAGCTCATAATGCAAAGATTAAGAGCCTATGTAACTTTGTATGCTTAACACAACTGCTTTGATTTCAGAGGCATTAGAATTAGGATATACTTTGCTGTTAGACAAAATCCTGCTTTTCATTACCCTGCATGAGCCCAGGGTAATTCACGGGCCCAGGTACACCTTCCATTTACCAAAGCTTAATCAGCTGCCTTATGTAATGTAAGCTTCAGCTGGCAGAATGTACAGTTTTAGCCCACAACAAGTACAGGATAAAATACATAACTTAAGCCTCAGCACAGAAAGAGCTTAAGCAAACTAATTTTTGTTTTCAGATATGACTGCTAAGAATGAACACAGCTTCAGGTACTGCAGTTCAGCTGAAAGGCAACTCACTAAACTGCAGGAATCCTAAGCCTACATCCAAACCATAAATTCTAATGTTATTAACAAAGTTTGGTCATTACAGAATGTTTTAATGCAATTCACAATTATATTTCAAGCTTAAATAACAAACTAAGTAAATACAGCCTGAGTGTATATACTTAATGGACTACTCCCCTCAAGTCAAATCAGCAGAAAAAGTCAGAGCAAATGGAGGAGGACAGGATGGCCTTGACAGTCCCAGAACCGGTCTGAGAAAAGCAGCATTCAATTGTGACCAGCCCAAGCACAGCCAATTCCACAAACCCAGACTGAAAACAACTGACCACATAGCAGTTTGAACTGAAACTCCCTCATCCCTTTTGACCATAAGCTTCATGAAAGTTAACACTGTTGTGCAGGTGTAAAAACATCATACAACCCTCAAACGTGAGTACAGACTGCAAAACACACTCAACAATGTAGTGGTCTATCCAGTTTCTGGGAACACACTTCAAGGAAAGACATGTTCCCTATGGAAAGGGTCCAAAAAGGAAGAAAGAATGAGGAAAGCTAAAAGTTGTTACGTGTAATATCTGAGTGAATTGGCATTCTTTAGTTACTCTTTAATCTAGAGAAGTAGACTCAAGTGGGACAGCATTACCAACTTTCAAATATGTAATATGGTTGCAGAGAACAAGGTAATAAATTGGTTTTCTATATCCACAGAAGGCAAATAAATAGCAGTAATGGTTTTAAATTGCAGCAATAAGCATTCAGGTAACACATCAGAAATTCTTTCTGCAAAAGATATAATAAAACAAACAGAATATACCAAACCAAAAGGCTTTAAGAAGAGGTTAGACAAACAATTGCTTAGGAACAATGTAGGGGTGGTGCATGTATTTTATTTATATATTTGTATATTTTATTTCAATACATGCATATATACACAGAAAACCAGCGATCTCTGACATATCTTCCAGTCTATTCTTGTCTATGAGTTGCCATAGTAGGTATATGCAATACACATGAGAAAACAAATCATTTAACATACTTCTTCCCTGATGGTAATTCCATCTCAGTGGAGTCAAACCCACAGCTTGCAAGTGGGATATTGGTCACAGAACCTGAAACATTGATCACTGGCACCAGCAATTAAAAAGGTGAAACAAAGCCAACAAAGGAAGCAGAGTATAACATAACTTGTAAAACATTAGACATTCCAAATTACTACCCAGGAGACAGCAAACAGAAAAAAAAAAATTGCCTAGAATCCTGTCCATAGGTGTATCAACATCAAATTTACATATAGATCTACAAGCACCAATACCCTATAAACCACCATTTTGAATCCAGCCTACACCAGTGACAGTATTAACAACACTTCACAGCAAGGGCTGGCGATACAGCTTTCTATAGGCACTTTTACTCTTCTCTTGTTACTGTATTAAAGTTTAAAACTACCTTGCAGAAGCTGAACATCAGTATCACTAAACCACGATGAGAAGCATGCTGAATCAAGAAAAAATGCCTTAGAATTAGACTATGCCTTGTAAATGCAAAGAAATACAGCTCACAACCTATACAAGCTGCAGTTGAATTCTCCAGCTGTTCACATCCTTAAAGGCATACTTTCCTGGGCTATTTTTAACTCTATTCATTTTGAACTTGAAACACAGACCAACTGAGAGCCAGAACAAAAGAATTATCTCCCCAAAATTACTCTCCTTCCAAGTACGCATAGCAAATTTATGCAAGGTCCAAACATTCAAAGGAACAAGTAAAAATCCATTGTGTATTTTCCCAGTACTGACATTCTCTTACTTAAAGCTATAAAAGTAACAAAAAACACCCTAACTTTTTGGAACAAAAAAGGCTAAACCCTGTTTTTCTACAATTTTTGTGAACTACAGCAAACCATGAGCTATAATCTCAATCATCCATTAGAGGAATAAACATTTGTACCACATTGGTTTTAATTTTTTAACTCCTAGGTGCCATACAAGCAGGAAAGCCACTACACACAACCAGCTTAAGGACACCTGGAGCAAAAGATTAAGAAGAGAAGGCGTTCTTACATCCACTACACCCTTTTGCCGCTCTTTCAGCTTTTGCTGCCCAACCGGGGAGCGCCGAGCTCTCCCTGCCACCGCCTGCCACAGCCCCCAGTTTCTTCTCCCACCTTGCCCACTTGCTGCAGGCTTCCCACACCCACCCCAGGGCCGGTGCCTGAGAATCACCCGGCGAACTGTTGGCTGCCCAGCAGTAGAAGGCTCAAAAGCTTATTTAAGCACCAAGAGGCCTCAGCTGGGAGGGTCACTTAGAGCCACCACTCTCTTTTCTAAACCCTTGAGAAATTTAAAGCGTTTGTAACAGCTTCTAGCTCCCCCAAGGCAAAGGGACCCAAGCAAGGGCGCGCTGGTGCCCTCCCAGCGACCCCGCCCCTCAGAAACACGCAGCTCTGCCTCCCCCCCCCCGCGCCCCGCCAACCCACCGCCTTCCATCCCAGTTCCTGGAGGCAGCAAGGGCCTCCCCTCACGGGGCTCAGCCATTGCCTCTCCCCGCCCGCACTGCTGCGGCCCCGCCGCCCCACGCACCGCCCAGTGGCCGCGCAGCCCCGCCCGCCCCCCGCCACCTGAGGGCCGACCCCGCGCTGCCTCTACACCGCGCTGAGCGACTCCCTTTTGCCAAAAACTCCATCCCTACGCCCCTGCGCTCCCCTAATCAGGTTTAATTTGCATAGCAGAGCAGGCCCGGCCCGGCCCACCCCGCAGCCGCTGCAGCCCACCCAGCCCGGCCTGCCCGCAGCGGCCAGGGCGGCCGAGCCGCCCGCAACCCGCCGTAGGGCGCACGTGCCGGCTCGGCCTTCTGCTGTTTGGTGAGCGAGCCGTCCGTCAAGCGACAGGCGCGGGTGAGGACCAGTCAGGCGCGCTCATCAGGGCGTGGGCGGGGCCTTGGCGGCAGGCTGGACGCGGCGAGGCCCGGTGGCGGGACGGTGAGGGTCGGGCGGTCCGGGGAACGTGGCGGGGGACGCCTTGGCCGCGGTTGCGCCTCCGCCTCAGAGGCCTTTAGCTTCAGCGCGGCGGGGCGAGCCGTGGAGCTGGTCCGGGCGCAGCAGGGAAGTCGGCGGGTGTGAGGCAGCGCCCGCAGCGCGGGCGGTCAGCGGGCCCGGTCGCTTACAAAACCGTGGCCGGGGGTGTCGGCCCGCGGGTCCGGCCTGGCTGCCGTGCGGAGGGGAGCTGCCCCCCCGACTGCCGGCAGGCCGCCTGCTCGTACCGCCGTACCCCTGGGCCCGGGGCGGGAGGCGGGCAGGCCGCCGGTGGTCGGTTCGCCGTGTCACCGCCTGAGAGAGCCCCTCTGCTCGGAAGGAGGTGGCGGCTGCCCGCGCCGTTGGGCCGTGGGGCTCCTCCGCCCGGGAGGGTTTCGCCAGAGGTGTCCGTGGGTGCTGCGGGAGTCGGGGGCCGGCACCGTGCCGCGCCGCTTGCAGCCTCCTCCAGACGGCCGGTGCTGCTCTGCTGCCTGTCCTTGCTTTAGGGTCTGGTGCCGTTTGGACTTGAAAGCATTCCTCTTTAAAAGTAAATTAGTTTCTTCAGTCTGCCTCCTTGGTGCTGGGTCACATTGCAGTATGCGTATACGTTTGCTTTATGGGTAGAAATGAGGAGAAATTACTGGAGAGGCAAAGAAAAGTGTGGATGGAGCAGTCACAAGCACGGCTCCCGCCCCCGTCGGTACAGAAGACGCGATCACAGTAACTGTACTGAAAGGCAAGTATATGCAGCTTGTGCTTAGCATGGGTTAAGCCATGAGACGTTTTGCCGAAGTCAATCCGCAGAGTGATGGCTGTCTAGAACTGGGAGGGCTGCCGTCTGAAAATCTAGGGGACAGTGCTTCTGGTGTATCTGTCATCCCCAGTGGGAGTGGAGTTGCACTGATGTCTGGAAATGTATCTTATGTTTGCAACTGTATATCGATTTTAAAATGAGAGTGATTCCATGAGCTAGTCCGTTCAGGTGTGCCTGATCGTCTGTAAACTCTTCATCAATATGCAAAGATAGTTCAGGGAGGAAAAATATAAGTACTTCATTCCGCCTGCCCATTTATTTTATGCCTCAGTGTCTGGTAGCGTAAAAACTGTCATTAAAGGATCTTCCTGAAAGTGTGAAAGCATGTGAAGTAATGTGGCAATAATGCCACATCTAGCAGATCAGGAAACTGAAACAAGGTCTTAGCAATAATCCACTGCCTTGAGAACTGATTCTTTCAGAAAAGTACGTTTTTAACTTTAGAAATTATACTGGCTATGTTTGAGCTATTTTTATGTCTCTTTTTGTTTCCTGTGTTCTTTCCTTAGTGCCTCTTGCAGGAGTAAAAGAGGCCAATCTTTTGCTTTAATACTGTAAGCATTTTTTTTAAAATTTTTAGAGAAAGAGACATATAAATATACATATATGAGTTGCCCCATTGGTTGTATTTGTGTAAGAAAAGTTAGAAAGGCAAATGGGCCCTAATTCTGTGAATATGGAATTAAAAGGATTTTATTAAAAAGTTTTAAATTGAAGTGCTTGGGTTTGGCATGGGGATTTTTCCCCCTTGTAGGTCAGTTATGTTCTTTAGCTGTTTTCAAAGTTGTGTAATCAAACAGCAATAGAGCTGGTATTAGAACTAGAATTTCTTTGTCATTTTGTTTTCAATAAATTACGACTCTTGGAAAACATCTTGGCCTAATGCTTTTAAGATGACATGTAATAAGACCTATCTAAAAAGTGAGAATTGTATGGGTGATTCAGAAAACATCCCAGTGGAATTTTGCTCATCAGTACTGAATGTGCCCATTTAAATTACTTCAAAAAGAAGAAAGCTGCAGTTACTTCTGTAACTGTCAACTGTGATGTTTATTAGAGACTTTTCTTTCTTGGAGTTTTCATTAAACTTTTGTGTATTTTGCGTGTTTCTGAACCTCATCAGTGAAATTCTTGTCATGAAGAGAACAGTGAAATATTTTTGACCTGACATCAGTATTTTACCCATACTGTCTCTCGCTTTATGCTGTGAAGACTTACATGTTTTCAGGGGTGGGCGTTTCTTTTAATCAGGGGATATGGTAAGGTGCCCAGAATTAATCTTTTGCTGAAAAGAGTTAAAGGCACTTGTAGAATCAGCAGCCTCCTCTAGTGTTGGTATCTCTAATGCTATTGAGAAGTTTTAAAGCTGAATATTTTTACTGTTTCTTTTTCATAGTTTAATATATGGTGATATGCACAGTGTGCTTATCACAGCCCTGACAAATCGTGCTCCATTAATGTCAATAACAAGCTGCTTTCCTGATTCTTTGTGGGAAAGATGTGTAGGACAATTGTGAACCTGTCTTGAAGGCAGTGCTATTTTTTTAGGCAGGAACAGGAGGAACCACAGACCTCCGTGAACGCAGGCCCCAGCAGCAGTGGAGATCCTGCTTCATCCAGTTCAACACAGAACTCTGTAGTACCAGGTAAGAGACTATGCTTATGGGTCAAAAATTGGTGTCTATATGCTGACTGTATGAAAAAAGAGCAGTAGCTGCGTTAATAGTATGGTGTTAAAGGAATGATATAAGCAGTAAAGTTTGTGGAGAAAAGTGATATAAAAAGAGGTAGTAAGTGAGGATCTAGGGAGAAGGGCCAAATACGCTTTCAGGCCCACAAGTGCTTCACATGTTTGAAAACTTGTGTGTTTCACCAAGCTGATATAAACTGGAAAAAACAGAATTCTGTTCCTCCCTCCAGAAATGTTGTTTTGGGAAGAAAATGAACTTTATTTCTTTTCTCATATGTGCTGAAGACGTTATAAAAATACATTTTTCAATAGTAACATTAAATAAGCAAAGAAAATAAGAGAGCATACAAAACTTATAACCTACATCCTGTTATTTAGTCTTTTAAAAGACACAACAATCTACCACTTCAGCATGGGGCGGGAAATCATCTCTCTCTATGCTTTCAGTGTATTTTGTAGTCTGTAAGAAATACACTCTGGCTCAATGTTTGTTCATTATCAGAGAGTCAACTGGTGAAACCAGACTTGATGCAGTAGCAGTGCTGTTGATGAAGATGATCCTGTTTGCATTCTGGTTTCCTGACTCGTTAAACAACCCCAGCAAAAGCTAAGCCTGTGGGAACATACATTCCAGAACAGGGGAGTCCTGATACGCCACTGATTCTACAACCTCTTAACAACAACAGACAAAGCCAGAGACTTTTTTTATATGTCACCCTTTTGTGGTTAAGAGGTTGTGAGCATGTTAGGAGGTGTATCCTGCAAAACATTTATTGCCGTGTAATTAGATTCTGTATACTAAATGCGGTGTGCTTTTATGAACCTTACTGATTCATTCACTAACTCTGTATTTTTGTTGACCTGAATAAATCTTGTTCACTTCTTGCTGAGCTGAAACCTAAAAGATGCTGACAAGCAGCAAAAAGTGGTTACTTCAGATGCAATTTCTGGTAGTAGATAAAGGTTTAAATAAAAGCTCTTGAAAAGATGATGTTAATACTCACCTCTTCTGAATAAAATCCTTTGTCTTGAGACAATGTACTGTTATGGATCTGTCCAAGTATTTTCCCTGTCTGCCTCAGTGAATTTACCCAGACAGTGAAGCACTAAAATTGAATGTTTCTGTCATCCCAATTATCTTTGGAAGGAGCCTCTGTGTATTGTCCAAATGTACTCTTGATTGTATCTAGATCTTTTCTATGTGTTGAAGAAAAAGTGGCTTGTTCTGGGAAGTGAATCACTTTATTTTGGTTTGGGTGATACTTTGTTGTCACTTTTGTTTGTTTGTTTGTGACTGCCCTACCTAATCTTTTAACAAAGAGTGTCCCCTCATGATTGATTTATGAAGAAAGGTTGGTTTTGTTCTGCAGCAAAACCTTTCCGCTCTGCTGCTCCGATCTGTCTGAATTTCATGTTGGTCAGTGGTGACATCCCTTCTGTACCTGTGTAACAGCACTGCATTTGGAAATGTAAATAGTCTTTTTTTTTCTTTAAGTGGCTGTCACCTGTTCCTAGTCTGTGTATCATGCTTGGGACCTGCTGGGAGCAAGAGCTTTGGGCCTTGTGACTCTGGTGTTCCCGTGAAGATGTGGGATGTCAAAGAGCAATAAACAAACTTAGTTATCCATCTCATTTTGCCTGGGTTTTTCCACTTTTTTTTTTTCTTTCCCTCTCTGAGAACTGCCGGGATTTTACTATGACTCAGAAAAGAACCGCTATTTTCGCCTGCTGCCTGGACATAATAATTACAACCCACTCACCAAGGAGAGCATTCAGTACAAGGCGATGGAATGCAAAAGAGTGAGACTCTTAGAAGAGGAAGAAAAACAAAAGAAGGTACATTCTGAAAAAGATTGCAATTAGGCTTTATTGTCCTCTGGCCCAGGACAGATTATAGCTAAAGCCTTTCAATTCTGGCTGTGGTACAGTTCCCTAAGCTGCCTGAAGAAATGAAAATTTCTTTTTTGCTGAGAATTTGCAGTCCTTCAAGCCTTTTGTTTGGCTGTTCCACGCAGGAATGAAAGCAAGTCATTGCAAACAAAAAACTTGTAAAGAGACAGGAACTGTGCTCAGAATTGCAGTGTCCAACAGTTACGCCTGAGTCTGGACACTGGACGCCAGGTTTCAAATCCCTGCCTTGAATTGGCAAAGTGGGGTCTTGTTTTTAAGTTTTCCAAGTTTACTAAATGTATTGATCATATTCCTGAACCCTGAAGAAACAATACTAATTATTATATTATTATTTGTATCTAACAATACTAATAATTATATTAGTATTGTTAGATACAGCTTTTTCATGAAGAATTTTTTTCATAGGTAAAATCAAGGCAGGTCTTATGTTTATGCCTGGAAAGCCTGTATGCCTTTCATCATAAAGGGCTATAGCAGAGTTAATGCTGATGCTGCATATCTGTAATCTGGGTAAAATACCCAACAAGGATGTTTTTTAATTACCTGAAAGCTGTGTTTTATAACTTCACAAATCACAGCTCAGCTCAAATATGCTGTCATTTGGAAGAAGCGAGGGGTATTTTTCTGCTTAGGTAATGAAGTTCTCACTTCAACCAGCTATTCAGCTCTTCAGTCTTCATTGTGAAAGTGATGCTGTTGGTTTGGGTTTGGCTTTTTTTGGTTGTTTTAGCTGTTTCCATGATCAGTTTAGGTTTCATAGATACCAAAAAGCTGCTGGCCACGTTGCCATTAATGGGAACTGTGGATATACCTCTCTTCTCAAAATCTACCTGTTGAACCAGACATCTGAATTAGGCTCACAGATAAGAACATTTTGACTCTTAAATACTTGCTTTGTCTGAGCATTAAAAAAAGATTTCTCCCTGTGTAACTCTGCAAAGTAGTTTATCCTTTGGTCTCCCCAGAAAGTATTCGCATGAAATTTTAAAAAATTATGAATGGAAAAGTAGTTTAGTGCAGCAGTAAGACTGTGTTGTTAATAGTAGTCTTGTTGTGAAAGAAAATTTTGCTGTATAATAAGAATTTAAGGTGTTATAGTGAAACCAGAAAGTGACTTCATACCTCAAGGTGGTACTGCTGATTATGTCAGGCAATTAATGGCTGTTGCTTTTTGTTTTTTTTCCTGCAGTTTTTGTATTTATAGAAGCACCCCACATCTCACAGGAATATATTCTTGTCTATTTGCTGTAGTAGACCAGGGAGATGGTACTGGAATGTGTTTTGTAGATGTTCTGAAAATCTTAATGTATGTAGGCTAGAGAAAAAAGTTACCTAAATATCCCAAACATCTAAGACCCAGAGCCATGTTTGAATCGTAAACAAGCAAATAACTGAGTACACTTTCATGATAATTCTCTTCCAGAAAGCACCGAGGGCTGGACTGAACTCGTCTATGCTGTTACAGAAAAGGCAGCTGGGTTTGCTCAGCTCCAAAAGTTATTGCAGGTACAATGATTTGATTTGTCTTCTGTTTGCAATACCAAGTTTTGCTATTAGTGCAACTCTTCCTGTCAGGTTTTTTGCATTTCTTCCAGTTGCACTTAGGACAAAGAGGAACATACTACTTACAATAAAAAATAGTTATATTCTTTTATAATCAATTTAGTAGTGATGAGAATTCAAATGAAGAAGTTTCCCAATTTCAGAAAAACAGAGTTCAAAACCTCTTTTTATATATATATATATATATATATGCTGTTTTGCCACATTGTGCTTAATGAATACAGTGCAGCTTTTCTTTGGATGACTGCTCTTCAGCTGATGTGACCAATCCCCCTGCCCCCCGTTAGAATAGCTAAGAAAGCTGCTATTCGTTAACAGCGTAGAAGGCAAGTTAGTGACTTGTTATGTTGTTGCTTTTGCTACTGAAGATGTGCTGGGGTTCAAAATGAAATGAGATGAAATTCCATGAATGTGGAAGATGCACGTGTTCATGGGTTATATAAGTGAAATTGCAGCACGCTAGTTGTTCAGGCGTTTTATCTTCTGTGATTGAGAAGCAGTTCTAGATATCCTGTCCAAAATTCTATTTGTTGGCATTAAACCTAGGCTTACCTCAGTTCTCTCTCCCCCTGCCCCACATCTACAGGATGGTCCATGAACTAAAAGTGAACTGCATGCAGAGGAAGAAGATAGAAATTCACAGTCCAGATTCCTCAGTTGCTGGAACCAACAATTTTAAAATAATTGTGGTATGTTATGAGAACTGTTAAGTCTTTAGGATAAAGAGAGCCCATCTTCAATGAAAATCTTGTAAGCAAATCCCATAGGTCAAATTTTGCTTTCAAAGATGTGTTATTCATGGTGTTGTCAGTTCTCAAAATCTGTGCTTGGTAATTTTGAACAGGTAGGAAGTGGCTGTTTCTTTCCTAGAAAGGCAAATGATGAAAAGGTTGGATATGAAAGTGATTTTTTTTTTTTTTTTTTTTTTTTTTTTTTTTT
>Ga0065711_1010060_pt1 | contig 18004 bp, 11 predicted proteins | sample Hoacrofraction12_FD_59098 | JGI IMG/M metagenome (GOLD analysis project Ga0065711, IMG submission 59098) | Hoatzin crop microbial communities from Cojedes, Venezuela - Epithelial fraction 12 v2 (version 2) | ecosystem: Host-associated > Birds > Digestive system > Esophagus > Crop | place... | reverse complement strand
AAAAAAAAAAAAAAAAAAAAAGAAAAAGTTATTTATTTTGGAGGAGGATTTGAACATCGACATGCAGGTACAACATGAATAAAAATTATTGCACCGCTATTATGTGGCAATTGTTCAAGTTTCTAAAAACACAGAAATTCCACACTTTCTCTTATCTAGCTAAGTGCTGAGTGGCACAGCTTGGCAGAGCCCAGCGCAGGAGGTGCTCTCACAGCCACCTGGATATGGTAACCGAACACAACATAGTAAACACACACTGCTGTCAAATCTTCTACTAGAAGTACAGAGTTATCCTTCACATCCAGTAAGAGAAAACCAGAGAAAGACTTTATCCTCCCCCCTTCAGAAGAAAAAAAATAAAATTAAAATTCTCCAAATCACACCTTAATGCCAGTGTGGCAACCAAAACCACTGGTCACTCCTACCCCTTTCCCAGCAAGCGCTCTTTAGTATATTTGCAGCCAAAGGCCTCTGACATTCGGACCCCGGAGTGGCCGTTACAATGCTAAAGTCTAATATTTACAATAAATATCATCCATTTCTCTAAGTTTGCAACAGTAAGAGACAAAGGGAAAAATAACACTGAAATGAGGGACGGTGCAGGGATGCGCCAGCTGGATGCAGGAGCAGGGAGGAGCTGCGAAGGCTGGGCCCAGCTTTCGTGCCGCCATCCCAAAGCGGACGAGGAGCAGGGGATGCATCCAAGCCGACTGCAGGGAACAGGGAGAACGTAGCAGGAAAGCAGCGTATTTGGGTGGTTATAGGCACGGCTCATTCACCAAACACACACCACACACACGCAACTCCGACCTCCCGCCCACCTGACTCAGGGTTCTCTGGGGAGGCCAAGTCCTTGGCTTGCTGAACGCTCCGCTTGGGAACCACGGGTCCCATCCTGCACTGGGGAACGCGCTCTCGCTTTTCACACATGGCTTTTCCAACGCCTCATTCCTCCCCAACATGTTCTGCAAGCTTATCTGAGGAGGCATTTAAGCAATGCTTAGCAGGGCAAGGAATAAGGCTTGGTGTATCTACCTGGTCTATTATCACAATTTTACAGAAAGAGTCGTTTTGCCCAAACTTTTTACTGAGGTGCACCATGTAAATTTGACAGAAGGTGGAACCGGGACGATGGGGCACCTGGCACACCAAGGGAAACCGCAGGACCGACCAGGAGCAGGGGACACAGGGCTTCATCAGGATGCTTTCCTGGTAACTGTTTGGCTTTGGCTTCCAAAAAAACCAGGGTTTTTTTAATTGCATGATCAGTTTCTGTACCGTAGCTACACAAGAGGTGATGAAACACATGCCTCACCTCTTCTTCAGCCAATTCAGGCAAAAGCAGCAAAAGCTGTGACACAGCAAGGTTTTCCACTTCTTTTTTTAATGCATGAGAAAGGATAACGCTGCGATTCAGCACTGGAACCACCGGCTGCAAAGGGAGGGAGTCAGCAGCTAACACAGCCGGTACCTTCCGGGGCTCCCAGCCCACCCTGTGTGGGTAAGTACCAGATCCTACCAAGTCCATTCCTTACTTGCTATTGCTCCAAACCAGCACAGAATGATGCTCATCAGCACGAGAGCTTTGAGAGGCTGGAGATACCCAGGACCCTGACAAGGCAGTGGAAATATTGCGCTTTATAACTGCAAGCCAAGTGTATACGAGTAGCCTACGGATTCCAGGAAAAAGAGCAAAGAGACAGCACAGCAGGCTCTGCTCTCGATACCATCACAGCAAGATTTATTAACGTGTTATCTGGGAGCGTTGAGGCTTTGGTTAGTGTATCAACAACACCATACATGTTCACACAGACACACAGAGTAAACGCTCACTTAAACATGTTAAAAAAAAAAAAAAAAAAGCTCAAACCAAACCAAAACTTGGTCCAAAAATGAAATCCAAGCAGCCAAAATCAAGTATATAATGGGGGGAAACATCGGCTATACAGAAAGAAGCAGGGTGAGATTCCAGAGATTTTTGTGATTTGTGGATTGAGCTGAAATCAAGTTGAAAGAGATGGAGAAAATACATTCCTGTATAAAAACATATTTGCATTTAGGGGAAGCGAACTAAAACTTCAAGTTCAGAAAAAGCCAAGACAAAGAAGCAGGCAGCAGTGTGATGAAATCAGACCAACAGAGGCAGGTTTTAGCTTGAAATACTGTTGCACAGTCATTCTGCTTCTGACAGAGTAAGCCAGTGAGCAGGATACGAGAGCTTGCGGTGATCCGCAGGGAGTGACACTCAGACGAGACTAGAATAAAAGCCGAGCACAATCTGGGACGAACGACGGGAGTGTTCATTGCGAGGAGCCTTGAACTGGATGAAGAAATGGCTTACAGTGCTACAGGTATCACCACTCCACACATTTATTGGTGTATTATTATTGATCTAATCCTCAGCAAAGAGCACTGTTATCCAGAGTCGGTCACACTTAAAGCAAAGCAATGTCTAAACCTAAGAGCAAAGAGTAACTTTTTAATGGAAAGTGACCTCAGCAGTGGAAATGATCTAGCTATCAAAGCTGAAATCTTAAAATATCACGTGTTTTGAAGTCTGCTTGCAGCTTGTCCACAGGACTCCAGGAGTCAGAACTCTTCATAGGTTTTTCCGGTTTTAAAATGGGGAGATTCAGAAAACTCAGCAAGTTTCCCAAGCCCCAGTTCAGAAATGTTAAGGAACACCTTTAAAATCCCTACCTATTTAGACTCATCAAGAGAAGGAAAAGTCTCCAAAGGTCATTTATCATTGAGACAACTTTGCCTGAGACACACTGGAGAACACACCACTACAAATGTCTCTACTTTAAAATCAACCTACAAGGCACCCCTCTCCTGGGGTCATTTATTCTGAGGCAGGGCAAGTTACGAATTGAACCCAGAGAAAGGAAGATAAAACATCACTAAAATTTAAAAAGAGAGGGAAAAGTTGCCATGTGTCCCATAAAGGATAAGTAAAAACAATCCCACCCCCCCCCAAAAAAAAACAGCTTACAGATCAAACATTTCTCTTTCTGACAATTCCATTGAAAAAGACTTTTACTTGATTTAAAGAGGAGCCCAGGATCTGCCTGACCCTCCAGCCATGTCCCCTGCCTCTGTATCCTCCAAGGACATGTGCGGGACTGCGAATGCATGCAGTGACAAAGAGGTCTGACTTGCACCGATGAGGGTCTGTCGCTCCAGAACAACTTGCAGACAAGAGAGTAGTTTCTTCTCCTCATCAAAGGACTTCAGATTGTAAATTCAAAGAAAACTCTTGAAATTTGTGAATTCCAATGGCATTTCAAATAGAAGGTTGAAAAGAAATTTATAAGTAAGCTGTCTTTTTTGTACTCAGAATTTTGGGGATCTCCGATAAATGCAGGATTAGAGGGAAGAGCACAACAGGCCCTAAACTCAGGCAAAATAAAAGATCTGGAAGGGGGGGGGGAAATATAAAAATCAACAAACTGTTTCCTAAGTCCTGCTTTAAAGATACCCTGTTCTAAAGAGACCTCAAACAGCAAGCATTACTGTGTACAAAAATAGAATAGCAAGGATGAAAAAACACAAAAAACAGTATGAAAAAACCCCTCCCAAAAATAGATGTACACAAGTTCTATTTTATATTAGTGTATATTACAAAATTCAAACATGCAGTCTCTATTTTGGATGTAGAATGCTCCAGTCCACGCGTACCAGGGACGCTGCTATGTTTTCTTTACAGCAACATCATGTGACAGGGGAAAGTCTTGTATTTTTAACTGATTTCCAACCTCTTTGCTTTTTGCTTGCGCGAGGGTCCCTTCTTTACAGGGCCTCGTGCTGCCATCTGGCAGAGGAGAGGCTCTCAGAGCTGCTTGTCCGAGAGCATGAGACGGCTCCTGCGGCGGAGTGATTTTGTAGCTACCTCCCAACACTTCCAACGTTTTAGCACTGCAAGACGTCACCTCCTTTTTTGCCACCACCGGACACGTTGCCTCCCAGGGCTTTGCTGAGTTTAACGACTCGGCGCAGGACCTGCTCCTTGTGGTCAGACCATCTGCACTTGGCAGTTTGGCTTTCTCTTGACAGGTTTGTGAAGTTTCCTGCCTTTTTTGTTTCGAATCTCTCTCTTCTTTACAGGAGACACCCAAACTGGGGAAATCCTTTCTCTTTTCCACCTCTCCAGAACCAGACATACTGAGCTTCAGAGGGCCTAACACGCTCTGAGCCAGCGGCACTAACTGGGACACGGAGAGAGCTCTTTCGATAGCACCGGGGACGAGGAGTGTGGAGGACACCAGACCTGCCGGGCTCGCTTTGCTGGCGGTCGAAGCACTCTCTGCCTGGGGCAGGTTGGGCTGCTTTTCAGTACTGGGGCTTTTTGGGGACATTTCGCTTGCACTTCCAGGAGATAGCAATGAGGTGCTGTGCCGTTCTGTGGGCTGAAGCATCTCCTTGTGATCCTTCTCACTGCGATCCGCGGGGCTTACCGAGAGGGGAGTGCTCACGCTTGCCGTGCACCACGAAGAAAGTGCCAGCAGAGGTTTGGAATCCTGCTTTTTCTGACTGCTTTCTGCTAGCAGAGGGTTTTTCAGGTCAAGTTTACCACACGAGGCCTCTGAAGAGTCACCTTCTTCAGGTTCCAGGAGTTTGACAGACGGGCACTGTGTATGTTCTGCGCGATCTAATGTTTTTTGAGTGCTTGTAGTTCTCCCTAAGTCTTTGATAGCTTCAGAAGACATGTCTTTTGGACCAAAACACTCAAAAGTTTTGTTTTCTGGCAATGTATGTTCCTTTGCAGTTGTTTCTGATCTTAGGAATGGTTTTTCTAAATTAGCTAATTTTTCTGGAGAAGTTCTTGGGAGGACCTCTGATGGGGGAGGATGCACGCCGATTTGCAGTGGCTCTGAAACAGGCTTGGCTTGTTGATTATTTCCCTTCTGCAAATCGTCTGTACCTTTTGGATCCTCAGGTAGAAAGGCATCATCTTCAATACTATCCTTGCTTTCCAATTTAGATGAAAACTTATTATCCTCATTAAAAGAATCTGAGCCTTGGTCTCCACTGTCAGGGGGCTTGTCCAGTCTTCTCCCATCCTGACTATCTTCTGAACCATCATCTGTTTCATCTTCGGAAGAATCGACTTCTCTGATGGCCTCCTGCTTTTGCAAAGACTCCCTCCTCTCCACCCTGTCCTGTCGAATAGCACCCAACTTCCGTGACCCCGGCTTCTGCAACATCCCTTTTTCCGCTAGCCCAAGTTTGCCACCTGTTGTTTCATTCGCAGATTCTTGCAAGCTCTGGAGACTAGGATCCCTCTGGAGCATCTCCTTCTTAAATTCAGAGTGAGAGATATCCAAGCTGTGCTTACGGGAGGAAGCCAGCTTCTTCTCAGAAGAGGACAGCGAGGCAGCCAGTTTCTCAGCTGACTGCACTCTCTTTAGCAAAGGAGACCTAGGGGGCTCAGCACTTTTGGGGCGAGAAATCTGTCTCACCAGCGGTGGAGAGGAGTGTAGTTTTACTGGAAAAGACTGGATAATACTGGAGCTGCCAACTGAGTGTCCTGGTAAAGGAGACGGGGAGCGCTGCGGTGATGTGGACTGTGGGGTTGGCGACGGAGTGTGAGCTAGTGGTGACAGAGGGATGTTTCCTGCAGATTTACGCCTTGGAGATCTGTACTGCCTTTGAAGCTTTGGTGCTAGTCCATGCAGAGAGCTGGGTCGGATGTGTCCAGAGCTGGCTGGAGAATTGGGAACACTGGAACTTGGAGAGCTGCTCTGGGAAGAATTGCCACCAACTTAAAAGGAGAGGAAAAAAAAAAAGGTAAGAAGATTAATATATATTTGGCCATTAAAACCAGTTATTGAAAATAAGACATGCAAAGTCAAGACAAAATACCACTTTACCACAAAACACTGTGGTAATATTACAAGGTAATATTCTGCTGTCTGAATGATTTTTCTAAGGAAAAACCCGCAAGCAGATAAACCTTTTGCTTCATTGCTATTCTCAAGATGCAAATCTCTTTATTCCATCAACTGATTCAATTTTCAAATATGACTTTGCCACACTGTTTTGATTCCTTTTCTCTGAACTAATATAGAAAATGTGTCAAACTACTACAAAAACATCGCAACTTACAATAGATATTTGCATCAAAGTGAAAGGATGCTGTAGGCAGCAAATGCATTCATAAAAGGATGTATGGATTTTCATTTTTAAATGAATCAATGAAAGAGAATACACCCATCCTTAAGGTGATCAACATCTTAGCTGTCATTTTACTTCACAAACAGAACTACTACTTGCTGCTGTGTATTCTACTTCAAAAATTAATCAATATGCAAAAATCCTCTCCATTTTTTTTTTCTGTTTGCATGGACTTTTTGTGGGTTTTTTTGTTTTGTTTTGTTTCTTTTTTTACCTGAGTGTACAGACTCAGGAGTGGATCTGTAACTCTGCGTTGGTGACCGAGGAGACAGGTTGTGAGTTGGAGAGCCAGGCACACTTTCTCCAGAAGACAGAGAGCGGTTTAGTGAAGATAAACTCCGACTGGTGTGAAGCAGCGATGCTTGTTTAGTGATCTTCCTCAACAAAGAACTCTTCTTCTTACTGTGGAAGAGCATTCAAAAGTTGTTTACAAGCCCAAATGATTTATTTACCTTTGTTGGCATATTTCAGTCAATTTTATGGCACAGTTAAAGAGAAAAAGAAAAGAAAAAACCTGCTGATAGACATTATCTGCAAATTGATCTGACAAGATCTCTCTCACATTATCTTGGTCACCTATTAAATTTCACAGAGGAAGATCAAAACGAACCTTTCCTGCCCATCCTTAGTTTTGCTCTTCTTGTTTCTACGAGCCATCTTGGATTTGTAGCTGGCTTTTCGAGCTGGACCAACTTTGATGGATGTGTTCTCAAATGGCGTGGTGGAGATGGACACTTTATTTCCACTCTGTCAAAAATGAGACACAGAGACTTGCTTAAAACGTGGCTATGTGAAGCAGATCTCCAGGCTAAGCAGGTAGGCTGCTAGTTTACTGCTGCCTGCCATTTTGTAATCCTTTGTCAAACTCCATTTCCCCCTTTGCATTTCCACTTATCATTTATTATGGAATTGCTGAGAGAGAGCCCTCTTTCGTCAGGCTTTCACAAATGATTAGCTGAAACCCCAGTCAGTAGCTAAAGCTTCCCAGAGCAGACAGAACACAGCACCTGACCTCTTCCATTGAGATCCCAGCTGCCTCGATTTAATACTTGTAATATTTGGAAACTTGAACAAAGTGATATTCTGTCACCAATCCTATTCCCAGTGCTCTGACTGATGGCAGATGTGAGCATATCAGGAATCTATCACAATGCATCTGCAACACAGAGCATGGCTTGTCTCATTCATCTTAAAAAAAAAAAAAATAATAATCCTGATCGCTCCTCTGTTTACAATCCTGAAGACTTCCGTCTCTTGGAACAGTCCAAAACTTTGGGGTTTATTTCTATAAATGGACTCAGCTCAGAAGAGGTATCAAAATGCAAGTCATTTAACTGGATAATTTTAAGACCAACCATTACAAAGCTGCTTTTAAATACCACTAGGAATAATCCTTGAGCAAGCAGTATTAAGAGCTAATAACATTAGCATAGCCTGAAGGCAAAAAATAAAAGCAATTTGCAAAATTTTTAAGGTATTTGTTTCTCAAAGTGATATTTGAGGAAAGGTATACTTAAATCTTTTTAACCTTTGTCTCTATTGCTGACAAAAATTTATCTGACAGGTCCTTATTTCTCACACAAAATATCTGACTTCATCTTAAATTACATGCAGAAATTTTTGATATTTAGGGATCAAGCTGCAGCAATGAGTTTTTGTAAAACAAGGGCCAGGTGCTGTGTACATACCTGTATTTCAGACAATGTCAATTAGACACCTCCGGCATTTTAAACAAGCCGGCTCATATTTTCCAAAGCGTAACTGTGCTGAGTCCCTACCTTCAGAATCAGCTCCACCACTTCCGTGTGCACCAGTCCATGGACCGGCTCCCCGTTGACATGGGTTATCAGATCCCCTTCACGCAGACCTGCTTCGTTTGCTGGACCGCCTTCCTCCACATGCTGACAACAAGAAGGGGATGACTGATTTGAGAGGAGGAATGTACAAGATTGCTGGCCAGATCAGACTCAAAGCCCATCCATCTCAACTCTTGCTGCAGCCAGCATCAGCTGCTCCAAAGACAGGTGAAAGAAACCACTGACTGGCACAGCCAAGCACAAAAATCTGTGCTCTTCCACTCCTCCCCCAGCATCCTGCCAGTCTCTTCCCAATCCAAGGCAGCCAGCCAGGATGCTTAAGCTGATGAAGAGACCAGCTCCTCCCAAAGCAAACGGCTTAACACACTTCCAAAAATTTTCAGCACTCGGGAATGTTAACTAGATACTCCTGATTTCCAGAGAAGCACTCAAATCTTTTTCAATGTCTTTGCATCCCAAATCCAGCATCCTTATATGTACATGCTGGAACCCAAGGCAGCCAACAGATTTTTAAATAAGACTCTGTGCCATGTGTTTAGGGTGCCTATATTACATCTCCTGCCAGAGTTTCTTTTTCCACTTTCCGTCCTTTATCAACCTAACCAGCATCAGATCATTTCCCCCACGAATACATTGCCTTTCCCCATCCCTGTTCAGAAAGATAAGCCTCCTTCACGGTGAGGATACAGATACGCTTGAGAATATTGCAACTCTCCCCCTAGCCAGAAAAGACTACAAATCAGTATCTTGGTAAACTCAGCATTTTTCAAGGAAAGGACAAAGAAGCAAGGGAAAAATGCAGCTTCAGATTATTTTTCTAGGCACAAAAGAGTGTTAAATAATGACCAAAGCATATGAAGTCCAACTTGTCTAATGAACACAGAGATACACGGAAAACAATGAACCACCTTCACCCTGACTCCATTCTCCCTAACTACACAACTCGAACCCCACTGCTTCGGGGTACGGATCACTTCGAGAAGTCATGTACATTAACAAAAAAGGAACACAGAGATCAAGTACCAAAAGTAATGGGAAGGAAGAGATATAGACATGGAAACCAGGCCTTTTAGCATAGCCTGCAACTAAGCCAAGAGCTAAATCCCTAGGCAATCAGCACAGCAGCAGCAATGCTTTAAGGCTTGTAATCAATTCCAAGCGACTGCTTGGAAAACCCCGGCAGACTGAACGGATCAGAAGCAGGCTATAATCACTAACACAGGCCTGAATAAATTAGTTATGACTGGCCCTCATGCAACAACCCCAATAAAGAGAAAAAGCGTATGTACACAGAAACATGCTTTAAAGTATGCGCTACAGGTGAAAGAAGGTGGATTCATGTAACCAGGGAAGCAGGAAGGAAAAAAAAGTTGCTGCGGTTCTGTGATGGGCTTGAAAACTGCTACAGGTAAAACCCAAAGTGCTGTTATTTTTAAAGTGTTTCCCCCACCCCAAAAAGATAACTTTGGGTCTGAACAAAGAAAGAGAAAACAGGGTGGCAAAATACAATTTATGAAGCTAAATTCCCAAACCCTGGCTAAATGCAGTTCTGGCCCCAAGGGTACTCTTTTGAGAAAAGCAGAGACATACCCAGACCATGTGATGCACAGTGTAGATATCACTGTCACCCATATAGACGCGAATGGCACGGAGAGTGAAACCGTATTTCTTTCCAGCCCGATGGATGATGATTGGTGGTTTCAGGTTTGCGATAGCAGGAGAAAAGTCGCGGCTGGGTGAGGAGTCCCTCGAAGATGGGTTGGAGGATAGAGAATGAGGTGACATTGGACTGGCCAATGGAGAACACGTGTGGTGATCTACAGTGATGACACAAAGGTGGGCAAAAATTAGGAAACCAGGACTCCAAAACAGAGAAAATTCTTGTTAGAGAACAGCTAGGAAACCACCTCTCCTAATGCTCTTAAAGCTCGTGGTCTTCACCAGAGCTGGGTTTGCCTGCAGCTTCGACTAATTCATGCTTCGAAATACAAAAACAAGCAGAGTTTCCAAAAATCACACATGGAGGTTTGCATTTAATGCAGCAGCACTGCTCGCCTAGGATTATGGTTGGGTCACAGTGTTTACTACTTCTCTTCCAGGGATTTAGGACCCATCATCATCATTTGCTTTAGGCACAATCCTGGAACACCCCATTTCAAGGTTATGATGTATTATCCTCCTCTAAAAGATCAGATAGTCTCTGAATCTTGGTGCAAGTTACATGTTGGTGCTGAGATAAATCAAAATCAGTTAGTATTAACACAGAAAAGTCAGTAGGTGATCAGACAACAACTACATCTAGGGAGTATTAGTAGTGTTTTAAATTCATAGGGGCAAAAATATTTAACCCTAAAAAATTCACTACTGCAGGGACTCTGCTACTGAAAAACAACATCACAAGTGTATTTCAGAGAGCATTTCCCAAACAAACTGTCGAAGGCTGGGCTATCAGCTAAACTATCTGACTCTGCTTGCTAGTGGAACAACATTCACTTTTAAAAATACAAGCTGAATACAGAACTCTCATTTTAAAGTGAATCTGATCAACTTCAGTAACATAAACCCAAGGAGCAGGAACACTAAATGCAGCTGTAAAAGGTAATCCCTAATCCATTAAGAAACACCTGCTGAATCGCCCAGCACATATTTACCTGACAGATGAAAGCAGCTCTGGAGCAACCTTTGCTGGGTGATTAAATACACGTTTTAGAGATTTTCAAGAGGGAGTTTGTAGTTTGAAAAGCAACCAATGCCCAACCCACCAGAAACTAAACGTGCATCCCCACGACGGTGCCCAGCAGCAGTTGTGTACCTGCCTCCAGCTTGCCGGCTGAGCGGGGCAGGCAGGCATTGCTCTGCTGGCTTGGCACTCGTGGCCTAGCTGCAATTCCCTGCTCCCGTCTAGAAAGGAACAGGTACAGCCCTGGAAATACAGCAAGGACTTATCCCCTGGAAAGGGGGACAAAGTCCTCCAGGGGAGAGCCTCCTGCTCAACCGGTCTGTCATAGCTCGGCACAGTTGGGCTGTTCACCAGAAGCTACCACCGAGCATTAAGAACTGCCACTGGAGACAGAGCCGGGCCAACAAGGCAAGCTATCCAGCGTCAACTTGCTGTGTGAGTTATCACACTATTGAATTCTTAAACACTCAATCTCAACCAAGTTATCTGGCGTTACTGAAACTTCCCGGTGCAGGACACACCAGACATCCCGTTGCCAAACAACATTGTAGTTAGCACGTGACCTCCAAAAAATAGTACCTTGAGGGTTAAAATCGTTCTGTGTCTCTATACCTCCATGCTGCACCATTGTCCAGAGACCAGCTAGGAGCCAATTTAAAGAAAATTAGGCAAAGAATAAGGCCCAGCTGCCGTTTGCAGAAGCGGCAGTCAGACCACACACACAACGCTCCTGTCTGCGGCAAAGCAGTATTCATTATCCTGCCGAGCAGTAAATATTAAACCGATTGTAAAAGTTAGATCTCTCCCCTCCTGCCAGTGAAGGCATTATTCCAGGAGAGTGAAGGGGGAGGATCTATCTGCAGATCTTTTGTTTAGTGCTTGCAAATTCTGACAATGCCTCACCAGAGGCATTTCTTACCTGAGGGAATCAGGAGAGACAAGGCAGTAGCGGATGCCGATTTAATCACTTTATTGACAGGTCTTGAGGTGCGTTTCTCCCCTGATTCCCCAGAGAGCAACCTGTGTCGTGCCCGCCGCACTGCCAAATCGCTGATGGCTTTTGGAGTGGTGAAGTCTGGGCCTTCATTGCTATTACTGCGAGCGCGTGGATCAGAGAAATCTGCAGTGCTCCCAGCTACAGTTTAAATTAAAACAGATTAGAACCACAGGGAATTCCTAACAGTCTATTCCCCTACAGGCAAAATACATTAAATCAAAGTCATGTTTACATGAAGTCGAAGAGCAAATTTTCCTAAGAAGAAACCCCAGGGCTTGAATTTTTATTTACAGAAATGGTGTTATTCTGAATACAGAAAATTAGCAGCTTCTGTTCTGTTGGAAAAGCTCGCTAATGAAATCACGTTGCTGAGTAGCAGTTACACAAATCCTCACGCTGCGGTGCAGTTCTGCAGGCAAGCCATTTCAATCGGATCGTTCACAGACGAAAACAGGTTTATGGAAAGTGCTCCATTTTTACAACCAGAAAGAACTGTCAATCTTTAAGTTAAAACTGCCTGTAACAGCAGAGCCAGGTTCTACTGGAGTTGCACATAAAAAATCCACTTTAAGAGAATACTAAGGTACTAAAGTCAGGGAAAGCACAAATGTGGATTGCAAAGACAACCTTAATTTGCCCTCTTCTGTGCACCGTTGCGATTTAGTCTTGAATTGCTTAACATGCTATACTTCTGTATAAAATGCAAAGTAATCTTGAAAATCAGACTGGACACGCAACAATAGCAGGTGCTGAGGGCTGGAGTTGCTGTGCTCAAGCTCGGCGCCTCAGTTCCCCCATCTGATACCTTACCTTAAAGGGGCACCGTGAAAATACATTAATTAGAATTTACAAGGTGGTCAGAAATTAAAGTGGTGAGCATCACAGCAAGTCCACAAGGGAAATTAATCGTTCTGTCTTCAAAAGCAAATTTTAAGCAGCGTGCAATAAATAAAGCCTAAGGGCCACATTTTGAACAACGAGGACAGAACAAAACATTGATCATCGTTATTTAAGTGGGCACGACCACTCTGCATACTAAGTAAAGTAGAATGTACCATGAAAATAAAAATTCAAAGCACCATTCCCATAGACCTCAGTACCAGATGCCTGTTCAACATTTAATAGTCACAGTTTCAAATAAGGCTCCCGGGCAATGAGGAACCCAGAATCAGAGGCTGCGCCTGAGAAGGCTGCGATATGCATTAGAGGAGCACTCTGAGACAGTGACAGAAATTAAATTATTTTCTTGCAGTCCCCTGCCTCTGACTTAACTTCGCAGGCTGGGGACACTGAAGCCATGGTACCCCTGAACTCCACGTGCTGGATTAAAGACTGCTCTAATGCATTAGGCTCAGGGGAGCAGGATCACCAGGGAAGCTTCATTTTTTCCTATTTCAACTTGTAGACACTCAAATTTGCAATGACTGTGTTCTTGCAATTTTTACTAACATGCTTCTAGGCTTTTAGTATGAAATTGAGAAACTAAGGTTCCACTACAGCACCTGTACGTGGCAGCTTGCTTACTTCACTCCTACACCTTTTCCCATGGGTGAATGGAGTATGTGATGGCAGCACCAGGCCTCTTCTGGGAGGATAAGCCATAGAGGGGAATGGACAATTTTGGAGGAAATTTCACAAACTGCATCCCAGAAGAGGAATAATGAGATGTGGGAATTTTTGGCTTTATTCTGGTCTGAAGGCAAATTTCCTCTAAGGCATTTCCACCTTCTGCTATCAATCCACGATCACGTCTGCTCAGTGCCCTTCACCTTGTCTTTGTCCAGTCTTGCTGCCACTCTGACTCCTTGCTCAGTATACCTTTGCTCTCCTCGCACCTCAGCAGCCCAGGGCACCATCATAGGGAAGGTTCAGCTCAGCCCAGTGCTGAAGAATGGCCCCAGCACGGACAAAGCTTCTGAGAAGTCAAACACTGACTTCTAAGACTCACTCTACTAAACCTAGGCTGCACTTTCTTAAGCCTGAAACTTGGTTAAATTTCGGGTTATCTGGCTGAGACAGCAAATAGCATGTCCTTCACACAAGTGTCTATTCCAAACTAGAGCCTTTCAGATACTTAAAATCATAGGAAGCACGGACCTTTTAGTATGGCTGAACACCCATATTCTCCAGCCCCAACTCAGCAGTGATCTGCTCTGACTAATGCTTAACATACTGCTGCCTCAGGTAGGCACCCAGTGGTTGTAAACAGGCATAGATCATACGGGTCTCAAGCATGAAAAGACCTTAATGAATTTGAAGTGAGAAGACTGAAATAAAAGATAAAATTTTGAAGAGATAAACCTGCAATGTTATTTTAAGGACAAGTACAGCCACAAAACTATACTAGAATAACCATTTAGCATGAAACATCCACATCACCCGACATCCAAATCCACACTTATACAGACTTAACATCTGCAAGCTAACACGGCTTTCTTGAGGACCATGACACCATCACACTGAGCACACACCTGTCAACATTGAGGCGCAGCTGACAGCCATGGAGGGGGTAGTGGGTCCAGCTTCGCCTTCCAGCTGCAGCTCCTGCTCCACAGGCTGTTCTGGAATGGGCACTGGCAGCCCCTCACGTGCCTGCACCGCAGATAAGAGCATCCCCTCGGACTGTGGCCTTTTGAGAACTGTTCCCTCATCCTCGGCAGAGATGGCAAAGCGGGGCATATCAAGAAGCCCTGAGCAGCGTCGACGGACTGTCAAGGGTGGGCTGGAGTCGCTCTCCGTGTGTGAAGATTCAGACATAGACAAGCGCTTACGCAATCTGAGAGAGAAAACAAGACAGAGCCCCTCAATTAAGTTAGGACGATAATGAACTTTAAAGGGTGAAAATAGCGCACTGACCCAACTCACACATCTGAAGCCTATATATGGTGAAGTTAGGAGATGAAGATACATCATTAGGACCTAAAACAGCAAAGGCTTGGGGCATCATCTGAGTGTAGATTTCCAACATATTCCATTGTTAAGCTTCTAAGAAAGGAAGAAATAAAACCAAATTCTGGGTATTCATGTATTTTACTGACATTTTTACTAGAACACAAGATTTTTTTTTTTGATGTTCTGAACTTTAGAAACTTTGGACTTTCCTAATGGTTTCACTAATTCGTGACAAATGGTAAAAGTCTGGCAACACCAGACTTTGGATTCACTGATGTTTAACAAAAAAATGCTGTTGGTATGTCTCCAACATAACTAGTCTTTCCACAAATGAAAGCTTTCCTTAAGGTTAGAATCCCTTTAAATTCATTTAAAGTATTTGCTACAAATTCAGATGTTAGTACTTAATTAGGTACATTTAAGGACCATATCACTTCTACACATTTGTTTTCAGCTATTTATTCCACTTTTCAGGCTTCACCTGTGGAATTACATCATATGAAGCATTCCTGACCTAACAGTGGTCATTAGAAAGCTTTGGCAGATGCTATGAGAAATTCTATTATGAGATGCTATGAGATGTTAGTTTTCTCAGATGCTACGAGAAACCAAAGACTTAGTTCTACAGAACTTACATTTCAGGAGATCCAACCACCCAGCTGCGGTCTCGACTCTTCAAGCCACCAAGGCTGTCCAGTCGGTCATCTTTTTCTTCACTTAGACTCCGTTTAGTTGGTGGTGGAGTCTTCCTCTCTTCATGGATGGAAAGACGTTCCATGCTGCTGTACACCTGCATATAGCAAAAGATGGTTCTGTACAGAGAAAACAAACGTACATGGCCTTTTCTGATCAAGGGGCATAATCTCTTCTCAAAATGGAAGACACTCCCTGAAAGCATGAACTAGGCAGTGTTCTTTGACTAAGTAACACAGTGCAGATGCGACATGCGCATAGGAGGAAAGGAAAAAGGCAAACTTCAGAAACATTAATCATGCTTTCCTGCAACAGCACCCTACACCCATCCTCTGAAAACAGCCCAGCACACCACAGAAATACTGAGAATTGTCAAAACTACTTGATTTTTGTTCTTAACAATTCTTAATATCTCTAAGAGGAGATATTGCTAAAGCAGGCTCCACAAGCCTTGAAGGCTGGCATCTGGATCTTGAAATCTTACTACACAAATTCAGTTCGGTGATAGGCATCATGCTCATGACCCCATTTCATTATCATCAATCTATCAGCATTGCCCCAAGCTTATTTCAGAACAAAAAAGTCCTGCCCTCCTCAAGGAATCTACTATAATGCTGACAGCTTAATGAAAGTGCCTTTCTTGGTTTTACAGACGTCTTTAAATAATTAAATGATTAAGCAAAAAAATCTATCCTTTTAAAAGTACACTTGACTGTGGACCTAATTTACATAAGAAGAGATTAATGAAAATAATGTTATTAAAAATTCAGAGCATCAACAAGATAACTATTAATAAATCATATGGCTGAATTGTCAGACAAGAATTTCAAAATATAATGAGCCTTTTATGCCTCCCACATTACAAATGCTGTATAATTTTCCAGGTCTTCAAATAAATTCATTAAAAGTGAACTTTTTCTCTTTGTGGCAAAAACACTGAACCCTAAAGAAAAGCTTCAGTCTAACAGAAGAATAATACTCATGGTGAGAAAAGGCAGAAAAAAGAAACCCTTACATACTCATGAGAACTTTTTCAAAAGCCCAACTAATCCTCAGGTCCAATTTTAAACATACTTTTGGTGATGCAAATCAGGAGCAGCTCCGTAAAATTAATGGCAACTGTTACTTAAACCACTGTAGCCCGGCTGAGGACAAAGAAGAACAAACTACTGCTTCAAAACTGACTTCAGTAGTGGAAATCTGGAGGAACTGTCATGAAAAACTGAAATAGATCTCAGATGCCCTAAGTAAAATTCTTGCTCCCATCTCATTACAAAGAGGGAAATACAATTCATAGAGCGAGCTGACCTCAAAACAGCATTTCTTCTCCCTTCTGCCCCTCCCCAAACATATTTTATTTTATCCAAGCAAACAGTGGAGTTGTACTACTTTGAAACGTCTGGAATTCCAACTTTTGATTTCAGATCACCTGAGTAAGAATGAGACACCTGCACAGATCTGAATCCAGAAAGCATGGCTAGAGGGGACCTGCTTGGGGCTTCCCACCCATTTCCCCATGTCAAAGCAGATCCAGCTCTCTTGTAACACCTGACAGATGTTTCTCCAACCTGTTCTTAAAAGCTGCCAGAGATGGAAATGTTACAAATTCCCCAGGCAACCCATATCAGTGCTTAATTATTGTTCAACATGGGAAATTTTTCTTACCATCTACCCCATACCTCCTTTGTGCCCATCACTTCATATCTGTTCTTGGAAGAACAGGAAGAACAATGTACTCCTTTCCTTCTAGCAGTTATGTATTTAGAAACACATTAGGTTTCACGTTTTGTAGATCCTGGATCGCTCTCGCTGCTCTCCTCTGGACTCTCTTTTACTAGTCCATGTTTACCTTTAAGAACATTACGCAGAACAGGACAGAGTTCCCCAGCTAAGGCCTTCCTACTGCTAAGCAGATGGAAAGGATTTCTTCCTTTCCCTTGCACAAAATATTCGTGCTCGCCCAGTAGGGTAACTGCCTTTTGTTTCAGTAATTTCACATATGTAACTCATGGTGTACTATATGCCCAGACTCTTCTCTTTGAAATTGTCACCTGGTCCTTTGTTCCTCAGTCTGTATTTGAGACAATGAGCAGCAGAGGTGTAAACTTCACCTATGCTCTTACTGCATAGGATCCCTTTGGTTTTAGGCCATCATTCCAAAATGTCAGAATCAATTTTCACTCTAATGCCATCTTGTCATCTTCTGGAAGACCCTTTCAGAATGACACTGTGCAAAGCAAGTAAGGTTTGGACACTCCCTATGCCAGCATCCACGTCATTAGTAAAACCGTCAAACTGTATCAGACGCAGAAGAATGCAGAAGAGACCTCCACAGTACCTTGCATATTAGTGAAACATTAAGAAATACAAAATCTCATTCTCCAATTATTCTGGCACTTATCTTCTAATAGGCCACACACTATCACAGAATAAACAATGTATACACCTTTTTTTCTTCTCTGTGAATACTAAACATCGTGCAACTCCCACATATCATCTGCATGATTAAAATCTACCCCATATGAAACAATGAATCACAGAATCACAGAATAGTAGGGGTTGGAAGGGACCTCTGTGGGTCATCCAACCCCCCTGCCGAAGCAGGGTCACCTACAGCAGGCTGCACAGGATCTTGTCGAGGCGGGTCTTGAATATCTCCAGAGAAGGAGACTCCACAACCTCCCTGGGCAGCCTGTTCCAGTGCTCCATCACCCTCAGAGGGAAGAAGTTCTTCCTCATGTTCAGACG
>Ga0065711_1009788_pt1 | contig 18004 bp, 9 predicted proteins | sample Hoacrofraction12_FD_59098 | JGI IMG/M metagenome (GOLD analysis project Ga0065711, IMG submission 59098) | Hoatzin crop microbial communities from Cojedes, Venezuela - Epithelial fraction 12 v2 (version 2) | ecosystem: Host-associated > Birds > Digestive system > Esophagus > Crop | place... | reverse complement strand
GGCGGGTCTTGAATATCTCCAGAGAAGGAGAATCCACAGCCCCTCTGGGCAGCCTGGTCCAGTGCTCCGTCACCCTCAGAGGGAAGAAGTTCTTCCTCATGTTCAGACGGAACTTCCTCTGCTTCAGTTTGTGCCCATTGCCCCTTGCCCTGTCGCTGGGCATCAATGAAAAGAGCTTGGCCCCATCCTCCTGACACCCACCCTTCAGATATTTATAAGCATTTATTAGGTCCCCTCGCAGCCTTCTCTTCTTCAGGCTGAACAAGCCCAGCTCCCTCAGCCTCTCCTCGTAAGGGAGATGTTCCAGTCCCCTCACCATCCTTGTAGCCCTCCGCTGGACTCTCTCCAGTAGGTCTTCATCTTTCTTGAAGTGGGGAGCCCAGAACTGGACAGAGTACTCCAGATGAGGCCTCACCAGGGCAGTGTAGAGAGTGTAGACTATTGTCGCAGACTGCACCAAAATCAAACAGAAATAAACTCTACTGGCACAAACTAACCTTAAGCCCACTTAATGAAAGGTAAGAAAAGATCTCATAATTTTAATTTTATCCCAAACCAAAGATTTCCTGAAGCTTGTAATTTGCCACTTTTACCTAATCCAATGATATATGGCTTTTTATAATTCCTGACACCAAAAATGTAGTACATTACATATTTGCTAACAGCAAAAAAACTCTGTGCATTTCTGTTATAAAAACCTTAACTGTAAATATGTCACAGTCCATTCTCATTAAAAAAGATAAAATATTTCTCATTCATTTATTACATGCATTTGGACATGTAATGTATTTTTTGAAAGCACTCCGTAAAGAACAAAAGAAGCCATTTCAAAAATAGCTTGAAACATATTGCATAAAACCCAAAAGCACTTAAAAAAATACCAGTTTTTAAGAACTAGATTTACTTATTCAAAAAAATAAATTTCAGATTTAAACACACTTGAGAGAAGCTAAAACAACAGTTTTAAAGGAAGAGAGAAATTACTTATACATTTTATGTCTCTTCACAGTTATAATAAATTCATAAAGCTTTCTCTTTTAGACGGGACATGTGAAGACCTGAGAAAAAGAAAGGAATTTTGGCCTTAATCCTTCAAGTTACAAAGCATTTTATCCTTAAAAGTGAAAAACACCTGAATATGTTTTTTTTTTAAATTTAGTATCTGAGCAATGTCCCTGAAATCAATAGGAGAAAATAACTTCAAAAATACTGGATTTAATTATTGAATTAATTAGTGGCAAAATTACTCGCAATTTCGTATCACACCTCCCAGATAGCCTATCTTTAACAACATCTTCTGCCATCATAGTCCTAATGGCCTGCATTTGCAGGAGAATAACTGAACTGATAGGAACTGCTGGTGTGTGAGAACACCTTGACCAAGCCTCCAGCATCACAGAACACACAAAGGCATCACAGCATTTTATACTCACCTCAAAAATCTCCCACTCAGTGATAATCATTGAACCAAATTAAAAATTCAAATATATAACTGCTATCCTCCAGAACAGATCCACAGCATAACATTAGTATGCCAAAAGAGTATATTTAATACTTTGAATGTATTCATTATAATTTTATAATTTGACACTTTATGTGCCATGCATAGTGAAAAGAACACACCATGGCACTTACGAGCCATTGTGCTTGAAATTATGCAGTTCTGTGCAATATTTCAGTATTCGTAAAGTGACTTCTAAATAGTTATAAATAGCATCTTGTAGACATGACTATATATAAAGTCAAATCATTTCATATAAGCAAATATAAAAAGCTAAGCCTACTTTCTGCTTCAATATTTATTCTATACTTTAGAAAGTAAAATAACTTCCCTCCTCTTCATCCAAAACCCTTAATTCAAATCAGGAATAAACCCCAGCCCTCTACAAGAAATTAACTCACAAAAATATTTTTCAACAGTATTATCAACGCAAAACATCTATATCTTTCTAAGTGGGATTTCAGAAGCATGACTGAAGAAACTCTCTAACTGTATTTGCTTCCATATTTAAAAGGAAACTTCTTTAGCACTTTACACAACTGTAATACAAATTTTCTTGATTCCTTTTGGTTTTTTTTTTTGTTTTTTTTCTGCTGAGGAAAATCAATTTCTTAGCTCAGGTTTTGAATACTTGTATACCTGTCAATTTAATTTCAGATGCTCTTCCCAATGATACAATAGTTATAGCACAAAAATGCCATCTATCCTAGTGTAAGGATACATATTTCTTAAGTTTCATTTTTCAAGTGAATCACTGACAATATATCTACAAACGTAGAAGTGCTGATCATCCTTTCCTGAAAGTTTAGTTCTTTTGTTGGATACCCTCTTGATGTAATGGTTTGATTGATCTGATATCACAGTTGACAGATGTGAAAGATTCATGGAATGAATTATATCTTACAATGCAACAGATTTGCGTATGGTTTTGTCACAGATGCATTGCTAATATCTGAAAGAAATTCAGTGAAGAAACAGAGAAGATTACAAATAAACTGAAGAACGTCAACACTCCTCAAAAACCTTACAGGCAGGAATTCAGTCATAACTGTATAAGTCTCCTGAGACTAAGTGCTGTAGTTTAACCCAGCAGCCGACAACTAAGCACCAGACAGCCGCTCGCTCACCTCTCTCCTTCCCCCTTAGTGGGAAGGGGAGGAGAAGCAGACAAAAGGGAAAACTCATGGGTGGAGATACAGATAGTTTAATAAGGAAACAAAGGAAATACTACTACTAATAATACTACTACTACTAATAATGATAATGACGATAATAATTAATATGCAAAACAAACTATATACAATACATTTTTTCTCACCACCTGGCAACTGATTTGCAGCCTGAAGAAAGAATTTAAATTCCTGGCCAAGACAGGATTCAAACTCCCAGAAAACTGAAAAGCTAATAGCCTTCTGCCCCTCAGCCAATCCCATTCATAAACTGAGCATGATGTCTATGCTATGGAATATTCCCATTGGCCAGCTTGGCTATCTGGCTGGCTATGCTCCCTCCCAGCTCCCGCACACCTGCTCATTAGCTGAGTATGAGAAACTGGGAAAAGTCCTTGATTTATAGCAACAACCAAAAACATCAGTGTTATCAACATTCTTCTCCTACTAAATCCAAACCACAGCAGCTACTGGGAAGAAAATTAACTCTATCCCAGACGAAACCAGGACACTAAGACAGTGGTGATGAGAATTACAAACAAATCTGATAAGTTATCCTTAACAAAGAGAAGGTTACTCTATGTTTTGCTTTTAACTTTTTTTAATCTTTTTTTTTTTCTTTTTTAATGGGGGAAAATGAGATATTTAACAAAAAATCCTTTTAAAATATTCTTAAATTTATGTTTTAGAAGATAACTGTTCAAAATATAAAATGAAAAATTTAATTTAGGATCAAATGACATTTTTTACTCAAGAAATTTATTTCTTTTACTGTTTTTGTTATTGTCAATGAAAAACTGAAGGTTTTGGCTCAGCCAAAACATCAACCTCATCCCCAGTCCTTTGATTTTTTTAACCATCACTGCTACAAAGTATTGAATGGGAAAGAGGTTCATTTTAGAATATATTTTATTAAAAAAAAGAAAAAGAAATCTGAGCAGAAGAAAACAAATTGAAAGAGACTGAGATCATGACAGTGAATTAAGGGTAGCTAAAATAGAGGCCAATGCAGTCTTCTTTTCTTTAACATTCTATAATAGACTTTGGTGTAGCGATTTCACTTAAAAGATGTATTTCATGTAGAAATACTCATATACTCATTAGTAGAAAATAGGTTAAAATACTGTCATCAAATTATTCATAGATTTGCACAGATTAGGCTTCTAACTTCACATGTATATGTACACAGACATTAAAGCTAGTCTTCTAGTGATGCTGAGTTACCTTGACTTTCTCTGAAGTCAAAGGAAAACCTAGGAATTTGTTAAGTACTTCAAATGAATATAACATTTTGTTACTACCATAAGTAATACTGCAGTTAGTGGTATCTGAGTAACATTTGTAACTTAATTTACTATACTGAAATATGTAGAATATAATTCTTCCTTGTCTCATGTAAAAGCCAAAGGGAAATGTGTTACGAAAGCAGAAAACCAGGCAATTTATTCGCTATGTCACGTACTGTAAACTTACTTATTTAACAAGTGAATGCCTGTTGGTTAAGATGGTGAGATACCTCCACATGATGGAGCAATATTGCTGGAACTCTCCCCAACAAATCACTGCTACCCAAAAGTTTGCCCTTTAACTGAATAAAAACTTTTTGAATTATATCATAAATGCAGTCAGCACTATTTTTAAACAAAAAGAAACTCCTCACTGTGGAGATCCAGTAGCACTGAATTTAATTCATAAAGATATGAACTGTGTTTGCCTCTGCCTTTAAGCATGAGTAAATCTCTGTAGAGAAATGCAGTTAATCCTGTTCATTCAGATATGTCTAAGTAGCTTGTTATACAAGGACAGTGACTCTGTGGTGTGTGTTTCTGTGCATGCACATGTGAAGTTCCAGAAAAGAGTATTTTTGGGCAGATGGTTAACACCAACTTTATCATTAACTTTCACACAAGTCTCCCAATTAGAGATGAACAAACGATGGGGATGGGGGGTGGGGGGAAGGGTGAGTGGCTGGAGAGAAGCTCATAAACCGAAGCTCAAGACCAAAGTGTGGTTATTGCTTCTAAATCAAGTAAAAAGAGACTACTTCACTTAATTTTCAGGCTTGTTAAATAAAAACAATGTGTATTTGGAAATGCCATCAGCAAACAGTGGCTACTGGCATTATTGATATCTGTACAGATCACTAGTTACTCACATGGGTTGAATTTATATCCTGAATATTTTCAAGTATTTCTACTTTTCAGAACACTGCCCTTAACTTTTTGGCAAAATAATTTGAAAAGGACAGGTCCAATCGATTAACATTTTTGTTAAATGCTGTTTTGGGCATCTTGGGATATAGTATATTTTGTAATATATTAGCATATAGTAGTACAGTAGTATAAAAGCACAGATTATATTTTAATAGTATATTCTTAGTTATCTAGCCTTATCTCTCAATCACTGAACCAGAAGCAAAATCACTACAGTTATAGGAGTTCTCTTCTCTGCAGATGAATTCATTTTCACCTAGGTGAAACAATTTTACATACTAAAACAGAAAATTAATTTTTTACTTCTAGATTTTTCTTCTGAATTTTTGATTACAAGGACAAAAAGATTCAAATTGCTTAGCCTCAAATTCATCTTGTGACACTAGTTTTTCAGAACTTTTTCAAAGATAACTTGACATTTATCATATTAGCTAAGACCATTTGAGAGGATTTAAAGGAAAGTTGTAAAATCTCTTAAATATATATGCAAGGGGGGGAAAAAAAAAGTTATGAAATTCTAAATGGAAGAAAAACCAGAACGGTCAATGATGTAATTCCTGACCTATCCGAGAATGTTCAAAAGTAGAATACTTAATATATTGGCATGCAATGATCTTTCCTTCTGCATTTATTACCTAAATAACTAAGGAAAAAGCTGTCATGAGTCCAGATAGTCTTTAGTCATTGTCCAGAGGAAAAAATTTGTTCTTTATTATTGTGTACGGTTTTTGTTATGGCTCTATATATGGTAGGATACACTAAGCATAATCTGTTTCTCTTCTTTTTTTTAGCTCTTGCTTATTTTTCTCTTCTATAAAAGCAAACACTCAGGATTTGAATCAAATATATCTGTTGTTGCGAGCAAAAAGTTTCTTACTCCTGCCTTCAATTCCACTATGGCTGCATTACTCATTCGCTCTATTCCTTTTTTTCTTCTGTGTATCACCCACCTCCTTAAAGTTTAAGAAAACTGCTTGTTTTCACGACCCCTCACATGTACAGACTTGGGGAGCGAAGCCCGTGATAGCTGCTCCGGAGTGCAAATCAAGCATTTCATGACCACAGCTCTTACACAGAAATGACTGTCTGGGGTTGCATCAGCAGCGTTACTGCTGTAGCATGAAGGAGAAAAACAAAACAAATATTAATGGAAGAGATGGAAGGACAGGAGTGAACACATAAAGACTTGTTAAATCGTTGTTGCAGATTTTCCATTGCCTCCCTGTTTAAGGGAGTTATGCAAATGGACCGAAGTATTGACATGCAGGTGTTTCATGTCGTGTGTACTATCAAATTACCTATGAGATTTTAGGGGTTTGTCATACATGAGTGAGTCAGGTAATTAAACTATTTGTTGAAATTAAAAAGCAATACTGTAGAATCTATTCTTTCTTTCCTTTTAACTTTATACTAGAAATTATAAACTATTTTAAAAGGTAAAGAATTTGACCATCTTGCCCAACAGACTGCAAAAATTTTCATTGTTTTTCATTTTAAAAAGCTCAAGAACAAACCTCAACAAGCTGCAATAAGATAAATCTGACATGCATAGCTAAAAACTTTTTTCTTCTTTTAGGTTATATGGCAATGATTTCAAACAAATATATTTAACAGACTTACAGCTTTGATAGATACACCAGACATAGAAGAGTTTCATGGTGGTAAAGCTTTTCCTCTTTATTTCAGATTTGATTAATAAATATTTCACAAAAACCAAGAGGGAGAAGGCACAGATATTGTGGAAAAGAAGTATGCAAAGAAGTGGTTTCAGTGAACACTTATGATTTCCCCCCGCTTTTTTTTCATTAAGCTTGACATTTTTGCCACTATACTGTATTACAGTCCATTAGCCTAAAGCAATGATTGGGCAGATTAGATTTTTACTGAAACACAAGAGTGAAAAATGTGTGAAAAATTGAAATTACAAGGCTATATTAACAGGTTCTTCTCAGATGGTAGCTCCATCTTTGTTGTACAATGAAGTACAATAATTTAGACCTTGCAGCTTACGTTGGTGTAAGCTAAAAGCCATAGCCAAAAGGTCTTGATAATGAAGACATCCTCTAGAAAATAGCTCTATTTAAGCAAATGTCCACAAAACAGAGATTTTCCTTCTTTTTTCTTTCCCCTAAGACTTTCAGTACTGCATATGCTTCTCATCCTCCTTTTTCCTTCCCTCTCTGTTCACCGTGTCTGCCCCAGCAGCGGCCCCGGGGTTCCCGAGTGGAGCCGAGCCCCCTTCCCTGCCCCAGTGGCACTCAGGCAGCTCAGCTGGAGGGGCATGGGGGCAGCAGGCTCCCTGCAAACCAGCCCCCCACCCCGTGCAGCCAAAGCCCCTCGCTTGCAGGGGCACTCAGGCATGTCCCTTCCCTTCGTGCCCTTGAAAATTTTCCCCTTCAAAATCCCACTGCATTAAGTTAGCACGTTGCCTTACCACTCAGAAGGGTTTTTCAAACGGCTCCTTCTCTGCAGAAACTATAGCAACTAGATTTCATGTTGCATTTCGTATTTCTCATACTAACCGGAAACAAAATGTGCTAAAATATTCAGACATACCATATAATATATACTGCACAATAAATTAGGAAAACACAAAGAAAACATTTTCTGACTGCAAAGAGAGAGGAGTCATGGTAGAAATGTTTAAAAATATATAATTTTTTAGGTATATTATCAATGTCTTTTTTGCATTGTGTGTGATTTTAATAAGGGAAAATGAATCAGTAGTTGACGGATAGATACCACTTTCAGAAAGTTCATAAGCAGGCAACGATACAGCCACTGAGCCATGTCTCTACCACCTCATAATCATTTTCACTATAAAAGCAGACTTGCTCCAACTTCATGAGGGGCATAACTGTTACTCTTTCTGGCAGAGTAAAAAGAAACGTTCATGTTTTTTAAGCTTTAAGTTATAATCAGCGTAACGTAATTCAGTATATTTCTTCTCTGAAATTTGCAGTGTTACGAAGTCAACCTACTTTCCACTGCAGAACAGCCACAAACTCTGTTACTTCCAGCAGGCGGCTGCAGAAACTCCCTGTTACCCTTGATTTTTAATTGCGGAGGAGAATGGGTCAGCCAGGCAGCAGCCAGTATTCTGGCCAGCAGAGTCGGAGTGAGAAAGCTGACACGTCGAGTAGGAGATGGTAGATGAAGTTCTAAAGCACAAGGTAGCGCATCTTTATTTCCAAGCACAGCCATTTTTAATTAATCTACAATTTCTAAAACTCTCTGTGCTCCCAAGAGGAGTCCCAGGGAGCCTTTGCTGGCTAGCATCTAGGGAGGCGAAAAAATGCCTCCCTTGGTGCGCTGTGCCTAAGGCATGGCACTGCAGACTCTCTATAGGATAGAGAAAAAAAGCCCATGGGTAAGCAATGAATACCTAAACCAAAACATCCAAATAGCACTGGGCTAAAAATTAAATAACAAATTTGAAAGAAACTTCAGAGTAAGGAGTTTGAGCAAAACTGCACTGAAGGTGAGCAGACACACGGCACTATAATTATGTATTTAGCAAAAAACCTCCCCTTCTACAATCAAAGGTAGCAGCTGCTATTTGCTTTTAACTAAAAAGCCTACTTTCCTTGACACAATATTTAGTTCTAACCTTTGCCTGAGCTAGTTATAAGGCATTCATAAAATTGGTGTTACCACTTTAAACAACATGAAAAATGAACAGGAAAGATTTTTTAACATTTAATACTATTTTTCATGTTCCTTTCAATTAATTTTAAATGCAGTTAGTCAAATGTAAACATTTTGCTTCACAGAGTGCTTTCCTTAGAGAAGAAAAATACCCTCCAACACAAGGAAGAATCACCATTATGCCAGATTAGATCAGTGGTACACCAAATTACCCATGACAGTAAGTAAAGGCTCACACAATGTAGTCTTTTGTTTCTAATCCATTAAAATGACCTTTCTATCTGTACCATCACCTCAAGACTGACCTTCATTATAAATTTATCATCTTCTCCTTTTCCTCCTGTATTTGCAAAATTTTTATTGTCCCGCTCTACAGTTTCATCTGTAACTGCACTGCTGACTCATTCTTGCACTCCTCTACGGCTTGACCGAAGCACGTACCACTGTCAGTATCTTTCCCTGAGATCAGATTATAGCACATAGAGAATACTGCTACTTCTTTCCTTGCAACAACAGATTGAGTCCTGAACTATTCTCACTCGGATTCTCTTCACTGATCTTATACGCGTTACTTGTTTTTCTTTTCATATATTTCCGCTGTTGTCAATACACAAATGTCTCCCTCTGGATATATGCCATCTGGAACAACCTTTTTGCATTGCTTTGCCTCATCAGCTCCAACTTCTATTAAAATCTCCTTAAAACTGGAATTTTAAAATATAAATATATTTAATATGAACATTACACTGTAATTAAAGCAATAAACTCTCTCTGCTTCCTGTCCAAAAATTATGCGCTATTAACTTCAAAACTATGGCCAACTTCAAAGTGTAGTGCCTAATATTTCCGAGTTAGTAAAATCCACCAACAACGACATCTAAAGACAGAAGTCAATTTGTAAATATTAAGTCTTACACGGTCTGTGCATACATACGTATGCGCGTGTATATATATATATATGTATGAGTCAAAGCGAAAAGCATTCTCCCATCTCTTAGGAGAAACAGCAAAACAACCAAACCAGCTTCATTCCTTTTAAATGCGTCATTTGTCTTAAACCTGTGCAGAATGCCGTACTAATAAATGCTGATAGCCTGTTTTTGCAGCAGGCAATCTCCCGGTTCCAAGTGAGCGACTGGAACAATGTTTCATCTCCAAACGGGAGACAGAAGACGTCACTTGGATGGCGGGAGTTGGTGTCAATGTTAAGAACATCTTGACATAGATTTACAGAGCAGAGTCTAGTCAAAGTAACACTGAAAAATTGGGAACAAGCCAAGGGGTTACATAAAAAGGAAAGGATATTAAATATTTCACACATTACTAATGAACTGCAGCCTGTAAAAACTTGGGTTTACTCTGTATCTTTTAGCTTCAAACTGAACCAAATTTACACTTTGTAGAGTGAACTATTAGGGTGACATTGTCGAATAGGGTCATTTTCCCCCTCATCTGCATACTTCTCAATCAGAATATTTTCTAACAAATTGCAGTCCAAGTTTTGTTTGTTTTTCCTAAATACTGAATGTATTCCTATTAAGCCATGTGCAAAGCACTCTGCTTTCACACACATCTAAATAAGTACACTGAAAGCAGCGTACGGATGTTTGCCTGCTTTCTGGAGCAGAAACAGAGATGATGTTTTTTTCACAAATGTTTTTGTCATTGTTGTCTAGCAACTCGGCAACATCTGATAGATATTGTATATTTATATAGTGTTCTGCCATTTCAGCTGCTGCAGATTTCCAAGGAGGAAGAGGTTTGAAGAGTAATGACTATCAGAAAAGTCATTAATAATTTTAGTCATGTTATACACTAACCAAAATTACATTTTAATACATGCAGTGTTTTCTTTATAAATTAATGACATGAAANTAATGNCTAATGANANNTGCCTGACTAAGGTTTAGAAAAAAAACTTCAAAAAAAAAGGACAAAAACAAAACACTGGTGATGTACTCAAGTTATACCCAATTTCACTTTACAATATGGTAAGGGGAAAAAATAAAAAAGCACCAGCCTGATACGTAAAAATATTCAAAAGCTGTAAATGCCTACAGTTAATGGTGACCAGTTATTGCTATGCCTTTGATTATTTTTAATATATTAAGGAAAACAGGGAGATGGAAAGGGCTAGGGTGGCTCAGCATTGTGGGATAGTGTCAGAGCGCAAATTACACTTCATTATCAGTGTGAAAGATTATCCTGTAACAAGGCTTCAGCTTCAACTTCTCCATAACTAACATCAGTCGAGGCTCCCAACCCACAGGAAAAGCCCTTGAAAACATTCAAAGAAAACTTAACGTAGTAGCCTCACAAATCTCAGTCCTGGGTATGCACAACTTAATTTCTCAGTTATCCTATGTGTGGTACCTTTTAGTTTCAGGTGTTTCTATAGTTCAACCAAATTACACTAGTTTATCCAGGCAATATGAGAACAGAAATTTGAGAAAAATTATAAAAGGAAACCAGATGCCACAAATTGCTTCAAGTATGGCATGCTGTTGGAACTGCTGTATATTTAATTTATGCAACCCAATTTCCCACAGTAAACAGTACTGTTTAGACGGAAAAGATATGTGCGCTTATAGATTGGTCTAAACACAAAGCACATCTCATCCTCACTGGAAATCAGATATATTGATACTGTACCGCATTATTAGACACAAAAATATGCCTACAGAGATAGATCATTCTACAAGTTTTCTATTTTAAAATCACCCATTTAAATCAAAGGTGATGTGTTGATACAGCCTACGGGATTTCTGTCTTGTTGAGAAAAATCCAGACATATTGTATCCCATGCAAATAATCCAGTACTACACAGTCCATAGAGTTTGGAGTAATGTTTCTGTAACGAGTTTATGACAAAAACTATTTACTTAACAGAGTAAGTAAAACTTTGTATTTGTTCTTATTCTTGGTTTCCTAATCAGGCATTCACAATAAAATCTACATCTAACAAGACACTGCAGTTTAACCTGGCATTACAACAGCCCAGATACAAACAAACTTACCCTTAAGAAAATAACACTGGGAGAAGTAGTTAGTAGTCAGTAACAATTCTAACGTTATTGTTAAGCTGTCAAACAAGCCCCCATAATTTGGATGAATATCCCCTGAATCATGCCACATTTACTGCTCTTATCACTCCTGTCAGTGCAAGCAGAGAAGGGAGGACAGGGAAATCACACAGATGACCACGTCTTCACTAAAGCAAAACCCAGCATATGTATGCAATACGGCCCTTTGAAGCCAAAAGACGCACTGAAGTCTCTGCCTAGGTTTCTCCCCAAAGCTCTAGCCACTGATGAAGCAAAAAAGCCTCCAGTCTGGCCTAAGAGTTCTCCATGTCCTGACTATACAATTGTACATTTCTTTCTCCTGTACATTGTGTTCAGACATGGTATGAAATAGCATATGGGAACAGTCACAGAAAAGAGTGCTTGGTGGTGTCTATTTTTTAATTTAATAACACATGCAAGTAATTGCAAACAAAAACAAATTATTTTTAACCCATTAGGGCCCAGATGCATCTATTTAACTTGATTTTTTTTTACCCTCTGTTTTTTTAAAACTCTGATTTTTATCGTTCAACCTATCTATGCCACAGCATGAATGGACACAAGTTCATTTTTTATTTCTATTTATATCTACAATTATGAACATTAAACAAACATACACATCATCTCCAGAGCTAAAGCATGTAATGGGATCATATCTTTTCTTTCCTAAGAACTTGGTCTTTCTTACTGACATTCTTATTCCACAGGGATCCAACCCCTATATGGGCAGAAAATTTTATCTGCATAGAAAATATGATTAGTGTCAGAGGACAGGAAGAGTAATTTTACAATTTTATACCTTTAGTAATTTTTCTGACCAGTATGTCTTTGACATTTCCAAAAAACCACTTTTTTATCCCTCCTTTTTTTTTTTTAAGATACAAAATAATTGGAATGTAATTGCTTGTGGAAATGTAGAATTTTTACACTTACGTGTGTGATATGAAAACTTGTACCTCTACAGTGCACTTTAAAGGTTATACTTGCACTTTTCTCTGTGAATAGCAGTAAATGGGCAAAAATAAACCTCTTCTGCAGAGACCTCAAGCAAGTCACTGCCTGCTTTGTACCCTACCTGTTGCCCCTGTCTCAGGGAGGGTAGACTGCTTGCCTTGATCTATGTGGTAAGTAATTAATTGGAAATAAGTAACCACTACTTCTTCATTATTCTGCTGTCCTTACTCTGGACTACAGGAGATGGAGAGAAACACAGCCAAGACCAAATCACGTTTCCCAGACATGCAGGGGCACCCCAGCCTCCCACCAACCGCTCCTGCCGTTATCTTCAGCCTGCCTGACTGTGTGCCCGCAGTTTCTAATCTTGTGTATGTGGGAAAACAGCCCATATTTCTGTGATTTGAGTCTCTCCAAGAATTTTTACTGGTCAGCTGTGTTAAATTCACAGGAACTACCCTTGAAAGCCCGTGGAAAGGAAAATGGAATGTTACCTACCTCTTCCCAAGCAACTGGGGCACATCCTTACCGCAAAGGGGATTGCATCTAGCCAGGGTTAAAGTAGGAACTTTGATTCCATATTACCTTCTCAGCTCAGTTATTAAAGACTGAAATGAACTTAAAAGAAAGGTTTTCTTCCTTTCTGCCCCCCCTCCAATCTAAAAGTGCAAGTGACCTTAGTGGAGAAAGGCATAAATGATGCAACTCAATTTACCAGCCCTAATCCACACCACTTGAAATCTGATGAATAACGTGTGGCAGTTCACAGGGAACATCTCTTATAATTACTTGCTCATGAGCTTCTCACCAGCCAATAACTATTTGTCTTAACTGACAGTGTGCACTCCTCAAATAGCTAAACCTTCCTGTTTTGATAAAGTAATTCCATTGATGAACACTTTGTTAACGTCTTACAATAACTCCAAAAATTACACATTAGTGTAGAGATATGAAGACAAACAGCACTATACCCCAAAATAAAAATCCTAACTGTCCAAAGAACACAAAAGCAAGTTACTGCATGTTTTTGTTTAGAAGCTATGGATTTTGTTAACATTAATTATCTCTTTCTTTAAGCTTTAATTCAGGGACAGATTCTATTAAATGAGATTACTTTCCCTTGGGATCTTTATGGCAAACATGCAGGTACAGAAAAAAAGAACAGATTCTAAATGGAGGTGATAGAAACAATGAATACTTGTAATGAATCTGTATCGAAAAGAAAAATGCTCAGCTTTCCATCCAAAAACACAAACAGAATAACTGCACAACCCATAAGGCTATCTGCTCTGAACAGTACCAGCCTTTGGCCACCCAGAAGAGTACAGGAATTGTCAAAAATTCCTCAACTAAAAGTTTCAGAACCAAGAGAATAGAACAATCTTCAAAGAGTCTCATTTAAAGAACACTTTTTTTACTGCCTCTGGAGCATCCTTCCAATCCTATCGCCCTTTCAGGAATAAGAGTTTTCAAGTGCTTCTTTCCTTCTCAGGAGAGAACCCCAGTAACAAACTGCTGAGCCACTGTAAGAAAAGCTGTTCAGAAATACAAATTTAGAAAAAAGAGGCAAGCCCTGGCTACAAATAAAATTCTATAAAATACTAAATTATAGACCAGTCTATTTCAAGATCTCCATGTGTTTAAATACAGATATTTTTAAAACTAACAGAAGGTACCCACAGATTAATGACTAGCAAGATTTTCTTTTACAGTATGTCGAAGTCTCAGGCAGTAAAATTAGTACTAGTAATTTCATGAAAATATTTATAGCATGTGAGCTTTAAAGCATGTTAATGTACCTATGTGTTGTTTTTTTTTTTTTGAACGTCTTTTCTTTAATAACAAGCTATTTTTTTGTGGGGCTACTTAAAGTACTGTTTTTACTGTAGGATTTTTAGTATATCTATAAAAAGTCCATGAGAAAACCCCCCTTTGGCCAATGCCTTATGATGAAAGATTTCATGTGTTTATGTTCTCTCACCTGTGAATTACGTTTAATGTTTAAAATCATAAAACAGGCCACTTTCTTGGCCTTAATTGTTACACATTTTTAGATATTAAATCTTTCTGATATTTTCATTACCGCCTGTCTAATATTATCCCACCTAGCTAGCTTTGCAGTACTGTCTATAGTCTTTGTGCCTTGGGGAAGGATTTTTCATTTCATGTTGTTTGTTCAGACTTTAATGAGATTCTTAAAAGAGCAATCCCTTGGATTGTAATAAAATTCCACTATAGATTAGTGACTGGCAGAAAGCGTTTTGACATGAGTAGTTTTGCAGAAAGAGAAATTTATGTTCACAAAAGTAGTCTAGATCATAAAAGGTGGAAACAAAAGAAAAAAGAATGAAGAAGCAACAGGCAGTCACGCATTATATTGAATGTGTAACATGAGAAGATATTAAAAAAAAATAATAAAAAAACTCCACCTAAAATCTACTAGGATAGCAGTCATATTTTAAAATAAAATGGCTTCATGCTTCCTCCTTTTCAAAGGGCTCTTTTCAAATCATGGATAATGACAGCTAGAAGTTACAGGATCCAAAACTAAAAGAGAGGGAAATGGCTTGAAAACATGCTAATGAGAATTGTACTGGAGTCTATGACAATAAAATTTAATTAAAAAAAAACAATCCCAAATCTTGAATTTAATTTTTTGCCATCTTCTCTGAAATAGATTATTTCTCTAGTAAGAATCCTGTGGCTATGTCCAGAAACAGAAAATACTTTGTACAGAACAAACCTGCATATCACCAACATAAAATAATGGCTTGGTTCCACTCAATATACTTTTTAGGTATACTTTTAAGAATTTAAATACCTTTTGAGGAAATAGAAATATAGAGGGTATCACAATAGTTAGGAGAATGTTCATAATAATTTACAAAATAGACCTTTTTCCATTTTTGCATTCCCAAGAATGCATAAAAATGCATTCTTTAGCATAAAATATTCTATTTTACAAAAAATTATGAATTGTCCAAACCTGAAAGAGTAGGCCACCAGTGGATTCAGCAAGACTTGGCAAGACAATAGAAATGACCAATATAAATGTTAACTGTTGTGATCAACTCCACGTTCAATATATCACAGAACCCTCAAAAGCACAGAAAACATAGAGAAAGATGAGCAAATTACTCTTTAAAGATAACGTTCCCTAGGGCAAGAGGAAAACCATATCTGGAAGAGTAGTGGAAGAAAGAGTACAAACAACTGTTTGTACTTATTAATTAATAAGTTCCAGCTGATTTTCACGGTGCTTTGAAAAGGAAGCTATTTTTTGAAGATAATTATAAGCATTTTTAATCTTCTCCAACATATCTTATTTTTAGTAATTATTACTATATGCCTATAATAACATAATATTATTATGCCTTATGATAGGAAAAATTTGAATCATTTGAGGAATAGAAAACATGAAGTTTCCTCATCTCTTAATTACTGAAGAGAGTAATGTAAAATTCTTATTTGCTCTTCTCTCTATTGACACTCTCCTTTAGTCTGATTTTAAAACTCATGTTGACAGTTGATCAAGTTACCAAAATGGTAAACGCTAGATTATTAATTTAACTAAGATAAGCTAACTTTCTAAATCAAAGATTTACCAAAGTAATTAAATTACTAAAAAGATTCAGAAAAATATATGAATACTCTAAGTCTTACCCAGTGCAGATTTAGTAAATTCCACATGAATAAACTTTAACTTTATTGATTTTCAAATAGTTTGGTGCAGACAGGTCAGCTGACAGCTCAGACACTATCTAGCTCAGAGAGGAATTTTAGACGACCTCCAAAATGCCTCAAATGTGACTAAGCAATGTGCAGCATACACATCTAGAGATGGGCCTGGAGAAATTATGAACTAATTGGTTAACTAGCCTGCTAATCAGCGTATGCTTGCTCTCAGCTCAACCTTCGTTGCCCTTTCAGTTAACCAGCGAGCTGCAAATGGGGAGAAAGGGGAAGGCGCAAAAGAGTCGGAGATCATTTAGTTGTACAGCTGCTCTTTAAAAACATATTCAGCTCTGAAATATCCACATTTCATTTCTCTGGGTTGTAGATTAAGTGCACCGCAGATGCTGAGATATTAGACCTGGCAGTCTGCAGAAGCATCTTTGGTCCAGCAGGATGCTTTAGCAGAGCCATGTACAGATTTCCGAGCCAGGTCAGCAGTGCAGCTGCTTATGGCAACGCTTGAGCTGACTCAGGGGAGCTCTGGGTTCCTATTAGCCTCCGCTTAATCCCAGGCAAAACCTGGCCCTGCAAGGCGATGCACCTGAGCTAATAAGCCCCTTCTGGATCCAAAGCACTGAGGAACAGGAAGCTGAGCCAGCAGGAGCCAGCCTAGGTCCTGCCGACATGGAACAGAGCCAGCACTAATAAGCTGGGTCCATATGACGGCTTTCATGCAGGGCTGTGCTATGCATCCCAACGGTATGGGTATTTTCACTTTTTTTTCCATCATCCACTGTTTTCTTGCTGACTGCCTGGCATGCCACAACATTAGCCTGGCCCTAAAACAGCAATTTATGGGGGGGCAGGGGCGGGGGAGAGGGGGAATAGATAGGTCTCCTGCACGTATAATTTGTCTGCTCCTGACATTAAGAAATAAGGATTTGGATGTAAAAAAAACAGTTGCTTTTTTTCACTGTGATTATGTCTTTTAGAATTTTCAAAGATGTTTCTATCTGTAGCGTGTGCTTTAAAACCTTTTTTAAAATTAACTGTGTAATACTTCAATGTTTGAAAACTATGAATGATATTGTCCTTATATGTTGTGCTTAAAGTAATCCCCATGATGAATGAATTTCTACGACATATGCTCTGGTGAATTAAAACTTGTGCTGCAGGTACAGATCTGTGAGGAAAGATAGATTTTGTAAAAATATATCACAATCCTCTTACTTCTAAATTATAAAATACTGTTAAAAACCTGCCATAACTTCTATTTTGTTTTTTTTTTGGGGGGGGAGGGGGAAAAGTGGTTTTCCTTCATCGGAGGATAAATCTTGAGGTAATTACATAAGATATGCCAACTCATTTCTCAAATCTTACAAGCTTCTATCTGCACTATAAACTTTTTTGGTTTGTGCTGAAGTTTGGTTTAATTAATGTCTCGAAATTCAATTATTTTTAGAATACATTTTAGAACTGATATTATTTTTGTAAATAATATGCAACTGAGTCCAAATTTACACTCTTTCCCAGTATGGAATTAATGTACTGCACGCTTCACTGCTCAACACTCCTATTTTCATCATGGGGTGGTGCTTTGGTAACAAACAGTAGCTATATTATTGACAGAGAAGTCATGCAATCTAAATCCTACAAATATCTGAAGGGTGGGTGTCAGGAGGATGGGGCCAAGCTCTTTCCAGTGGTGCCCAGTGACAGGACAAGGGGCAATGGGCACAAACTGAGGCACAGGAAGTTCCGTCTGAACATGAGGAAGAA
>Ga0065711_1006215_pt1 | contig 18004 bp, 9 predicted proteins | sample Hoacrofraction12_FD_59098 | JGI IMG/M metagenome (GOLD analysis project Ga0065711, IMG submission 59098) | Hoatzin crop microbial communities from Cojedes, Venezuela - Epithelial fraction 12 v2 (version 2) | ecosystem: Host-associated > Birds > Digestive system > Esophagus > Crop | place... | reverse complement strand
TAGTAGTCCAAGTCATGATAGTCTAAAGAATAGGTGAAATAAACAGATGTATCTTCATAAAAAAACCCAGAAGAAACATTGTCTTTTATTTTTTTGATGGAAACATTACTTACATGAAGAAGAAAACGAAGTACGTTTCTATCACCAGTTCTTATACAGCATCAGCTTTTGTAGAAGGGTTCCTGCAAGGTGTACGTGCAAGCATGTCCATGGTTGGCTGTAAGCTCAAATGTGTTTCGCTTGTTCGACGACTTCGGATGCAGTCATTCCCGTATAGGATAGAAAGGATATTTCCTCAAGGACTGCAACATAAACTTAGTTCCCCTTACAGCCCTCTTCTCATGGTACACGATTCCAACATTTTTATCCTCTCATGATGGTAGCCTTCCCACTGACTCCTGTCATATGGTCAGCATATGGCCATATGTCATATAGACAGCAGGTTGAGGGAGGGGATTCTGCCCCTCTGCTCCACTCTGGGAAAACCCCCAGGAGTCCTGAGTCCAGCTCTGGAGCCCTCAGCACCGGACAGATGTGGAGCCATTGGAGCGGGGCCAGAGCAGGGACACAGAAATGACCCGAGGGCTGGAACCCCTCTCCTGTAGGGAAAGGCTGAGAGAGTTGGGGCTGTTCAGGCTGTAGAAGAGAAGGCTTCAGGGAGACCTAATTGCAGCCTTCTGGTACCTGAGGAGGCCTGCAAGAAAGCTGGAGAGGGACTTTGTACAAGGGCATGTAGTGACAGGACAAGGTGTAATGGCTTCAAGCTGAAAGAGGGTTGATTTATGTTAGATGTAATGAAGAGAGTCTTCACTATGAGGGTGGTGAGGCACTGGAACAGGTTGCCTAGAGAAGCTGTGGATGTCCCCTGCCTGGAAGCGTTCAAGGCCAGGTTGAATGGGACTTTGAGCAACCTGGTGTAGTGGAAGGTGTCCCTGCCCATGGCAGGGCGTTGGACTAGATGACCTATGAGGTCCCTTCCAACCCAAACTGTTCTATGATTCTGTATGTGCCTGAAGAAGACGCTTCTGGAATTCATATGCTAGCTGGTAGGGCTAAACATGAAGCGACCGCAAAGGAGTTACTCCCCCAGTACGTGCTTAAAGATGTCATCATGCTGCAGTGTGGCAGATGAGGAGTGACACACTCCTATAGCTATTCAGCTTGGAACGAGTGGTTACACAGAAGAGGAAGGAACTTCACAGCATCCTCATTTTCCAAACTCTTCTTGCTATGTCAGGTAGAAGGACTGTTCCCATCTAGGAGAGCTAGCTGCAGCCTCAGTGTCTGATGAGATGGCCAAGATCTAAATCAGATGAGCAACTGCCTGCTCTGCTCCTTCCTTCCCTGTCCTTGTGGCGACACTAACTATAAATAGCAGAGCTGTGGCTGGCAAGAATAGACTCAGTATCATGCACTCTGGTTATGTCTGTCAGCTTCACGTCCCTGAAACTCTGGAGCACAGTGGCCAAGAGCTTTAGAGCTGTTGCTATTGTATGGGAAACACTTTCTTCCAGAGCTTGTCGCATCGGGTGATTCTGCCCAATTCACATTGCTTTTTTAAAAAAGGTACTTTTAAAACATCTGTAGCTCATCTTCCAGGACAACATTATGACTGCATGAAAGAGGTCAGGAGAGGTGCCTGAATACTGCCAGTACCTCTTCCAGGCTGCCATCTTGAGAGCGTGACTATGTAGAGCTACCCTCACCATGATTTTTTTCTCCGATCGTGCTGTGGAGTCATATATTCAGAGAACAGCCTTGGTTTTGAACAGGACATTGGGAAAAGCTTTCCAGCGTAAAGCTCCCAATGCAACCAGGAAGACAAGTGCAGAGGAGGAACAACATCAGAGAGAGACCGTGCGTACGCACTAGTGCGTGATGCAGTATGAAAGTGTGGCTTCCGCTTCGCGTCATGACTAGTACTGTAAACATCACCACTTTTCAGGCAAAATCTGAAGATTCCCATTTCATTGATTACATCAGTGCTCTCAAATGCAGTTCGCTGTACCTAGGTGGTAAGAATTGCTGTTAGACTTTTAAGTGAAAAAAGTGCAGCATATGGGAAGCCTACAGCTTTGCCTGGAGCGATGCTTTAGAAACTACTGAAGCTAGGTTTTGCTGAAAAGTGTATTTACTTAAAGCCAAACCCTTCAGCTTTTACTCATAAAAGGACACACTTGTAATAACGAGATCAGGCCACTTGCATGCAAACTCAAAGACATAATTATGTGCTAAATTGTACTAGTTATGTGCTAATGTAACTCTTGCTATCATTGCAATGCAGCATTGGACCTTATACAACAGCTTCAAATATGCCACAGTAAATTTTAGTATTTTTAGAGATACTGCTAACAGATTAGTCTTAAATCAAATACTAGGTTAGGATTCTGCAAATTTCGTCTCGTTAATGATCTGACCTGCACACTGCCGGCTTCACTTGCTTATTCAGGATTATTTTGGGATGTTGCTTATGCAAAGTGCTGAAGGAGAACAATGTGCACGGTTTAGGAACACGCACTGCGCCCACCTGGTCTGCTCCGGTGAACGCCTGAAATGGGGGTGCTGAAGTTAATAGCTGCTGCTTTCAGTTGTCCTTGGAGAGAGTGGGGGGAATTCGTACCTCCTGAGGGCTGCTGAGATCCCAGTTTGTCCGGACTGGCTCTGGGAGGTGCCCATTTCTCTCCTCTGAGTGCAACGAAAGCTGCTGCTTTCTTTGTTCAGCAGTAAGTGAGGTAGAATAGATTCAAGCTTTGCGGTCAGAGGGCAGCTCTGTGTTTCTACCTTGTTATCACACAGAATGGTTTGTAGGTCCAGAACCCACCCAGGTTTCACTGTTTGGTCAGGTTTGTTTATGTGTTGCCTCACAAGGTCAGGTGTGCGTGACATTTGTAAAGATGAGATTGGTGCCTTCACGTCTATTGCGGAGGCTCAGGAACTGTGATTGCAACAAGACCTCATGGCAAACAGGCATTAACCTCTTGGGTGTTACTAGTTTCTTTTGTCCCACCTCCGGCAAGTGAGAAACCAATGCGAGGAATAAAGAACGATAACCCCATCAGAGGAATCAGGAGAAACAAATAAAAAATGCCTCAAGAGACAATGGCTTTGCGTCCTATCTGAGAAGCTAAAAAGTCTCTGCATACCATCTGAGAAGCTATCGGTCTTCTCATCAGCCAAACTTGGCGTCTGTTCAACTGAATATGTATTTAATTTTCCCAGCTGGAAATTTAAATTTTTTCAGCTGGAAAAATCAGGCAGACATCGATCCCCTGCTTCTGAACCAGCAGCACAAAGAATTGTGGCGATCAAAGAGAACTTGCCCCTGTGTTTGAACGTTTAAGCATGTGCTCGCTTTGCTGCTTGGTGGTTAGCTGGTTACCTGCGTTTGCGTGTGGAAATCTTTGTTCTTGCGCTGTGTTCTTTCTCTGGAATGCTATGAGCGGTTGTTTTTGTTTGTTCATACTCGGGTGGAGCTAACTGTCTAATTGGGTAAATGTTTGCAATGTTATACTTGCATGCACAGAAGACAAAGAAAGCTGGGTTCCTACTGACATAAATGGCCTTTTACACCAGCCCGGCAATGTAAAGGCTTAAATAAACCTGATAACTACAAGGCCCCTTGTTATGGTCAGACCGTATAAAGTGGATTTAGTATAAATAACTGTCATGTCCATATTTATTTCTAATTACAGATGGACTACATTTTCCAGTTGGGAGGTCTTGTGATTACAGCCATGGAGGGGGAAGCTGCCTTGTTCACTGACTTCAATGTTCAAAAGCACTTGGCTTCCACTGGGACTTAGCCCTGTTGAAAAACAAGGCACTTATTTACCAGACTGTCTTTGGATATCAAGGGTGAGTTTTGCACAGATGTAGAAATTTCCTAAGTGAACGTTAATAGAGCCAAATGCCTGAAGCTGTTTTGAAAATTACAGGCTTGTGGTGCTCACGGAAGGCGGGTTTGTATATATAATAAATACCTTGTATAAACCTTACCAGGTGACTACTGCGTGTGTTACGATTAGCTAAGCTACAAAGTGCGCTATAAAGATCTACACACGTATGAACAGATTGTCGTGAAGACTTACGACTGAAGAGGCTGCTAATAGGCAATTGAGCCTTTCTTTGTGCAAAGGTTAATAAAAATGGTTGTGACACGTGGAGAAGTGAAACTGAACTCCACAGTTGAGGTGGTGTGTGGACCTGACCCTAGTTCAGCTTCTATATAGCTGTAGCTGTTAAAAGCCTGGAGCTTATCGTGAACTGATCTATCCTGCCTAGTCTTGAAAGAATTGCGTAGTCCCAAGGTGCCATTGCTTCATGCATGCCTTAAGGGAACAAGTGCCTGTCTGTGGGCCTAAGCAAAAAGCTTTGATGTATGAGAGTTTTGTTTTATTAACAATTATTTGTCTTGTTTGAAAGTCTCACTATTTTCTTCAAGGTTCAGCTATTTATTCTTGTCTTCAAAAAATAAACAGGAGTAATTTAGAGTTTCAACTCCATTGGGCCAAGCTCTTACACTAACTGGTATCTTACTTCATTAGTAGTGCCACTGGGTTCATTGATACTAATTGTAGCGTAAAGCATTGCTCAGACTGAGTAAAACTTCCCAGTCTGTCTTGAGTCTTTTATTACCACAGCGTAGCCATCCACTCGTCCGCTCCTCCTTATCCTTTACTGCAGGTCCCAGACTTTTGTCTGCCTTTCCAGTGTGTGTACTGAAGCTCAGATTGTTTCTGAGCAAGCACTCATTGACCGGGTAGTCTGCCCTGTCTCTGCTCCTGTGTAGTTCTTCCTGCTGCCAGCCCCTGCACTGTGCTCGCAGATCTCTCTGCGTGATCGTTCTGTGAAGCAGAACAGGGACGTGAGCCAGGTAACACAGATCGCCTTGCTGTTTTTGGCTGTGTCCCTTCTCTGAGTTAATCTGTTTCTCATCCATCCCTGCGAACTGCGTGGTGAGTGGGAATAAGCAGCACGGTGAGTGGGAATAAGCTGTCTGCTGAGGTCGGCCATCCCACCGTTGGTTTTGCCTTCCCTGCTTGGAAAGCGTGGCTCGCTTCGGTTCACCATCAAGCCACGTCACAAGGGCTGTGCTGGAAGGTTTCCTACGAGCTCACGCCTGTCAAGTGATGGCAGACTGACCATAACTTTTCTTGTTGGTGGTGGTCTTTGTAGCTTCGTGTAAGTGCATGTCGAGTACTTCCCCCAGTTACATGTAACTGGAATTTATAAAAAAGCATGTATGATTCTCCGTTTTTCCTTGCTACCTTCATTCTGAAAACATCTTGAACTTTATTTGCTTAGTGACCTTTATCCAGTTCCAAAATCAGGTTAAAATTGGTTTTGAAGGTCTACGATAAGTAGGAAAGTGAACACTAGACGAGGCAGCAAGGTTGAATAAATCTGTTTTCATTAAGAAAGCTGGTAAAAATGGTACCACTTCCCTTCCCCCACTCAATATTCGTTAACATACTAAATATATACAGACAGTCTTCCTTGTGATTTTGAGAGGCGTGTTACCAATCCTATTTCTCTACAGTATTTTTCCTGCTTCTTGTGTGTAAACAATCTGAAATAATAGTACAGCGGCACCTAATCCTCATCTTCTGGCAGCCATCCATGGCAATCAGTTCCTCCTTCAAGTCTTGCCTTTTCCCCGAGTGCTGTGTTTAGTGACGCTGGTGATATGTGTGTGAGTAACCTCGGACACTGCTCAATCTCCATCAGACATTTATGCCACCATCACCGTGTTTTCTGAATACTTCTGCCTGGTTTTGCCCCAAGATTTGGTCAAAACTTTCTAACCTGGATTGTTTATGTGTTTCATTGACTTTACTGTGAATGCTCATCGGAGTTGGGCAAGCAGAATTTGTCCTGTTTTTTGGTCTTGGGATATTATTGAAGACTTATTTAAGTAGCAAGGAAGCTTTCATGAGCTTGAGGAAGCACTATGTCCTTTTCTGCTTCTATTCACCTACCTGGATCTGCTAGAAGTCTTGTCCATTCACAAGAGAAATTTTGTCATGAATGTCTGGTATTTGGACTGGCAGCCAGTCAGAAATGCCTAACCACCCAATAACTTTCTCCACGAGCAAAAGTTAAATTTACACTCAAAATTTTTAAGCACATGTTTAAAGTCCACAGCCTAATTTGCTGAAGGAGGTCATCAACATTTTGCTTTCTATTAGGAAATTCCCTTTACCAATAAATTTCAATGGGAAAAGCAAAATCCTGGGTTTGTTCCAAAAGATTCATTCATGAAAAATTCTCTTGAATGAAAAAGGAGATTTACAATTTTTTTAAAGATTTACTGTATCGGGTATGAGTGTTTCAGTCTAGACTAACTGTACATTTAACAGATAAGTATTAATTCAACTGATGTTTGAGATAAGAGTATAATAAACACTGTAAGAATTATCAACGTATCTTTAATCTTCCTGTCTGCATAACATATCTGGATTCTCTGTAGAAATAAAGCCTGCTGCTTTTTCATGTTGGAGATGTATGTCCATCAATATATTTCCCAGAGGACCAGAGAGAACAAGGACTGGGAGAAGGTGGTTCAGCAAACACGCTCCTCACGAGGAGCAAACTTGCATAACAGCTTGGCTTTAATTCTTCCCAAGCACTGGAGCGTGTCATTGCTTTTGCAATAAACTGTTCTTCGGGAACAGATACAAACCAGCTGAAAAACAATTAAAAACATAATTTTATGTAATACTGTCCATCAAACAACTTGACTCAGTGTTTTTGAAAGGCTGCTCTTCAGCATGAAAAAAAGACTGGCAGAAGAGCAAGGAGAACAGAGAATATTTATGACCTGTGGAAGCACGGCCGGCCTAGAGAATTGGCTTGGTGAGAAGATTTTCTGCTTAAACCAAGCATTAGTCAGATAATTTGGACCTAGGCTTGAGGTAATGGTGTTTAGCAAAACTGCTGCAAAGGCTTTTTTACTGCCCAGAGTGTTACTGAGCTGAATGAACGCTACAGGAGTCTGTTGTGCAGCTGATCAACCCCGCCTTTTGGGAAAAACTGAATTTGTACTGAGGTATGAAATTTTTAGTTCAGGTCTTTTACAAAGATTTGTTCTCAATAGCTAAAATCCTCTTTGGTTCTTCTCTTGCAGTTCCCTTACAGTTTACTGTGTAGTACATTAAGAAGGCAAACAAAGCCTAATCCTCCTCTGGACAGCCATTAGGAACAGATCCACTGACTCAACTGCTTGAGAGGACAAAAACAAAAACATGTTTCTGTGTTGCAAACTAACACACATCAAACTTCTCTCCTTCTCACAGTCCGATGTACTAGGTGCGAACACCTAACTGAAGAACAAGAGAAAATACAGCAGACCTTAGTATCTATGACTGGATTAGCTGCTGTAGCAGTGTTGCTAGTGACCTCTTCTACTGTTAACCACAGTATTTTATTTTTTTTTTTTTTAAACTGCCTAAGCCATAACTGTTTTGAACTAATTTCCTGTTTCCTTTCCTCATTTAGTCCATCTGATAATGCCACCAGATATTTTGTCTGCAGAGAAGACTGAATGGGGCAGGATCCAAAGATGGTTTAAATTCACTTTCCTCTGCTCATCCCTTAATCTGTGTCGTTATGCTGGATATGCTGTGCTGAGAGACAGCTCAGGCTTTTTTATCTGTTTTACTAGCACTGCTTTGCTTTTCAAATCAGCAAACAAGAAGCCATGCCTTAAATAAGGCTCTTCGTTATCTTTTGTTTTGGATCTTTTGGTTTTTTTTTTTCCTAAGGAAAACAAAAAATTGTGTATCACTCATAATAATGAAAACATGTATTTTTCCTTGTAGATCATAAAATGAATGGACGGTTTGTAGTCATTTGTCTACCATTTCAATGTGGAAATCCATTCTCTGTTATCTATGCACGGCTTGTCTGGATTGCGGATTAACCAGGCTGGGGATGCAGTGTCCTCAGTTTATTTACTAGCTGGAAAGTTGACTTCGGACCAGCAGGCTGTATCGATTCAAGCCGAGTGTTGCCTGAAAATCTGTCAAACCCGTGGCTCCCTCCCGTTCAGCAGCAGATTATCTGCGTCCCGGTTGTGTGAAGGCCTCTCCAACAGCCTCTGTGGGCTCCGGCAGCGTTGTGCAGAATCAGCTGTCACGATCGGGCTCCTGAAGGAGCGCTGCAAAGAGCGAGGCAGAGACAGAACTCTTCTTTGCACTCTTACCTTGAATCAAGCTGGGCTTATTTATGCTCTGGGACCTATGGTGGCAGCCCCTCAGCTGCCTGAATCTGAGAAAACAGTCTTCTTTGCTCCTTAAACTACCGGCATAGGAGAGATTTCCAACTTTAAATAGAGTAGTTAGTTACTAGTTAGTTTAATTTAGTTAGTACTAAATTGGAGTAGACTGGACACACTGTGCTTGTAGGCAAGGCTACTGTTTCCTAAAACTGTTCACAACTACAACAAGCTCTAGTTCCATGTGTTTCCCCGCTGATGGCCCCAGCAAAGTGGTTTTCCTTTTCACCTTCAGCAGCAGACATGGACTACTTGACCGTAATTTGTATTTACTTTAAATTAGTAGAGTGTGGCAAGTTTAGCCTTAATGCAGGTCACTGGTTCAATTTTAAATGTTCAGGTGTTTAAATCACAGACTCCATTTTAAAGTGATATCAACAAAAAGCATCTAGTTTATTTTCTTTAATTGAAAAAAAAAATAGATTTGTATTTACCTTCTTATCTTTATCTTTTTTTTATTCCAAAGATATTGTGAATGGAGATGCTATCTCGCCTGTAACTGTGCTCTTGCAACCTTGTGTTTAGTCAAACCAGTAATTTATGTTTCTGTTGAAAGTAGGTGAGAAATAATTAACTCATCTATTGCATCTATGGCTTTGCATCTCTTTCATTTGCAGGAAGTATCTGCACTAGCAGGTGGTTTTTAATTTCAGACTCTTCAAGACTCCCGAGCTTCTACATGAAAGCCAGCGCTCTCAGCACTGTACAGCAGTGCTTGAGGCCTTGCAGAACCAAGTCCCAGGAGTTCGATCCCGTACATGCTGAAGTCATTGGCAATATTCACATTGACTTCAATGTGGCAACTGGAATCCTGGGGTAACAGGATTATTTCTTCCACTGAATTACTGATCCCGGTTTTTAAGATATATTCCCATTCTGCCACGCACACCCCAAAGCTGTTTGCCTGTGCGTGCTTCTGGCAATCTGCATTCCCTGATGACCTATTTTTGCAAGAACCAAATGCTTATGACAGGAGGAGGGTTTTACTGGTCTGTACTGGGCTGGAGTGCTGACACCGCTGCAGTGAGAGTGCTCACAGTCAGTGGCAGTGCGAGCCCTGGCTAAGCGAACCCATTTCCCACTGACTCTGCAGAAGCTCCTACATCACCCACTAACTAGCAGCGTGTACTCAAGAGCACGGGCTCGTACAGGCGTGTTTTCTGTTAACGGAACCTACTCCAAGGCTAACTAGCAAGCGTGGCCGGTGTAGTGATGGAAGAGAGGAGTTGCTGTGCAGAGCACACTAGTAAAGGAACGAGGACACCCTCCTTTTTTATTTTATTAACCTGGTACTGAATCACATCTCACTTATGGTTTCCTCTGTAGTTTCATTTTACTCAGCTAAAAATTTTGAGGGTGTGACGGATCAGCAGAGGTCAGGTAAGACTGGATGGAAGGGGAGGAGTTGCTCTCATTTAGATTTTTTTTTTCCAAACCAAGGCTGGTCACACGTCTAATAGCTAGACTCAGCTGTGTTTTCAGGTAATCTTAATAATAGGTTGCTAGAGTGCTTAGCTTGTTCAATCCATCCAGTAATTAGAGCCAGCGCCGAAGTCATAAAATTGAGTGTGGGGTGAGGTCTTAATGAACGTAATAATTTGGCTCCAAGCACGGCTCTGTGCAGCTTCCTCATGCACGGCTTCCTCGTGGATGGAACAGGGCCATCGTCAAATACAGCAAGTGTATGTGCAGCTGAGGACAGAAAATGAGCATTTAAGAGCTCATCAATGAGATTGTTTCAGCCATGCAGGTTGAGGAAAGCAGAAGTAGCAATACTCAAGCTGGATTTGTTCTTTTTTAAAGTCTCAAAGTGCTGAGAAGTTTGTCTTTTTATTCAGTATTAAGGCTGATACCTGCAGCAATATCCACATGCTGAGGCAATGTTTTTAGTGAGTCACAGGGAAAGAAGCTGTCTACTGAATCACCAATATCCAAACCTGAAGAACCTCAATGTTTTTTTTTAAATCTGAATATAATTAAGATTAGTCTTGTTCTTTTCATTAGGCGTGAAATAACCACACATGATGAGACTTCACTTACATAACAGTGAAAAAATTATTTGTTTTGGTTTTCTACCACAGAATCTGAAATCTGCAACCTAGAACAGTACATTGTTTACAAGGACTGAGAAAGGGATAAAACAAATAACTAGAAGAGACATATATGTAAAATAACAATGCTATATACGAAGACAATGTTTCTGCTCATAAGGTTCCTAAACCAGAAGTCACTAGAAGCTGGAAAAATCTTCTGGAGGGCAAACCGTGCAAGCTTGTGCTGTTCTTCACCCATTGGCCATTGTCAGATACTGGGCTGGCTAGACATTTGGTTTGATCCAGGATGGCTGTCTTCTGCACTTGGCATGTTGCCCATCTTCTCCAAACACCACAAGCAGTTGCGTCAGATTAGAAGAACAGACAGTGGGTGTCCCAGGCTGTCCTAAAAATATTTAATAAAAAAATCACCAGGTAAACATTGTACTAGGATATGAACTAATGCAAGGAGAACAGACGGTGGAAATTCAAGGAGAGACAAAAATGATTAGTGATAGAAAACATGTATTTCTCAAAATCTAGAATGTGGTAAGAAAGTTCCCCAGGGATGAATGCCATTTAGTTTCAAAAGGAGACTGAGTAGGAGGTTGGAAAATGCTGGAAAAGAAATGCTCTCACATTTTTATTTGTTGACTTACTAAAGTTTTCTTTTCAATATCTGTTACAAGAAGTGTTTTGCAAATAGTTTGTTTGTTTGTTACAGCAGAAATTGTTCTGCTCCGATGCTGACTTGTTTTCCAAGTAGAGATATGCCAGAACATTGACAGAGTCATAGGGATTACCCAATATTTGCCTGCTTGCGTGTTGGCAGTAACTGCTGGCAAAGGGGAAGCACCTTTTTTGGCTATATGTAGGCTGCTTTCATCATATCTACCAGATTGAGAGTAGCTATAGAGATGTAGCACAGCTGTAAAGATCCAGAAAGAAGGACCCTGAGGCCTTCAGTTTAAGCTCCTGTTCTATGCTTACGCCTATGTTAATCTGGACTAGATCCCATTACATTGATCTAATTTTAAACAAGTTTACCTGAAATTTAAGTATTGGACATACTGGAGAGTAGTGCTGTATTCTCTGCTGTAGTAAATGGATATTGCTGTCTTAATTTTGGAGGAATCAGAACACTTTCCAGTGGACAAGGATAGGAAAATAGGAGCTGTATCCAGAACTTTTCACCCCCATGTTATAAAACTCACCAAGAAAGATGTTCCATTGCCTTGCCAATGATAAATCTTATTCACATTGAAGTGGCAGCTTTTACCATCACAGTGGCATCAAGCTGACTTACCTCTTCTTCCAGCTGGTGATTCCTTCCAGAAGAAGACTAAAGAAGCAATCCAGGCAAGCGTTCTCTCTGTCTGGTGTGCGTATGACATGGCTGCAGGACTGTACTCACTCTGCAGGTGCTCAGTTTAGTTATACACACACACAAAATCAGGAGGATCACAGCTGAACTCTGCTAAAATGCTAATTCAAAAATGTTAGTCTTTTTGTTGGAGTGATTACATAGCTTGGAAGAGTCGAGAAAAGCCCCGTGCTTCACCGTTCGGACTGACTGCAAACCAGCTGGAAATAAGCAGTGGAAAGGGGAGCACTTTGTTGCGATGTCTGTCTTCAATTGCAAGCGACGCTAACTTGATGGCTCTGGTGCTATCATTGTTCTAACTTATCTTTGATTAATGCATAGGGAACCTCAGGAGCCCTGGAACACTGTTTTATATCTATTTCATAACTGCCTGGAGTTCTTTGGTAAGTAATCAGGCTGTGAGCAGTTACAAAGCTGATCTGCTTTTCTCACTTAACATTTCACAAGAGAAAGAATGTAGTATTTTTTCATTTTGTAACAGTGGCAGAGATGTATCTCTTGCACCCTATCTGTTCATTGGGCATTGTCACAGGGTGGGAGAAGTAAAAACATCCACTGATAACCATAACATCTTCTCTTTTAAACATCCTGAGTTTCGTAGAATCATAGAATGCTTTGGGTGGGAAGGGACCTTTAGAGGTCATCTAGCCCAACCCCCCTCCAGCGAGCAGGGACATCTTCAACTAGACCAGGTTGCTCAGAGCCCTGTCCAACCTGGCCTTGAAGAGTTCGAACTTCTTCTCTTTAAACTCCTGCTCTCTGCCTCTCCCCAAGCCACCGCAGACCTCGCTGGCAGGCTGGGACCTCTGCCTGGGAGACTTCGCTGTGGTTTGAATGCTGCAGCACCAGATGATGTTATGGGTCTGCTCGTGGTCCTCCTCCCTGCCTGAGGCTCAGGAGCTTCTCATCGGGCACTGCTCTCTCCTCTTTGTAAAGTCTCTGCCTCCACTCAGCCATGGAGTTGGTGACTCCCTCCCACTCCCACTTCCACTCGCACTCCCACTCCCACTCCCACTCCCACTCCCACTCCCATTCCCATTCCCATTCCCACTCCCACTCCCACCCGGTGCAGCCACTGACCCTGGAGTTGCTCTGCTCTGAATTAGCACTTTGCTGGGGAGACAGAGAAGCTCTGCCTGTTGGGGGAAGGAGGTGAGGATGTGGCTGCTTTCCACCCCTCCTCTCCATGGCCAGAGCAGCAAAGCTCTGCAGGCAGTGGCTGCTGGCCAGGAGGGTGTGGGAGAGACAGGGCAGCTCAGTGCAGCATGGGGATGCAAGGCAGTGCAGGAAAGGCGCAAGGCTAATATTGCTGGTCTGGTGGATACCGTGGCACTATGGCAACTTCAAGTTAGTACATAATTCATAAATGTCATACATTAGCATTGTTTGTGCCATTTACACAAGGCTGTGATGCTGTAGGGATGCTGCATGTGGCCTCTTGTAAGCTTGTGCATGGAAACATGATATGGCAAGAGAAAACCCATTGGTGTGTCCTACCCTCATTGGTGAAGGCACCAAAAAAAGCAAAATACACTTTAATTGAGAGAAACAGAACAGTGAGAGACTGAACCATTTGCCACCACACAGAATTGTTTCAAGGGCAGCTGTCTCCTGGCCTGGACTGCGAGCACACAGGGCTCTCACCTGAGGTGCTGGAGCTGTTGGAGCTTTTCCCTTGACCTGCTGGTGCAGGTGGCAATGTGCAGGTTGGTGAAGGGGTGTCAGTGTTTATTTTATTTCTCAGTGGCGAAAAACAGAGGGTTGGGCTGATTGCTTCACCTCTTCAGCGTGCAGGGTGTCACCACCGCACTGCCACAGCTCCACCTTCCACTCATGCGGCTGCAAACCCTATCGTCACCCAAGTCAGTGTATATTATTCTACTGGCTAACAACTCACAAAGTTTCAGTTACTGTTTGTCACCTCGTTTTTCATTTCAGTCTGCTTGTAAGGATGGCTGAAAAATTACCTTTCACTTCGATTTCCTTATGCTGTTGCTGGAATTACTTGTTAACTTAGTTTCATGTGGGGAATGCAATGAAAATACAGTATGATAGTAATACATTTCTGGCATGTTTTGTGGTTACTGCTGGAAATATTTAATGATTCTTTTTGTATATATAGAGTAATTGCTTCTTCTCTATCACAATAATAGGTCGCAATACAATTACACTCTTGTTTTTCTTCATATGAGAAATGGGCACGTGAGTGGAACAGAATCAGAAAAGCAGAATGTCCCTCATATCTTTTCAATATTCATCTACTCACTTGAGATTCTACATCTTTTGAATAACACTAGACTTTTCTAATCAAAGTGATTGTGCAGCCTTAAGATAAACAATTCGTAAGATAGCTAAAGTTCATTTTCATAACAAAACTAGGCATTAAGGAGTTATTCCTAGGGCTTTCCCTAAAGGTAAAGACTCCAAGGAATGCAATACGTTGCAGATAAATCCTTCTAATATAAAGCAGCACATTCTCAGTTACACAGAGATGAGCAACACTCACTTTTCTCTAATAAACTTCTGCTGGAACCTGGCTGCTGCAGAAAAAGCCTGGCTCTTTGAACAAAGGAGTAACTGTCTTGTGAGAGCTTATTACCCATTTGATAATACTATTCATTTCTCTTGCACAGTTCATCAGGGGGCAGCGGGCTCCTTGCAAACATCTGATTAGGTCTCACATCACCCCTGAGCAGCAAGTGTTATTTTACCCATTTTACAGTTATGGAAGTTGGGCAGAGGGGCTGCAGCCAGAGCCTTCTGTCCTGGCACTTCCCCAGCTAGGAGTGGACCCGGGGTGTCTCTACTCCCAGCTCTCTGTTCCAAGCTCTAAGACATGACCTCTTGCAGAAGCTAATTAAAAGCTAAGAAAATGCTTCGACAAGCTTTCAAAAATGTTATTGGTACAGCAGATTTCTGCTGGGATCAGAGTCAAGTTTCTAGCACAGCTGTAATTGTTGTCTGCATGACTTAAGCTTTTTTAAACCAGTCAGAAGACTGAAGACATGCCTGTGTTCCTGATACACCACGAAGTTCCCCACAGTGCCTTGCACTGGTGTTTTCGCTGGCACCCTGACTCCATTTGTCAGGGGCATTTAAAAGTGCAGAACTCTGAATTCAGTGACGCAGTTCCTTTCAGTGGCATGGACGCAGGCAGAAGTTGCTGGCTGCAGGCTGAGAANTGGTGCTGTTTCAGTTACTTGTTGCTGATCTGTTAGCTCCGAGATTATTTTATTTCTTGCAATCTACTTTTAAGAATATCGAAAGACCTTAGAAGAAGCATCCTAGGTATTTTGTTACAATTTATTGCAGCTCGGCTGTCAAAACAACAGGAATACCCTTGTGTTTGGACCGACATTAAATCACAAACCTCGAGCTTGTACATTTGGTTAGGGGGTGGAAAGAATTAGGCTGTAGGGCAAGCTNCCTTGCCAGCTTTAGAAAGAACAGGTCATGCAAAAGTTGACGAGAAGTGAAAGTCACTGGGGAAGTGGAGCTTTTGAAAAGAAACGTGACATTTTCAGCAAAATCCCACTAAACCTCCTCCTCTTGGCATCACATAGGGGTGAAAGTGGTCCCGTGTCTGGGCCTGCGGCAGCAGGGTCTGCACTGAGAGGCAGGGTGCTGCCGACCCGCGGGGAGGTGCGATCTCTGCCGCGCTTCAACCTGGGTGAAAAATGTGTTGGAAAGAGGATCTCGGCTGTAGAGAGGAGGGGATGGGATATCAGTTAGAGCATATTTCCCAGCATCAAATTACTTGGCGTGACATTTGCTAGTGTGACCCCATTTGATTCTCATTTTGGTGTAGTGAAAACGTGTACTCCAGGGTAGTCATTCACAAAGCCCTGTGCAGTGCTTCAGGAGAGCAGTTCTTGATGTTGCCAAGAAGATGTTGCTTGCACAAATTTTACTTCTTCTCTAATTAGACTACAACTGTTTATTCATTCTAAGTCAGACTCAGAGCAAAGAGTCAGAGCAAGACTTTTAGAGAGCACTTTTCCAGTTTGGGGAATAGCTGAGGACTGAATGGGGCGTGTTTTCTTAGCGCATGCATTTAAGAAAAGCCAGCAGCAATCAGAGAGCAAGTTAAACTATCACCTTGCAGATAACCTGATGGCCAGAGAACCCTTAGCTACTAATCTTTCACCCTTCCTGCTTGCGGTGAGAGCTACGTGTCACCGGCGAGGCTTTCACGCGGCGGCTGCTGGGCAGCCCCGCCATGCTACGTGTGGAGCGTGACGGCGTGCTGTGCGGAGATGCCTCACCCCCGAAGCAGCAGCACCACGGGAGCGCCGTTGCTCGATCAGTGTTGCGCTTGTGCAATGTGGCAGCGTCTAACGCTCGGAGAGCGCTCAATCAATAGAAAATGCTGCCAGCTAACGGCAATGATGAATCTCCTCTCCACATCTACACCCTGTTTCGATTCTGCCTGTGATTTAGCATCTTGGCAGTTGCTGCAGGACTGTCTGCTTTCAATCAGTTGGCTCTGTGCCCTGTCTTCCAGTGTATCAATAAATCAGGAAGCTTTCCACTAGTTTCTCAGGATGTGACTGTGAGATGCCAGGCTTAATTTGTTAGAGCAGGACTTGAGTGATGTTCAGTACCTTGTGGGAGCAGCTTCGCCATTTATAATGTCACCCCACGCTACCTCTGCTTGGCATAGTGATTGCTTTCTTCAACAAAGTTCTCACCTTCTCTTACCTCTTTCCAAAGGTTTTTCCTTCTACTCAGCTGCCTAGAGTAGAAAGAACATGATACTCTTCACTTCAGCCTGTTCATACAAAGGCTAAGCATGGGCTCATTAGCCTAGTAGGTTTCATTGCCAATGTTTTGTCCCCTACAACTTTTATCCCTGCTTGATTTTTCCAGGAATAGCTAATAAAAAGCATGGGTTTAGTAAAAGACTTTGTGTCTTCCTATAAGCCTTGGTTCCTCTGATCATCGTTGTAGCCTCATGGCAGAATGGATGTTGCTATGACTGGCATTTTTACTGTATTTTTTTATAACCATGCTCAAGCAAGACTAGTAACAAAGTACCAATACTGCTGGTGCTGGTGGAGCTTAACTTCGGTAAGGCTAGTGAGATTTCAGAAAATCCTCCATGTAGATATAGCCTTTAGGAGCAATTTAACCTTCATTGAACAGATGGGCTGAAAGCCTGGAGGATTCATATGTGATGTGAGTGAGTTCTTCTGCCAGTGTCCTCACAAAGCTCTGCTAATGGCTGTCAGTCCTGCCCTCCAGCACTGCTATTCTTCCAGCACAGGGCCCTCTGCTAGTCAGTCTTTTGCTGTGATGTATTATTTCATGGCTTTAAGCTGCTCTTTTGCTTTTCTCTTTAAAACACTGGTGCTTGGACTTCAAACCTAGGACAACTCTATTGCAGTTTAGAGCAAGAGGTGTGGGGAAGGACCGTGTGTCTGGATACCTGTGTGTGTCTGGCTTTGCCCTGCCTCATGGCATGTAGCATCGGTTAGAGCTGAGCAAGGAGGCAGCGCTGTGCTCGGAAGTTAGGACCAGAAGTGCTTTGTTTCCATCCCGCTCTGGTATAAATGACTGTGTAGGTCAGTGAGGAAGGATGAATCATGCCACGTGTCCCATGTGTATTAAACCCGTGTTCTTTGCATAGAGGCGCGTGCAGTTTCCTGGTGAGACCTACCAGGGGCTGGGGCTCAGACAGAGATGGTTTCCATCTAAGTGCACAGAAGCTGCTTGAACCATAGGGCAGCTTGAATCCAGTTCTGGTGTTATGCATTCACCCTGGTCGAGGGAGAGGAAAGGTGATTGCCTGGGGCAGGTGTACGTGCAGAACTGAGCTAGTCCAGGTTTCAGTCCAAATTTTCTCACAACTTCATGGAGCAGCTTATCCTGGAGGTCATCAACAAACAAGTGGAGGAAAAGAAAGTTATCAGGAGTAGTCAGCATGGATTCACCGAGGGGAAATCATGCCTCACCAATCTGATAGCTTTCTATGATGGCATGACTGGCTAGGTAGATGAGGGGAGAGTCGTGGATGTTGTCTACCTAGACTTCAGCAAGGCTTTCGACACTGTCTCCCATGATATCCTCCTAGGGAAGCTCAGGAAGTGTGGGCTGGATGAGTGGTCAGTGAGGTGGATAGAGAACTGGCTGAATGGCAGAACTCAGAGGGTTGTCATCAGCGGCGCTGAGTCTAGGTGGAGGCTGGTAACTAGTGGTGTCCCTCAGGGGTCAGTACTGGGCCCAGTCTTGTTTAACTTCTTCATCAACGACCTGGATGAAGAGTTAGAATGTACCCTCAGCAAGTTTGCTGATGATACCAAACTGGGAGGA
>Ga0065711_1039237_pt1 | contig 18005 bp, 12 predicted proteins | sample Hoacrofraction12_FD_59098 | JGI IMG/M metagenome (GOLD analysis project Ga0065711, IMG submission 59098) | Hoatzin crop microbial communities from Cojedes, Venezuela - Epithelial fraction 12 v2 (version 2) | ecosystem: Host-associated > Birds > Digestive system > Esophagus > Crop | place... | reverse complement strand
ATGCGCGTGATGGCGATTACGATTGATAGAAGTGGGCTTTGTGATCGCGTGCTAACAGACTCGGCTGCTGAGCCCTATTTAAGGAGCGATGCGGGGGAACTCAAACACACTGAGACCAAATCCTACATCGATCTTACGACTTATGACATTAAATAGAATTTAGCCCAAATTTGGGCTAAATTTACTTTTTCATATTTTTGGTTTTATTAAATCTATCGTGCCAGCTTAGGGCTTCAGCGAGTAGGTGAGGGGTGTGGCCTGGCTTTTCTTGGGCACATGCGCGCTCAAAATAGCTTCGAAGCTCCTCTCTAAAGTCAGGGTGTGCTATCTCAATCATTCGCTTTGCGCGCTCTCTTGGGCTGCATCCGCGCAAGTCCGCAAAGCCATACTCAGTCACAATCACCATTGTATCGTGCTCAGTGTGATCGATGTGGCTAGCAAACGGCACAATCGCCGAAATCGCGCCATTTTTCGCAGTTGAAGGCGTCAAAAATAGCGAAATATAGCCATTTCGTGCGAAATCACCGCTGCCACCGATGCCATTCATCATTTGCGAGCCCATGACGTTTGTGGAATTTACGTTTCCGTAGATGTCAGCCTCTAGCATGCCATTCATCGCGATGACGCCTAAGCGGCGGATGAGTTCTGGGCTATTTGAAATCTCTTGCGGTCGCAAAATGATGTGCTCTTTGTAGAAATTTACGTTTTGGCGAAATTCCTCCACTGCTTTTGGGCTAAGGCTTAAAGCCGCCGCGCTCGCAAGATCAACGGTGCCATCTTTGATGAGATCTAACATGCCATCTTGAATGACCTCTGAATAGCATTCCAAATTTTTATATCCTGCGCGTGAAAGGCCAGCTAGCACGGCGTTTGCGACGTTTCCAATGCCGCTTTGAAGTGGGAGCAGTTTGCCTTTTGGCAGTCTCCCAGCGTCTTCCTCGCCTTTTAGGAATTTAACCACATTATCGCCAATCGCGATGGAAATTTCATCAAGCGGCGTAAATTTATTCAGTCTATCTGGCGTCGAGGAGAAAACCACGGCGATTACTTTATCGGGATTGACTGTCATGTATTTTGAGCCGATTCTATCGCGCGCGGAGGTGAGCGGAATTGGCTTTGAGTGCGGTGGCAAGGGATTTGTATAAACATCATGCAAGCCTTCTAACTCTTCGGGCTGAAATTCATTTAGCTCTAAAATCACCTTATCAGCGATATCTAACCAGGCTTGATTGTTTCCAAGCGATGTGGTAGGAATTAGCTCGCCACTTTCGGTAATGCCGCTAATTTCGATAATTGCGACGTCAATTTTGCCGAAAAAGCCCGCTTTTACTTGCGGCGCAAGCGATGAGAGGTGAATGTCAGTGTAGGCGACCTCGCCGGCGTTGATTTTTTTTCTAAGTGTCGGATCAGTCGAAAATGGCGTCCTAAAGGCAATCGCGTCAGCCTCGGCTAACGCGCCATCTAAATCCAAATCAGTAGAAGCGCCGGTAAATGAGCGAATTTGAAACTCTTTTCCCTCGGCGTGCAGCTTTTTTGCGCGCTCGGCGATTGCTTTTGGCACGACGATCGGCACGCCAGCGCCCACAAAACCGCTAAATCCGATGCTATCGCCATGATTAATCAGCTCTGCAGCCGCCTCGGCGCTCATAATTTTGGATAGAAATTTATCATTTTTAACTCTTTTTTGCATCGCTTCTCCTTAAAATCGAAATTTGAGAATTATAGCATTTTAAGGGTTTTTTTGAGATTAAATAAAAATGTAATTTAAAAATTTAAGCAGGAATTTAGCCTCAAATTTGGAATTTGAGGCTGGAATTTAGACAAAAAGCGGCACTTCTGTGTGCTGCAAAAGGTACTTTGAGACGCCGCCAACGAGCAGCTCTTTGAGGTGATTTTGCACATCTAGTCCTGTGATAATTAGGTCGTAATTGCCATCTTTTGCCTCATTTATGAGCATTTCGCCTGGAATTTTGCCCTCGATTTGCAAAAGTTTGAAATTATCGATTTTTATGCCGTGAAGGTCGAGATAATTGATGATTCTGCCCTTCGTTTCGGCTTCGTTGTTTTGCAAGTGATGTAGAGAGCTCACGCAATCAATCTCCTTTGCGTATTGCAAAATTGGCAGCCAGTTTGCCAGCGCGCGTGCGTTTGCGGTCGAGCCTGAGAGTGTAAGAAGGACTTTTTCAATCTTAAATTCGCTCATTTTTCGCGGAATCACGATCGCTGGTTTGCCGCTTTTTAGCACGGATGATTCAAATGTGCCCGTGATTTTGCCATCTGGTGGGCATGTGCAGACTACGACATCTGAGTATTTTGAGTATTTTTCGACGAGTTCGGAGCGCACGCCGGCGACATTTCGCAAATATGCGCTATTTGGCGTGTGTTGGTCTTTGCTTACCTCGACGCCAACCTCTTCGCAGATTCGCTTAAAAAGTGCGACATTTTCGCGTCTTTCGATCGCATTATCGTCGTTTGCGTCTTCAAAAATTTCATCATAAAAAACGCCGCCGATCGCCTTTGGATCGTATTGGCAAGCGATTAAACTCATATGCGTCGAGAAAAATTTATTGACCAAAAGTGCGCCTCTGATGCGCTCTTCTAGCTCTTCGCCGCCGCCGATTGGGAAAAATAGCTTTTTAAGTGCGAGTTTGAGTGTCATTTTTTCTCCTTATTGTGCCAATTCTAGCGAAATTTTGCCGTTTTTGATGTCGGCGACTTTGACTTTGACGATGTCGCCTTCAAGCAGCGGATTTTGGATTTTTGAGATGTGCAAAAGCCCGTCAATTCCGTCTCTAAGCGTAATAAATGCGCCGAAATTTGTCACCTTTTTCACCTCACCGAAAAACTCATCGCCAACTTTGAAATTTATCTTTGGCTCGCGTTTTGGGCCGCCTTTTTTAAAGCCGCCGCGATCTTTTGACTTGCTGATAATCTCCATAATATGGGCTTTTGCGTCGCGTGCAGCTGGGGCTGAGGTGGAGAGAATTTTAACTTCGCCCTTTTCTCTATCGAGGTCAATTTCAACGCCGAATTTTTCGATAATCTCTTTGATTGTCTTGCCGCCTTGTCCGATAATATCGGGGATTTTGTCAGTATCAACGGTGAAAATCTCGATTTTTGGGAGAATTTCTTCATTGATTACAATTTCAGAATCTGCCTTTTCCATCAAATTTAAGATGTGGTTTCGCGCCTCTTTTGCTTGATTTAGCGCCTCTTTTAGGACATCCAGGCTGATGCCACCGAGTTTAATGTCCATTTGAAGGGCTGTGATGCCATCTCTTGAGCCAGTGACTTTAAAATCCATATCGCCATCATGGTCTTCAAGACCCATAATATCGGTCAAAACTGCGTGTTTGTCATCCTCAAAAATAAGTCCCATCGCCACGCCAGCGACCAATTTTTCGGTCTTAATTCCAGCTGCGCGAAGTGAAAGCGCGCCACCGCAGACGCTTGCCATCGAGCTTGAGCCGTTTGACTCCAAAATTTCGCTCACGGTTCGCACGACGTAAGGTAAATTTAGCGGAATGCTCGGTGCAATCGCACGTTTAGCCAAATTTCCGTGTCCGAGTTCCCGTCTGCCAGGCGCTTTAATCATGCTCGCTTCGCCTACGCAAAATCCAGGGAAGTTATAATTAAACATAAATCTGTCCGCGATTGCGCTCTTTTCGGTCAAGCAGTCGCTTAATTGCGCGTCGCTGTCGCCGCCAAGGGTTGTCACGGCGAGCGCTTGCGTCTGACCACGCGTAAATAGGCAGCTTCCGTGCGCATTTGGCAAAATATTTGTCTCAATCGTAATCGGACGCACCTCATTTAGGGCTCTGCCATCAGCTCTAACGCGCTCATTAATGATTTGATTTCTGATAATTTTTCGTTTATATTTGCCCAAAATATTGGAAATTTGCGCCTCGTTCCACTCTTTTGCGACAGCAGTTTCACTGGCTGAAATTTGGGCTGCGATTTTATTTAATTCGCTTGCGCGCTCGGATTTTGCCATCTGATTAATCGCCGATTTTACCGCGTCTTTGTAGTTTTGATCGATAAATTCGGCAATCTCTTCATTCTCAATTTCTGGTTTTAGTTCGATTTGAGCATCTGGCTTTTTGACACTTGCAAATTCATTCTCATAAGCCGTGCTTTGGCGCAAAATCGCGTCTCGTCCAAAACTAATCGCCTCTACAATCAAACTCTCATCAAATTCGTTCATATTTTGCGCGTCGCCTTCCATTTTAGCGAGTGAGCGCATCTCAATCATCAAAAGCTCATCTTTTACGCCGGCTAGATAGAGGTCGAGTGAGCTGGTTTTTAGCTCCGAATTTGTCGGATTTAGCACAAATTTGTCATTAATTCTGCCGATTCGAACGCCGCAAACTGGGCAATTAACAGGAATATCGCTCAAGAAAAGCGCCATAGAAGCGGCATTTAGGCTAATTACTTGCAGATCAACCTCAGGATCGGCTGAAAGCACATAAACTACAATTTGAGTTGGATAGCCATAACCCTTCGGAAATAGCGGGCGCAGGCTGCGATCGATAATGCGCGCAGTCAAAGTCTCCGCATCGCCTGGTTTTGTCTCGCGTTTTACGTAACCGCCTGGAATTCGTCCCACCGCGTACATTTTTTCGATGTATTGCACAGTTAGCGGCAAAAAGTCCTCTTCGACGGCCTTTTCTTCCCTTGCGACAGTAGCCAAAACAACGCTATTTTTCACACGAAGCATAACCGCACCTGCGGCTTGCTTTGCAACCTTATCCACGTCAAAAATCTCAACATGATTATTGACATCAATCTTGTATTGCATCTTTTTCTCCTTCTTTCTGCAATGGCAGATAATATGGACTATTTTCTAAAATTTCATCAATCGGTAATTGTAGCTTTTTTTCATAATAAAAATCAACACTTACGAAATTTTCGATCGTATTTACGGCGTAAATTTCGTCTAAAATCGCTTTTAAATTATCGCGCGCAAATTTGGCGATGATCGGCGTGGCGTAACTGATGGATTTCGCGCCCAAATTTAGGAGCGATTTTATGCAAATTAGCGCTGTCATGCCGGTTTCGCAGCCTTCATCAACGAGCAAAATTTCGCGCTCGTCAATTTCGTTAATAAGCGCGCCTTTTCGGTATTTGTAGAGCTTTTTTAGGATTTTTTCCTCGTAAGTGCGGTAACTTTCGCCATAAACATAATCGAGCGTAATGCCAAAAGATTTGCGCAAAGCCTCGATAACTACGACATCTTTCGTTTCGCTAACCATCGCGATTAGAGTTTCGGGATTTACCGGCGAATAGATTTTTTCGGTGAAGAGAATTTCGTAATTTAGGTGAAATTCCTGCGCGATAATATCGGTCAAAACGACAGACTCTAAAGATGAGCAAATCAAAAGCGGCTTTTTAGCGAGAATTTCATCCTTTGGCATCACTTCACAGAGCTTTTTTGCGGCATGTAATCGGTCTTCAAACATCAAATCTTTTTTGTTTAGCATCTTAATTCTCGTAATCCTCGGTCATCGATGAGTGGTATCTCACGCCGCCAAATGGGTAGAAATTTACAAATAGATAAATTCCGCGCTCTTTTTCGGCTTTTTGGATTGAGTGGCGAGATGTGGTCTTTGGCTCGATGTCCTCTTGATAAACTAGGCTATAATTCCAGCATTTGCGGTTTGCAGTTAGCCCTAAGCGCCACATTTTGGTGTATGAGTTTTGCAAATCATACTCCACGCGCCCAAAAATCTTATAATGCTCAGGCAAATTTACTGAAGCGCCGAATTTTAGGTAATTATCTTTATCGTAATTTGTCGTTTTTTCGCCGCCGTAGCTTTTGACGTACTCATAATGATGCGAAAAATAGGTACTAAAGTGCTTATTTGAGTAGCGCACGTAAGTTTGCGATTTTTCAAAATTATTATTTTGCAAAGAGTACTCAAATCGGTTTCCAAATGATAGGCCGTTTTTGAGATAGATGTCGATTCTGTTGTCCAAATTTCCGAATTCTTCGTCCTCAAAATCATATTTCGTCTTGATGCTGTGACGGACATATTTGTGACCGTCGTTGCCGAAGAAATATTGCGTAAATTTGCCAGAAATATTGCGCTGAGTGTAGTCTTTGCTTAATTCATTTACGAAGCTATCCTCGTAGTAGGTCTTATTTTTGACGTTTTCTAGGACTGATTGCTTGACTTTGCGGCCATTTTTAGTCATCTCTTTATATTGATAGTCCTTAAAAAGGCGGTCGTCGATGCTTCCGTGCTGATAGCCAGGCTCCAAAAACTGCCCCTCTAAATACATCGTGTGATAGAAATTCTCATACGGCTTAACCAAATCCGTGCTAACGCCCACCAAATGGTAATGATTGATGTATGTGTCGCTGTTGTGTTTATCAAACGACGAGCCGTTATATTTGTAATTATTTTCGTAGTTAATCTGCGTGGCGTAGAAATTCTCTTGGAATTTGAAATTCAGCCAATCGTTAAAAATCGGCGTCGTGTAAGTAATCGGGATATTTATGTCATACTGACGCGCGGTAACGCCCAATCTTCGGGTATAATTGTGAAAATTCGTATCGATGCTGTAGAACAAATTCGGCACGAAAAGCGACTCGGTAAATTTATGATACTGCACAGACGGCAACTCTTGGACCGTGTCTTTATTTTTGAAGCGGTTGTATTCGCTAAGTTTCTCCGTGTCGATATAATACCTCGCGTAAAGTCCCAAATAATGGTCATTTGTCGTGGCGTAGTAGTTAAATTTGGAAGTGACCAAAGAATCGTCATCATCGTCGATTCCATCGCGTTGGATAAGGTCAAAATACTCCAAATCATTCACGACATTTATATCCATCCAGAGTTTTTCCTTAAAATCGCCGCTAAGCAGGTATTTTGCCAGCTTGCTGCGCTCATATTCGATCTCAAAGCCTTTATTTACTTGGTTTTTATACTCTAGACGCTTTTGATGTTTTTTCTTGTTGAAAAACGCGCCGCCTCGAATTTCGCCGTAAGAATAGGGCGAATCTGCAAATCTAAAAGTGCCGTAAAGTCCCATGCCACGGCGCGTGCGAATTTGCGGATCGAGTTGAAAATCCCAGCTTTTATATGGCGCAAAATAGATCGGCTGCTTGTAGTAAAATCCTTGCGAGCTAATGTAGCCGCCTTCCGGGATCAAAAGCCCAGTTCTGCGCGTTTTATCAGTCGGAAAGCCAAAATATGGCAGATACAAAATTGGCACCTCCCCAGCGTAAAAAACGGGATTAAAAAGGTGCAAAAATTTGCTCTCTTTGTTGAGTTTTCCGCTTGTGTAGGTGATTTTCCAGTCTGGATCTTGGATGTTGCAGCTTGAGACGATCGATCCTTTGGTGCGATAATACTTATCATCCGAGCATGTCTCATCGCTTTGTGCCCAAATTTCGGCCTCTTGATCCATCATAAAAGTTGAGGTCGAAAAGGTCTCATCCTCTCTCAAATTTAGCTTCAAATAGTTCGTGCGAACGATCTCTTTTTTTGATTTTATCGCATTTACGTTGCCAAAAAGCTCCAAAATTTCGTTCTTTTGGTCATACACTGCGCGGTCTGCGGTCAAAAAATAGTCCTGCGAATATGCGACCACATCGCCATTTGCGGTTACGATGTCGCCTTCTTTTACCACTTCGCTTGCCAAAAGCTCGACGTCTTGGACTTTTGCGAAAAGTAAATTTGCGAAAACGAGCAAGAATAGGGAAATTCGCTTAAACATCGGCGCTCCTAACGACATTCGTCACGTACGTGCGCGCCAAAATATCGTGCAAAGTCTGACGTTTAGGCGATGAAAATGCCGCAAAAAAGGGAATATAAAGCAGCATCATGCCGATAATTTTTGCAAGCGCGCGCATGCTGGAATTTGCGAAATTTGGGCGCAAATTTTCAGCATTCACGCAAGTAATTCTAAAGCCCATTTTACCGAGCGTTGCGCCATATTGCCAAACGAAAAATGTCTGATAGCAGTAGTTTATCGCGAAATATTCAAACAAATGTGCCGTAACGAAGGCTTCCATAGCCTTTTCATCGCCCGAAATTTGCGCAAATTCCTGATAAAACGTTGCGATCAGCAAAAATGTGACCAAAACTTCGTCGATGAAAAACGCCGCGAAACGCTTAAAAATAGGTGCGTAGATCATTATTTGAGCGCCTGATAAGCGATATCATTTCGGTATTGCATGCCGTCAAATTTGACATTTTTGCAGAGATTATATGCCGAAATTTGGGCCTCTTTGACGCTTTTTCCAGTGCCGACACAAACCAAAACGCGTCCGCCTGAGGCGTAAATTTTGCCATCAATCTTACTCACGCCAGCGTAGCAAATATGGGAATTTGCTGGGATTTTCTCGACGAAAATTTCCGCTTTTGGCGAGCTTTTGTATGGATAATTTTCGCTCGCAATCACGACTCCGACGGCAAATTCACTTTTTAAGGCGATTTGCTTGAGTTTTCCTTGACTTGCATCAAGTAAAATTTCGCTCAAATTTCCGTCAATCAAAGGCATCAAAACCTCGCATTCTGGGTCTCCAAAGCGCACATTAAATTCCAACACGTATGGTTCATTTTTCACAATCATGAGCCCAACAAACAAAACGCCGCAAAATGGCGCATTTTCGGCTTTCATGCCGGCTAAAGTCGGCTTAATCACCTCATTTTCTACGCGCCTTAAAAGCGCCTCATCTGCCAACGGACTTGGTGCGTAAGCGCCCATTCCACCGGTGTTTGGGCCCTCATCGTGATCTTTTAATTTTTTGTGATCCTGCGCGAATGGCAGGCTGACGAAATTTTCACCGTCGCAAATGGCAAAAAAGCTAAGCTCAAATCCGTCCAAAAATTCCTCGACAATTACGCGCTTGCCGGCATTTCCGAAGCTCTCACCTGAGAGCATTTTTTTCGCTTCCTCTTTTGCCTCAGCTTTGGAATTTGCGATTATTACGCCTTTTCCAGCGCATAGGCCATCTGCTTTGACGACGATTTTTTCACCAGGCATTTCGTCAATAAAGGACGAAATTTCCTCAAATTTATCGCTGTTTATATATTTTGCGGTTTTGATTTTATATTTCGCTAAAAAGTCCTTCATAAAGGCTTTGCTGCCCTCTAATCTAGCTGCGGCCGCAGTCGGGCCAAAAATATTTAAATCATATTTTTTAAAAGTATCGACAATGCCCAAAGTTAGCGGCTCTTCTGGGCCTACGATTGTCAAATTTACGCCGTTTTCCACGCAAAATTTGGCCAACTCATCGTAATCTTTGATCGCTAAATTCTCGCCCAATTGGTCGGTTGCGCCATTTCCAGGGGCAAAATAGATTTTTTCTACGGATTTTTCAGAGCTTAATTTCGCAGCGATTGCGTATTCTCGGCCGCCGCTGCCGATTATTAAAATTTTCAATTCATCTCCTAAAATAAAAAATGCCCAAATGACCGTTGCGTGAAAAGGATAGGCCTAAAATAGCCAAAAATATGAATAGAAAATCTCTTTAGGTCGCAATCTCTCGCTCGCATCGAGCTCAAACGAAACCGCGTCGCACCGAGATTTTACATCTTCATTACAAAAAATGCGTTAGACCCTCATAAAAAACGCTGTCGAATCATTCAGGCAAGATAATTATATTCAAAATTTGCTTAAATAATAGAAAGAGCCAAATTTATTGCCGAATTTATGCTTTGATTTTCGCAAATTTCACACTCGCAAATTTCGCTCAGACTTTTTGCCGTTGTTTTGCCGATTGCGACGGCTTTGTAGCTTTTGTCCCAGCCGAAATTTGCTATGAAACTTTCGACATTTTTTGGCGAGGTGAAAATTAGCACTGAATTTGCTTCTGGCTTCGATTCTTGCGGCAATTTAAGCGTCAAATTTTCGTAAGCGACGATTTGAGTTAAATCACAAGAATTTAAAATTTCTGGCAAATTTGATGCGATCTTTTCTGCGCGCAGATAAAGTGCCTTTTTTCCGGCGAGTTTTGATTTTAAATTGTGGGCAAATTCGTTTCCTGTGGAATTTGCGCAGTTAAAAACGCTTGAAAAGCCGAAATTTCGGCACGCTTCGTAGGTTTTGCTTGAGAGCGCGAAAACTGGAATTTCGCATGGCGAAATTTGGTTAAATTCGAGCGATTTTACGGCGTTTTTTGATGTGATTAAAAGTGCGTCGAATTCGCCTAAATTTAGGCTAAATTCGCGGAATTTAATCTCGCAAACTGCCAAATGATGGACTTCACTTGGCAAATTTGCGGGTTTTGAATTTGAGATTAGATAGATCATTATTCCCATTCTATCGTTGCTGGCGGCTTGCTGGAAATATCATAAACTACGCGGTTTATGCCATCAACTTCGTTGATGATTCTGCGCGAAATATTCTCCAGAAGTTCATATGGCAAATGCGAGAAATTCGCCGTCATTCCGTCGCTCGCATCGACTACGCGGATGCAAATGGCATTTTCGTAAGTGCGGTTATCGCCCATGACACCGACGCTATTGACATTTAAAAGTACGCAAAATGCCTGCCAGGTCTTATTATACCAGCCGCTGCTTTTGAGCTCGTCGCGCAAAATGACGTCCGCTTTGCGCAAAAGTTCCAAGCTTTCAGGCCTCACTTCGCCCATAATTCTAATTGCAAGTCCAGGGCCAGGGAATGGATGGCGGAAGACTAAATCTTTAGAAAGTCCCAATTCTAGGCCAAGTTGGCGCACTTCGTCTTTGAAAATTTCCTTTAGCGGCTCGATGAGCTCAAATTTCATCCAATCCGGCAAACCACCGACGTTGTGATGCGATTTAATGGTCTTTGAGCTGCCAGAAACGGAACTCTCGATAATGTCCGTATATAGCGTGCCTTGCGCGAGATATTTGACGTTTTCGTGTTTTTTTGCTTCGCGGTCAAAAATTTCGATGAAAGTTTCGCCGATGATTTTGCGTTTTTTCTCTGGCTCGATGACGCCTTTTAGGCGATTTAAGAAGGTTTCACCTGCGTCAATGCTGATTAAATCGACGCCGAGCTTAGTTTTAAATGTGTTTTCGACCTGTTTTGCCTCATCTGTGCGCAAAAGTCCGTTATCGACGAAGACGACAATTAAATTTTTTGGAATCGCATGCGCCAAGAGAGCGGCAACGACAGAGCTATCAACGCCACCAGAGACCGCGCAAAGGACTTTATCATTTCCGACTTGCTCTTTAATCTTCGCAATTTGGGTCTTTGCGAAGCTTCCCATATTCCACGTGCTTTCGCAGCCGCAGATAAATTTGGCGAAATTCTTTAGCAAATTATCGCCAAATTCGGTGTGTTTGACCTCTGGATGAAACTGAAATGCGTAAATTCGGCGCTTTTCATCGCCATAAATGCAAAATTCGCTGCTTTCGGAATTTGCGTAAATTTCAAATCCGTCCGGAATTTTGGCGACTTTGTCTGAGTGACTCATCCAAACGACCGAAGATTCGGGAATTCCGTTGAAAAGCTCAGATTTTTTTACGATGTTTAATTTCGCTTTTCCAAATTCCTTTTTATTCGCAGGAATCACGTCTCCGCCGAATTTTTGCGCGATTAGCTGCATTCCGTAGCAAATTCCTAAAATCGGCACGCCCAAAGAAAATACGCCATCATCGCAAAAATAGGCGTCTTTTGCGTAAACCGAAGCCGGCCCGCCGCTTAAAATCACGCCTTTTGGCGATTTTTGTTTGATTACGTCTAAATTTGCGTTAAACGGCAAAAGTTCGGCGTAAAAGCCCATTTCGCGCAGTCTTCTGGCGATCAACTGAGTGTATTGCGAACCAAAATCCAAAATGATAATATCGGCTGTTTGCATCTAAAATCCTTATTTTTGGGTTGTGTTGAAATCAAATTTCATTTCATCCGGCGTATAAACTGGCGGTCCTTTGTAACCGCAACCAACGGCGAAAATTAATATTAAAAATGCTAAAATCCACCTATGAAAAGTGCCAAAGAGATTATTCAATCTATTCAAAACGATCCTTTATATGCCGAAATTCAGGAGCTGCAAGCCATTCGCGCTGCGCTTCCTGCGACGTTTCAGAGCTTAGTTGCTTGGATTTATCGCCGCGAAAAGACGCTATTTATCGCGTGCAAACATCCTGCGGGCAAACTAGAGCTAAGTAGAGATAATAATAAAAAATTGATAAAAAACTTATTAAAACTCTATCGCGAAAAAAATCCGAACTCAAATTTGGCGCAAATTTCGGATATTAAGATTTATGTTTCGGCGATTCTTATGCGAAAAACTATTCGCGAACGCAAGCGAGAGGCGCAGTTAAGGGAGATTGCTGCCGCACAAAAAATCGCCCAAAAGCTGGTAAAAAAGGCGAAATTTGAGCCATCAAAAATGATAAATCACGTGCAAGATCCGCAAATTCGGGCGATTTTTGACGAGATTAAAGGAAATTTACTTGCTTCAAACCAAAGTTAAAAATTTGCCAAAACTGCCCGGAATTTACCAATATTTCGATGCTTCCGGCAGACTTTTATACGTCGGAAAGGCTAAAAATCTGCGAAATCGCGTCAAAAGCTATTTTCAGTTTTCGCCCGAATTCGCGCCAAATCCCAAAAATAGCGCACGCATCAGGCGGATGATTTCGCAGACAGCGAATTTGGAAGTGATCGTCACAGCGAGCGAATCGGACGCTTTGATTTTGGAGAATTCCTTTATTAAGCAGCTTCACCCCAAATATAACATCCTTTTGCGCGATGATAAGACCTATCCTTACATTTATATTGATTTAAATGCCGAATTTCCGCGCTTCGAGCTGACTAGAAAAATCATAAAAAAGGGCAAAATTCACTATTTTGGGCCCTATTTTCGGGGCGGGCGCGAGATTTTAAATTTGCTTTACAAAAACTATCCGCTTGTGCAAAAATCCTCGTGCATTCGCGGCAAAAAGGCGTGCATTTTCCATCAAATTGGGCGTTGCGAAGCGCCGTGCGAGGGCAAAATTTCGGCATTTGATTATAACAAAATCGTTCAAAATGCCATAAAAGCGGTGAAAAATCCAAATTTGATGTTAGAGAAAATGCAAAATTTGATGCAAAATTACGCCAAAAATGAGAATTACGAAGAGGCTGCGAAAGTGCGCGACGAAATTGCCTTAATTAGGGATTTGCAGACTGGAATCGAGGTCGATTTGGCTAGATTAGAGGATTTTGAGGTAATTAGCGTGACTTTGGGCGCTTCCGCGGTCGCAACTGTGCGCTTTAGCATCAAAGATGGCAAGATAATCTCGGCAAATTCGAAACTCCTGCCAGCGATTTCCTTTGAAAATAGCGAAATTTCCGAGATTTACAGGCAATTTATTTTGGATTCATTTATGGGCGAAATTCTGAGCGTGAATAAAATTTACGTTCATTCTCAATTCGATGATATGGATATTTTGGCTGAAATTTTGAGCAAGAAGCACGGAAAAAAGGTTGAAATCATCGCGCCAAAGATTGGCGAAAAGCGTAAAATCTGCGATATCGCGTATAAAAACGGCGAAATTTCCATTCAAAAGGGGCAAAATTTGGATAAATTTGCCATCCTGCGTGAAATTCAGGAGTTTTTCGAGCTTAGCAATCTGCCGATTAATATTGAAAGTTTTGATAATTCCCAACTTTTCGGCACTGCCGTCGTTGGCGCGATGGTAAGTTACGATGAAAACGGCTTTAATAAGGAAAGATATCGTCATTTTCACCTAAATTCGGCGAACGATTACGATCAGATGAAAGAGATGCTAACGCGCAGAATCGCCAAATTTGAGGAAATTTCGCCGCCAGATTTGTGGGTTATTGATGGCGGAAAGGCGCTTTTTGATCTGGCGAATTTGCTCATTCAAAGTAGCGGCGCAAATGTCGATGTAATCGCGATTGCAAAGGAAAAAATCGACGCAAAAGCGCACCGCGCAAAGGGTGCGGCGAAGGATAAAATTTACACGAAAAATGGCGAATTTAAGCTATCTCCGAATGATAAAAAGCTGCAGTTTATCCAAAAAATGCGCGATGAGGCGCACAGATTTGCCATCAAATTCCACGGACAAACGCGCAGGAAACAAGATATGGATAGCTCGAAGCTCAAAAAATTGGGAATTTCAGACGGAAGTATCAAAAAACTTATCAATTTTTACGGCACTTTTGACGAGATTTTTCGCGCCGAATTTGATGAAATTCAGAAAATTACCAATAAAATCGTGGCAAATAAGCTTTTTTTAGCTAAAAAATCACGAAAATAAAGATTCGCTTAAACAAAGCTTTGGTAAAATTAAGGAAATTTTTCATCTTAAAAGGGGGAAAGTATGATACTTTATGACTCAAATTTCAAGCTTTTGGGTGCATCGAAAGCTACTTTAGAGTTGTTGGGTTATCCTAGTTTCGGAACTTTTACTTCAAAACATAGCGATATTAGCGAGCTTTTTGTTCAAAAAGATGGATTTTTAAAACTCACTGAGAATCACTTCATCACCGACATTTTGAAAGAGAAGTACAAATTCAAAGACGCTTTGATTAAGACCTCTTACGGCACTTTGGTCGAGGTTATCGTCTCTGTCAGCGAATTTTACTTAGGCGAAAGCGGCTATGAGGTCGATATCGTCAAAAAGACGATGATTCAAGGTGATAAGAAGACTCATTTTGAGTTTAAAATTCAGAATTTGATGGAAGAAGAGAACAAAAAGAGCAATCTGCCAAATGTCTTTGTGTCCGAATATAAGCGCGAGATTAGAAATAATAACCTAAAAATGAGCAAGGTTATTGCCGATCTTGACAGATTGCGCGAAGAAGAGCTTCAGCGCGAGATCGCGAAGCGTGATGCTGAAATTCAGAAGCTAAACGCTGAGATCAAGGAGACTGAAGAGAAGATAGATGAAAAATGGCTTGAAAGCGTTGCTAGACGCCTAGAAATCGAGGTCGAGGAGTTAAAAGGATTTTTACGAAATCTCGTTCAAGGCGCTAAAAACGAAGAGGAAAATCTCCATGAGGCGATTTTGTTAGATGACAAAGAGCGCGTGCGGGAGATCGCGAGTTTTCTTCTAGATCCTATCGATACTTTGGGCGTCAAACCGCTTAAAAACGCGCTAGAAAGCCTAGAGAACTCCACAAGTGAAACTGCATCTGAGAATTTCAGAAAATACAAGAGTGTATTGGAAGATATAGATAAAATTGCTGTAAAAAGGAATGAGCTATGAAGTTAAACACATCTAACGTTTTGCGGTTGATTAGTACGTTTCCACTAATCATCATCTTCGTATTTGCGAGTATCTACTTGTATGTTTCATACATGAACTACCGCGATGCGAATGAGTTGTCATACAGAATTAGCGACGCGAACGAAGTTGCGAAGCTAATGTCAGACTTCAATAATGAGCGCGGTTTGAGCGCGATTTATCTAGGAAGTGGTAGAAACATCGGTAGCGGCGAAATGATGGCAAATGCTAGAGCTAAAACCGACAAAGCGGTCGACGAATTCTTGGGAATTATGGAAGACGAAAGCCGCAGCGGAAATTTCCTCGATATGTTCTTTGGCAAACACAATGTCGCTGAGGAATTTGAGGGTATTAAAAAGATTTTGACACAGTTGCCGACAGTTCGCGCCGCGATCGATACTGGTGATTTGAATTTCGACGATTTGTTCAACAGCTTTTATATTCCGTTTGACCAATTCTTTATTTCTGACTTGAACGAAGTCCATAACTACGCTACAACCCCAGCGCTGGGAATTCTCTCTAGCCAATTGGCGTTGTCGTACTATACATATATCGCAACTGCGGAAGAGCGGGACTACATCGTTAATACGCTTGTTGCTAACAAACCAGTCACACCTGCTGGATTTAAATTATGGAAGGAGCTAGATTTGAAATCTCCGCTTATCTCTTATGATACATTGCCTGAGTCTGAGACAAAAGACCAAATTTTGGCACTTTTGGATAATGCTGAAAACCAAGATAAACTCTCAAGCGCGAACGCCTTGAACGCTCAAATGAAAACTGAAGCGGCGCTAGGTTCATATAGTGCGGGCTTTACTGAGTGGTTTACCACAATTAGTGCGAAAGCCAGCATTATTACTGAGATCATCGAAAAATTGAGTGACGAGTTGCTTGCAAACGCCGAAGCTTACAAAAAATCGATTTTGATTAACCTCTTGGGTGCGATCGCACTTTGGGTTCTTTCAGTTATCTTGTTCTTCGTATCTCTTGCGATCATCCGCGGATTTAAGAACAACTTGAACGAACTTCACACCATTTTGAACAGAGTTGCGAAAATTTCGAACCAAGACGAAGAGATTGACATTCAAACATCAGAAGGTCTTACTCGCGCGTATAGCTTGATCCAAGATACCATCGATGTTATTGCGTTGCAACGCGCCGTCGCTGAGGACGCAAACAAAGCGAAATCGATTTTCTTGGCGAATATGTCACACGAAATTCGTACTCCGCTTAACGGTATTATCGGATTTACCGAGCTTCTTAAAAATACTGATTTGGATGAGGAGAAACGCGATTACGTCGATACAATCGAGAAGAGCTCCGAAAACTTGCTTACAATTATTAATAACATCTTGGATGTTTCTAAGATTGAAAGTAACAAAATTGAGATCGAGGATATCCTCTTTAACCCAATTCAAGACTTCGAGAGCGCCGTTGAGGTTTATGTCGCAAAGGCGAGCGAAAAGAATATCGACCTACTATTCTACATCGATCCTAGCTTGAAACACCACCTATATGGCGATATCACAAAGATTAAAGAAGTTTTGATTAACTTGATGAGTAACGCGGTCAAATTTACCCCTGAGCAAGGCAAAATCATCGTAAATATCAAACGCCTTGAATCAAGTAGAGAAGATGAAGCTGTTGTTCATTTCACAGTTGAGGATACCGGTATCGGAATTTCCGAAGATAAGATTGCAAACGTATTTAACGCATTTAGCCAAGCAGATTCTACCATCACTAGACAATATGGCGGTACTGGCTTGGGACTTACAATTTCGTCAAAATATGTCTCAATGATGGGTGGTAAGTTGGATCTTACATCAGTCGAGGGCAAGGGAACTACATTCTTCTTCACTCTCTCATTTAAAGAGACAAAACGCACCGATGCTGACGCACTATATAAGAGCGTTGAAGGCAAGAGAATCGCGATTTTGACTGAGGATAAAGAAGACGGCTACAACAAAGTCGCTAAAAATTACTTCGACTTCATGGGTGGCAAAGCCGATATCGTCGATGATTCAATCTACATTAAACCAGAAAATTACGACGCTGTGCTTGTTAGACTTGAAAACTACTCAATGTATGACAAAGAGCTTAAACTCCCAGTCATCATCTCTGCGAAACCAAAAGAGTTGCAAGTTTTAAACATCAATGAAACAAACGTATTCACGCTATCTGAGCCGATGAATATCACAAAAATTCTAAAATTGATGGAGAAAATTGACAGAGCTCAAGTTGATCGTGCGACTAGCGCTTATACTGCTGCTGCTGGAATTTCTGCGGCTGCGAGCGCTGCACCTGCTGCTGAGGTTAAACCTGATAAGATTACGATTCCACCGAGAGTTGAGCGCCCAAGCTATGTAGAAGAGCCTGTAGTTGCGCCACAACAAACCGTAGTCCAAGAGACAGTCGTCGAGCCTACGGTCGTTCAACCTGCGGTCGAGCCAACTCCGATCATGGTGGAGCCGATTTCAATCGATCTTCCAGCTGCCGAGCCAACACCTGAAATTCAGCCAGTCTCATCAATCGAGTCTTTGGTTACTCCGGTTGAGCCTGAGCCAGTTATCGTGCCTGCGGTAGAGCCTGAGCCAATTACACTTGATGCTTTGGAAGAGTTAGTGACTCCAAGAGTTGAAACACCTAAATTTGAGCCTGAAATTCAAACAGTTTCACTTGACCCAATCGAAGAGACAAAGGCTGAAACTGATGTCATCATCCCTGAAAAGCTCGAAATTGCCGAGCCAGAGCCAGAGATTGAGATCGAGCCAGAGCCGCTTGTAGTGCCAAAAACTCTTGAAATTCAAGACGTCGAGCCAGAACCAATCG
>Ga0065711_1039236_pt1 | contig 18006 bp, 15 predicted proteins | sample Hoacrofraction12_FD_59098 | JGI IMG/M metagenome (GOLD analysis project Ga0065711, IMG submission 59098) | Hoatzin crop microbial communities from Cojedes, Venezuela - Epithelial fraction 12 v2 (version 2) | ecosystem: Host-associated > Birds > Digestive system > Esophagus > Crop | place... | reverse complement strand
CTGTGCAAGCCTGCTGTAGGTGACCCTGCTTCGGCAGGAGGGTTGGACTAGATGACCCACAGAGGTCCCTTCCAACCCCTACTATTCTGTGATTCTGTGATTCTGTGATTCTATGCTGTTGGCCTTCTTGGCCACCTGGGCACACTGCTGGCTTATGTTCAGCCAGCTGTCGACCAACACCTCCAGATTCTTTTCCACTGGGCAGCTTTCCAGCCACTCTTTCCAAAGCCTGTAGCATTACATGGGGTTGTTGTGACCAAAGAGCAGGACCTGGCACTTGGCCTTGTTGAACCTCATACAGCTGACCTCTGCCCATCTATCCAGCCTGCCCAGATCTCTCTGCAGGGCCCTTCTACCCTTAAGGAGATCAACATTCCCACCCAACTTCGTGTCATCTGCAAACTTACTGAGGGAGCACTTAATCCCCTCATCCAGATCATTGATAAAGCTATTAAACAGAACTGGCTCCAATACTGAGCCCTGTTTGTGACTGGCCACCAACTGGATTTAACTCCATTCACCACAAATCTTGGGGTCTGGCCATCCAGCCAGTTTTATTACCCAGTGAAGAGAACACCTGTCCAAGCCATAAGCAGCCAGTTTCTCCAAGACAATGCTGTGGGAAATGGTGTCAAAGGCTTGGCTAAAGTCCAGGTAGACAAAAGCCACAGCCGTTCCCTCATCCACTGAGCAGGTCACCTTGTCATAGAAGGAGATTGGGTTAGTCTAAATCTGAAAACTAAGTGGTGGTTAACATTTGCATAAGATATGTAACATAGGCATTACAGACAATATGTATTATATAATGTATATAGTTACTATAATGAACATCTAATACGTATATGACAATTTAAAAAAATCCATGTGTCATAGTTGGGCCCTAAATATATATACAATCATGTATACCAAGGCAGGAAGGCTGTTAAGAAGAAATAACATCTGTAAAGCTTCATCAAAGTGAACGTGGAGTATTGAAGATTTTTGAAAGCCAAGCCCTTGTTAAAGTACAGATTAGGAAACCTAACCTCAAATAAGCAAGTATGGACAGAGGGTGGGGCAGGCTATATGGGAGTTACCAGACTTTAAGAAACGAATGTTAACTTCTCTAGGCTTGTCATATACAGTAGAGGGAGAACGTTTTCTCTAGAAGAATAAAGAGACCTCTACCAAATACTGAGAAAGCCTGGAGAAATTAGCCTCCTGTGACTGAAGTTAGTCATCGTAAATATCCCCTGATGTCCTACTTTATACTCCATCTTCACATAAAAGTAGATCAAATAAATGGACTGTCACAAAAATATGGCAAAGGTACTTGTACAGACAAGGGAGGCTTCTTTGATGTAAATTTGAATTTTGAACTTTAGGAGATGCATGATGATATTAAACTAAATCAGAAAGAATCCCTATGGTTGGGAAGACAAAGATAAAAGCATCCTGCCTCCATTTCTCTTTCTTTGACCATTAGTTGGAATCATAAACTAATAAGGAAATTAAAAAAAACTAATGTTAATATTTAAATATTAATGTTTTCTTCCTTCAAAAAAGTAGAGTCTTTTTTTCTTACCTTTATTTACCATTTAATCGTTCCATTTGTGTAGGGAACATTTAGACCCTCATGCTACGATACTTACAAAGACAAGAAATACATATTTAAAATTCACTTGGGTATAAAGTGCAAGATTGGATTCTTTGTAAGTCAGAATTTAAAACAGAAAAAAAGCTAGACTGTAAGACAAGTTACCCAAATATCTAATGAAACTTGTTTACACAGCACTATAATAAAAATATAGATGTTATGTATGTGCATCCTAAGCACGTCACATCACCAGTCTAAAACATTTTATATCACCCTGAAGGTCCTTTAGACAACAGTTTGAAGCCAATTTTTTGCTTACTCTGTTTTTTTTTCCTATTTACATGCCTTGAATATGTACAAGTTTAACTTTGAAAGAGGTGATGCATTCCCTCTGTGCTTTCCACATTGGGAAAGATATTTTGGATATGTATCTGTTTTATCTTTATTTGAAAGGATTTCACAAATAGATTGTTTTATACTTCTCTTCATGATCAAAAGAGAAAAAGACCTGGATAAGCCATGATCAAAAGAAATTTAAAAACAATCCCATAATAATTCATTTGAACATAAATAAATAAATAAATAAACAAATAAATGCAAGTCAGATAAGACTAGACAGATCGCAAATAAAAATCATAAATAAGTAACAATAAACTTATGACTCCGCATAAGACCTTTCACACAGTACAAAGAATCTACAGAGACAAAATCAGTAGCAAATAGTGGTTTTATTCTTTCTATGTTAAATAAAATTTTCCGCTTACAATTGAAAAGACGTTTAGTAAAGATATCCTGTTTCTGCAATTTTGCACAGACTATCGCATATCTATTACAGCTTGATATGCAGAATGATTTTTACAAAGGAAAACTATTGGAATAACCAGCATCCATGTGATGGGAATGTCCGTGGATTCAAAAAAGAAAGGCAAGAAAAGAAATGTTGAAATGCTAGTATCCTTAGTGCAACATTTTGTATAAAAATATTGAAGCGAAAATATTGGTAAGTGTTTAAGCTCAGCAATTGATTCAGTACTGGACACTATTTCAAGGGCTGTGCTTTTGTCTTTAGGAAGTATGACATTGAGGTAGATTTCAAACCTGTAAAGATTTAGGGATACTTATTTTAGTGAGTAATTGTACTGAATTCTGTGGAATTTTCAGGATAGGAAAGTTTATTTTGCTTATTATGCATGCTCTAAGGTAATTATAATGCTGTAAATATTCAGCAATTTATCACTAGGGTAGACCAATAATTAAGTCAAATCAACATGAGGTAACAAACTCCTTGTCCAATATTTACTTACTATTTTAAATAATCTCTAATATGCCCTAGACAATCACCATATTATGATGCGGAATACACTCAATATCAAATAGCAGATAACTTGCTGATATAAGAGGTGAATTTAAAAGCTTTTAGAGAAAAATCCCTATGGATTCTTTCTAAAACCAATGGAAAAAGTAAAGTTCTCAAGTGAAATACACAGAGCAGTTTAATTAGGGTCCAACTCTGAACCATCCGGAAAAGGAGACTTTCAATTGGCTATAACGAAAGCCTAGGGAAACTAGGGAAAGATAGGTGTTATGAATACCCTCCTCTGTCAGTATAAAATTGGAACTGTGGCTCCTGAACGGTTATTACAGCTTAGGGTGCAAAACCTTAAATTAATTATCATTAGGTCTGAAAAAGAGAGGAAAAAAAACCCCTATGGTTACATCCAAATGGATTAAAGTAGAATGGACAATAAATAGTTACTCAAACCTTCTAGTCCTGAACTTCAAAATCATGACTTGGGAATGCATTTCCTGGGATCTCCCAAGTGATTTACAGATTTATCATTCTTCTCCAATATTTGTATTACCACTGCACCCTGAGGCCACTGTCAGACTGTTCAACAGATCGTGTTTAACATCTTCAACAGTTTAAAGACAAGGAAGACAAGTAACATTAGAGCCAGGGATAGCGGCCTAAAGTCATATACGTGTATGGTAAATTACTTATCTGCATCTGGCAATTTCCTGCATTTTTACAGATAAGATTGGTGGGCCTGCTCATTATTCAGGTTGGTTGACATATCCTACTACAGTATTCTGCACTTAGCTGCATATAATCTTGCAAAATTTTATCAGTTTCAACTGAAATTTCTCAATTCAGAGACCAAACTCTTTGGGAAAATCTTTGTCAAGCTGATTCAGCTCCTACTGAGGGCAAATATAGGGTAAACTATATTGTAAACTCAAGGAAGAAGTATTCTGAGGGCTATTCGCCCTGTAAAGATCTGGTACTCAAATGCTTTGACTTAAGGCATATTTCTAAAATGTGCCTTATCTAACTTCACGCAAATATATCTAAAATTGTGCAGGCTGGAAAAATTGCAATGTTGCCATTTGCACATGCTCTGTAAAAACTTTTGATCTTAACAGCTGTGACTTGGTGTGGATGCTTTCTCTGCTGGGTGAGCCTGCTTCAGCCAGTGCAGAGTAGCACTTTCTACACAGCTGCTAGTTTGGGTGGCTGCGGGCCATGAGGAGTCCAGGGGCAAATTCTGTACATCTGTACATAGAGCAGGAGAGCTCTCCACCACGTTCACTGAGCACTGAGGAACGTTCAAAACTGGAAAAGAATCAAACTGAGACTAAATGGCTATGAGAGAGTGAATTAGAGCCAAAAAAACTCCACCTGAGGGAAGGCAGCACAAAACTGGAACTAGGAGCGCTGTGGGTAACTACAACCTCACAACAGCAGAAACTAGAAAGTGAAACCACAAGTGAGTTGGCACAGACACAGCAAGACAGAGAGAAAAACAAGAGCAAGGATGCGAGTAGTTACAGGGAAAGAACCAGAGAGGTTAGTAAGCAAAATCAGCTGGCAAGGCACCAGGGCTGAGATTGGGCAGGGAACTGGAAAGGGCACGTGTGAGGAAGTGGGACAGGTCTCAGGAAGAGCTGGGTAACTGGAGGGAACCAGGGCAAGGCACATGCCGTGCCACGGCTGTAGGAATGCAGGCACAGGAGGAACTCGAAGACTAGCTGAGAAGCAAAGAAAGACAGATCTGGGACTAACAAAGGAAACTGGAGAAAAGATAGGGTCCAGCTGGACCAGAAGATTAATAGTGGGGTGGACAGTACAGCAGAATTCTGGAGTGAGGGGAGCAGCATCCTGGCAGCATGGGAGAGGCGGAAGAAGAGTTCTGGGTACAGCCCACCCAGTCAGTTGAACAGTCTCCTAGTTGTTCAATAAATTACTTAATAAACAAGTCATTTCATTACCAGGTAATGTAGTCAAGCGGCCAGAGAAGGAATGCTTGATCTTGATGTGCTATTTTCAAAGCTCTAAGCATAATATAATCAGATTCTCAACTTGTAAAAAAATGCTGGACCCCAGTGCCAAGACAGGGGTCTATAAGATTGAAATTCACTTTATTCTCCACATCTGGCAGTGACAAATGACCAGTGTGGCTAGACAAACTTAATGTACTACTTAATCACAAATTACTATAAACCATTACTGTGGGGTTGCTAAGGAAAAGATTATGTCAGTTTGCATTTGATCAGTTTATGAACATGATTACTTGACATGGTCATTGGCAAAAACAGGAAGTGGCCTTAGTAGCAGCTTGAAAAAATCTCTATTTCTATCCTCTACTTTTAGTAAAATTATACAGAGCTACACTTTTCCTTTGGAAAATAACACACTTCTCAAGCACATGCAGCACTACAGTAGCATTTTCTCATTTTCCTGTTTTATACTGGGGATGTATTTATCTTTCAGCAAGTTCTGTATAACTCTGCACATTAAATGATGCCAGAGCATAAAAGTGGCAATTCTGCTTCATATTACAAGAATATAAATAGATAAAATGTATAATACTTCAAAGCATTTTCAGGAACTTTAAATTTTATTATTGATATGTAAATAAGTGGTAAAACATGACAAAGATAAGGCAGTTTTCAGTGCTATAAAATTTATACAGACTAAATTATTTTCATATATATGTGAGTGAGAGGAGGAAGAAGCAATGCCTCACAGATCAAACACAGTACCATAATTTTCTACATGCCCTAAGACACCTACACTGACACAGTATCTTTCATTCACTTGTTCCAAACATTTTAGCTTTCCAACAAAACAGCTGAGAAATGCATTCCAAATTTCTCTTTAAGATTTCCTTCCTAATCCTCTAAAACACTTTCTTATCTTTCTACTATGTATAAAAATGGGGTTTGTGCTGTTTACTAAGACAGTAACAGGAACCTCTGGCCCTTTCTAGTGCCTCCCACCATTCTGTCTGAATATCCCTGCCTATAGGTACTCATCTTGGCTGCTAACGTTGCCACTAAATACCATATCTAGCAAAATCTGAGAAAGTAAGCAGAACTTCTCACATCATAACATGAATTTCATATAACATATAATCAGGAGTACATAGTAAATGATCAGAAAACAGAAAAAAATATGTTCTCTCATCTTACAACAGTCTAGCATTTTAGGAGATACTTGGAGTTGCATAATTTTAAATGGCAGTGATTGTCAAGTTGATGGTATCCTTTTGAATTTGCTATTTCACTTAAGGACAGTTTAAGTTTTGGGTTTCATTCAGATATTGTCACTTTTGCAGGATTTTTTTTTTTTGTGGCTGTCACTGCAACAAGGATTGCTTTTTTAAAAGTCATATAATTAATTTGCTAAAATCTCTTACCGTAAATCCTTTAAAAAATGTTTTTAATGTCTTTTTAAAAGGAATGCTACAAAGTATTATACTTATGTTACAACACCTGTATGTGGGGATAATGACACTGCTAAGCACTCAATTTACAATAAGAAAAAGCTGTAAAATTTTGCAAAGCAATCGTTCTATCTTTGCTAAATCGCAGCCTTAATTGTAACTCAGCAAATGTTTCTAGGCATCTGTAATAAACATTATGAACAGGATGACTCTGATTACACATTTTTTTCCAGAGGTTATATCTTCCTTCTCTAGTTCACCTGTCTTGCAGCCCGAACAAATTCCAAAGCAGAGGAGCACCATCTAGTTGTTTCTATACCAAAGCTGCTGCCTTTTTCTTTAAAAGTATGTACTGTTTTTGACAGTATTCTTTTCAGGCATTAAGAATGTGTTAAACAATCATAATTTCTTTATGTATATTTAAGCATGAACTCCCTTTTTACTGTTTAATATTTATTCCTACATGCATGCAATAAGCTATTCAAACAAGGGAGAACTTAGTATATTAGATTTGCTTGGCTCTATTGTGTGTGTTTGCAGACAGGATTTGGTGGCTAGACAGAGGACACTTCAGCATCATGTATCAGCAGGAATGATCTCAGGAACTCTTTAGTCCTGTTCTCAGAGATGTGAGCAAGACCTGCTAGTACAGTCAGCCTCTGTCAAAGTCCTCATCCGAGGGGAAAGTAGCAGATGTATGAGATACAGCTTGCTAATGCAGGATACACTCTCACGGCTCTTCAGCCTTTCCTAAGGCAAACACCTATCACCACTCAGGTGGGTTTAGCTTTCTCACTTTTCAGTTTAACTGTAATATTTTTTACAGTGTTTGGGGCAACGCAATCTGGATTTTTAGTCCTAATTTTAACAGCATTCTCCCTACTGAATGCAGCATACATATTTTACGCAGACTGCAGGAAAGCGCAGAGTCAGGACCTTTCTTGTAATCAGCTCACCCGCAGGCTAATACTGCAGACTATCCACTAAAAAATTAAAATGGACCATTTTACCTATGAATTCTATAGTTTGTCAGCGTGCTTCCATGCAGTATACATATCAGCACCAGAAGAAAAGCAGTACTTGGCAAAAAACATAATACCTAAAGAGACCTATATCAGTATGCCTATAAAAGAGTCTGGCAGGAGAGCTAAGAAGGTCATTGTATCATTTTTACAGTTTCCCAAGTGAAAATTATCTTCATCCTGAAAAACGTCCTAAGGCTGCACATCTGAAGGCACCTGGAGACCTACACTATATTCTAGATATTAATTTAAGAAATCCAAAATGACTGTAATACACAGAAGAAAAACTATCTTGTCATAGGCATATGTCTTTGCCCTTGGCTGTTAAAAAAAACAACAACATCTCCAAGTTACAAACTAAACAGGCTCAATCGTTGGACTGGGATGAATAAAGTCAGCTATGTATTGACCTGTTCTCAGAGACAACAGAATACCAGGAAACCAAAGGTGTAGAATTGTGCACAGGTCTATAGACTTAATGAGGGAGCTGCTATGGGACAGCAAGGAAAAGCACAAAGCACATTTATATGTCTTCAATATTATGGCAGTGCTTGTAAAGAATTATTAATTGACTGAAGAAAAAAGGGACTAAAGAGCTTGAGAAACAACACTTTAAGTCATTCAAGGCTTGTGTTATATAATTCACTTATAAAAGTTTGTACCCCGGGAAACAGATACATGCTACAAACTCAATTCTTTCAAAAAACTGTTAGAAGCAGCTTTCCATGACTCCTCATGAGGTCACGGTTTAATAGGAAATGAGCTAAAGCATTCTAATATTGAAAAAAAAAACCCATGTAAAGCTGAAATCACCAAAATGTATTTTCATGAACTAGTGCTAATGGTCAGAATGTTGTCCTTCTTCAGCTTTGCTTCTCTAGGAGCCACTAAGCTAGAGAGACTGCAGAGATTGAAAGACAAAAAGTCGTTTAAAACAGCAGATACCACCTCATTTTCTATTCACATCCTAGAACCCTGCTGAATTTTATCATCTGGATCCTGAAAATTATCCTGACCTGTTAGATAAACAGAAATAAATATAAATAAACAAACCCAATAATAATAAATGCAAATATAGAAGACCTGGTAACTTCACATTTAGGAAAGTTAAAATACTCTATACATTTTATAGAACGGTATTAGGACGACTGTGCCAACACCTACTATGCTTCTTAAATCAAACCCTGGTAACCCTGAACTAGTTAAAAAGAGCCAGAAAAATAAACAGAGGAAATACTTCAATATCAGTCAGCTACCCCCACTGGAAGTGGAACAGTGTGTCAGAATATTCAAACAAAGTCACTGGCAAATCTCCAAGATAACAGCTGTACCATACCCAGCAAAGTCATACATCATAACAAACAATCTCTGCAGGAACATAGACCGTCTAAATAACACCAAAGCTGGTTCCAATTCTCTGCTTCTTGGGAAGATCTAGAATGTTAGTCAACACTTGGCTAGGTTGCTCTTGATGATCAGCCCAGCCATGGTGCCTCAGATCACTATGTGATTTGTGCATCCATGCAGCAAGTCCCTTGAACATCTGACTTAAACCCCACGGAGTGGGGTGTCCTTGCACAAGCAGAATCTTCCACAGATACCTGTAAGATGCAGCAAGGCCTTCCTATTGCTTTGTCAACCTTTTTTCATCTATACTAAACAAATTAGTTGATTCACCACACTGTCCCAGATGCTGCTGCCTTTCACCAACCACACTGACCACACTGCGTCAGTATGTGAAACAAAAGAGGTTACTTGTGAGACTGGGGAAAGTCAAGAAAGAGTCTGAGCCCTGAGAGAGCTCTGTCTAGAGAGAAGTAAAATCCAGCACAGTAATGTCCCATTTTATCCCACTTCTAGTCTTTATTCACCGGTAAGAATTGTTCCATGCATCTCCAATGGGGTGTTAATTCCACATCTACTGCCGAGTTGAGGAATGAATATCAACCTTGTTGCAGGCAAGAGAAGACTACAGTACAGACATCTCAAGCACTGAGAAATGCCACGGATACTAGAAAAATATTCAAGCCTACTCTGTGGGCAGCAGTTTCATAGCACAGGACCAGGGTTGTATTTGTTTTGAGGAGGAGAGCTGTCACTCCCGAAGTATGAGACAACAGAAAGAGCCTAGTGTTGGGCTGTGCCTAGGGCTCCAATTTTCTGCCTAAGCTATGAGTACACTTGCCACAAGTGTCAGACTTTTTGTTCACATGACACTGACGGCTGCAAGCTGCTGTTTACTGTTGGGTCCACAGAAGCAGCCTGAGCAAGCAGAATGAACGTTCTAGAACTGACCTCCTCCCTCCCACACCTTCCTCTTCCAGCACTCTAGCGAGCTGCTGGCCAGGAACCAAGAGGCAGAAATTTGCAGAGGAACTGGCATTGCTGCAGCTGCTGTTCCTGGTCCAAAATGAAGTTTCCGGGCTTTTTTTTTCGTTTGTTTTTCAAGAGGGAAAAGGCAGGACAATGGCAAGGTCAAAAGAGCAGCAAGGGAGGTGTTATGACAGTGTGTCAAAGGGAACTACGCTCAGCATTCTGGCAATGGGGGATAGTCAGTTCTGGTCTGTTAGGGAGTAACACTAAAATTTTTCGTGGATTTCTCAGTTTGGGTGGGGGTTTTTTATGGTCTGTACAAATTCTCTGTTAGCGTGGCTTACTGCTGCAACATTTGTTTAAGGAAATGTTCAGTTTAGACATAAAGTAGCTGCTACAGTGAGTAGACACTGATCTCCTTCAGGTGAGAGAGAGGCGGTGTTGCTGGGGGGCAGGAAGCATCACGGACATCATTGGTGGTGCCAGGCCATATCAGCACATGCAATTTAACATTTTTCATTTCCGGTACTGAGGAAAGTCCTTTTTTCTCTGTGTAACAGGAATTTAGATGATAAGTCACGCAATAAGTAGTGGTTTTGCTTTGTAAATGCAGTTGGCCAATTTGGTAAGTGTACTACATGGCTGATGATTCTAGTAACATTTTTTTTCCCCCTGAAGATTTTTTTCTGGTTTTAATGTTTGTGAACAAGTGTAGTAGCCAACAGTCATTGCCAAAGACTTGATTCCTTATGAACAATCTTACCTGGACCTCAGCTATGTTCCTTCCCTGCTACTCTCTCATTTTCTGAAACTGTCTTGCTCTCTCTGCTTCCTCTTTCTCTGTTGCAAATACTGTTGATGGGAGATGAAAGCACTCTCTCCTTAAAGAATATGTACAATTCCATCCTGTTTACTCCACGTTTAGACTGACCTTCTTGTCAAAACAGCAGAGCTTCACCATTTTACCACAATAAATTACAGCCTCTTGCAACAATGAAACTTGAGTTGAAATGTTTCTGCTGAGTATAAGAGGACATAAGGGCACCTAGAAAAAAGCAACAAGCAAACATTAACTAATTAATTCTTCTAGCATTCTTCTGCTACAGGGAAGTAGAAATGATTAAGTCAGACTGAGAAAACAGATACATCTCCTGACATCTTGAAAATATATCATTGCAAGTTTCTCACATCAAAAAGTAAAAATGTTTACATGAAGTCCCTCCACACTACCTTGTTGGTACCTGTTTATATTCAGAAATGAAACCCTCTGGTCATTATCTGTGAATCACTTTGGTTACCCTTGAATTTAGTAAATAATGTCTTTATCTCTGTTGGTCAGATAGCCTACTTTCAGAGTCGGAGAGCAAGAGCAATGTTCCTATGATGTAAAATAAAACTATTGCAAAAATTGCTAGCTGTGTTTCCTTTTTAGTTTCTAGGTGACTTCTGAAACTCAGCTGAGATTGAAAAGTTATGTAAGAACTTTTAGTTTTAAAAAATGGAGAAACTGCTTTCCCTGCAGCATTTCAGATTAATGATGCTCCTGATTTTCTCTTTGTAACCAGAAGCACTGATCAGTTTTGATTCATGTAAAGAGCATCTTCTGGTGTGTTTCTTTCTTCTGATGTGATGGATATAATCTAATTTTCTAAACCTCAATATGCTTGCTCTACTAGCAGAAGGTTTTTTTGTTGATTCTTTCTTTTTCCTCCCCAGATTATATACATTTCCTGTCTTCACCAATCAAACATAGCTTTTGCAGCAATACATGCCATATCCTGGCTTCATAGTCTGGGTGTAGTGATCCTGAGGTTATGATCAAAGACAGGTCTGGGGTGAGGACGTGATTTTCTTTTTTCTCTCTGAGATATGAATAAAGTCCTGAAATTTTTTCTCATACAACATGGGGTCACAGTCTAGAAAAAGCAAGGATCACCACTGAATAATGCAAAGAAAAGAGGCCATGTGTATCACAGCTGTTAAAAATGAGGCTGTAGTCATAACATGCTGTCTTTAACAATGAAGCACACTTAAGAATTTTCTCATCCTCAAGAGTTCCTTCCAGCTCCTCCTACTTGCTCTGAATCAGATCACTAAAATGAAATAATATTGTTAAAAAAAATGGATATTGGAAGAGAAGACATTACACTTAACCCGAATGCAACCACCTATGCATCATGAACATCTAACAGCTTACTGCCGCTCAGAGGGGACAGCAAACAACAACAGTATTACCGCAGGTGTACAGAAGGGATAATTTCTTAAGCCTGTTTCACCTTCAAAGATATTTTATCGCGGATATACTGCATGAAAATTGTGTGCCCAGCTACTTAAGATTTCTGTATTTAAAGCAAGGGGAGCCAAATGTTATCCTCGGTGCTGAGGTGAAGTTCAAAACGCGCATGACATTTATCATACTGAGAATTATGAGGAGCCCAATTTGTAGTAGGCTTGTTAAACTGCTGGAAAGCATACACCACCACAGTAATATTTTCTCCATGCTTTTAATAAGACATACACATATTGGATCCAAATTTCTCCTCTTATAGGGAGAGAAAAAGACATAGACGTCACTCAAAAACACACAGAGCTCAGTCACCCTATTGTTTCTCCGGAGCTTTGCTACTCCTGAAGTTTCTCTCTGTAGGAACACTTTGTCTCTTCCTCAGCCTCAAGAGACATTCGAATCCTTTTTATAATCCAATATATTGCCAGTAAAAACTCCTTGTTCCAACAGGAAGGCAAAGCAGATGAATTCCACATCACTGAGTATATTCTAGAGCATGAATTCTTTTACAATCCCATTTGAGACTTTATATAGTACTTTTTATTTGCGCAAGTACAGTGACGCAACTTTTATCCTAACGATATGTTCACTTCCTTTTTGCCTGACACAATTTTGCTGCTATCTGCAAGTCCTATATGAGAGTGTAATGAACTGTTTCTTTGCCCCAACGTTCCACCATTTTTGAGAATGTTAGGTTTAGGTCTAATTATTCCAAACCAATTAACAGTTTTAGATCCTCAATCCAAACTTCTCTGTATGTCTTGTTTCAGAGGAAGACAGATGATATTTTCTAAGACTATCAGGAACTTACAAAGATACAAGTTCACATAGGCCATGAACATGCAATGAATTTGTCATTCCACTGTAACAATTCATGTACATACTTTGCCTCTTTTAAACATTTTCTCACTAATCAGTGAGAAAGAGTAATCAATCATTCACTTGTTTGTAGGTAAAAGCAGTTACTTTCTGGCAGTTATTGGACAAGCTGTTGTGCTGTAAATTAACAAATGAATTCCGTAGTGACTTCTCTATAGGCCTGTACCTTAACAACAAAAATGTTCTATACAGGAGTCACACTGAAATTTAGGCACACAGAATTATCATAAAAAGTCTAATCATGGGCCTGGACCCTACTACTCATACCCAAACTGCTTTTACTGCCAGCCATATCCTCATGAGTCTCAGGCCTTAATTTCTAGCCAACAAAAAAACAATGTGAAAACTTCAACTAGATGAACAGAAATCAGTTTCAGAAATGTTATGTAGCACTGATGGACTACATGAAAGAATAACTTTTACTTTACCAACTGGCATACAGAAATGTAATATTTGTGTGGGAAATTAATATGATACAGCAAGAACAAGGTAATCTTTTAGTTCTCATGGTGTCTAGCTTTGTGTAACCCAATACATCAGGACTGCATTATGTGAAAGAATACAGAAACTAAAGTAGCTAGATAACCACCTCAAAATAATCTCATTCTTGGACTTTGTCCAAAACAATCTTTGCTCTAAAACTTTGGTATGCCTTACAAAAGTCAAATAACAGTCCTGTTATCAGTCAGTGGTTTTCAGTATTTTCCAGTCTGTGGATCTCTACAGGTTTTCCAGTAGATCCATATGTCTGTTTAAATTTTCACATCCATTGGATTATTGCATAACAAATACTGTTCATACGGCAAATCCCTAAGAAGTGATCTATGTATCTGTAGCTCACACGGTAGAAACGCTGTCCTAATATAATTCATATAAGTGTTCTGAAAGCATTACATAATGACACTGATCACTCTTAACTGGGGAGCACTATTTTACCTTGTTTTGTTATGTTTTGAATAGTCTAACAAAGTTGCTTACTCTTCTGATAGGTTTTGTTGTATTCTAATGATCCAAATATATTCTATCTCTGCCTTGCTGAAAGAGAAATTTAAATCCAGCTTCAAAAAGCTGAAAAGTAAATGGGTTAATCTTTAGGGCTCCTAAGTCTTTCATCTGCCATTTACCTTCTTCCTTACAATCCATTTCTGAATTTTATTCCATTTAATATTAGACGGGCCATATTCATTACTGGTTTCACTAGAATTGTATAAAAGATTAGTCTGATCCCTGATGACTAAAAACATACAATAAGCAATAGAAAAAAACAGAATAGGTTTGCTCTACTTGAACATAAATGGATGTTTATTTAACATTTGTCTTTGGTACTTTTGCTGCTTGTCTATAGTCTGCTTGCAGATGTAACAGTACTGAGAATTACACTTAGTTCTGTTGCACTTCTTCCATCCAGTTACTGTGATAGCAGATTAACTAAGCAGAGTTAGAGGCATGCAAAAAACTTTTTGCAGCTCTTATTCTAGATACTGTTTAAACACATTTGAAGAGGGAGGAAATGGACAAGCAGAATGAAAAGCAAAAAAACTTTCCATATCAATCATTTTATTAGAATGTACAGCACAAAAAGGCATTAGATAATGAGAACTCCAGTTGACTCTATCAATAATTTTTACAAATACTGCACTGAAAACTAAAAAACCTAAGTGCTCCATAACAACCTGGAAGACAGCATTCCCAATAGTGATCTGTTCATAGAATCACAGAGTATCTTAAGGTGGAAGGGACCCAAAAGCTCATCGAGTTCAACTCCCTGTTCCTCGCAGGACTACCTAAAACTAAACCATATGATTAAGAGTGTCATCCAGATGCTCCTTGAACTCTGACAGACTTGGTGCCATGACCACTTCCCTGGGAAGCCTGTTCCAGTGACCAGCTACCCGGTCAGTGAAGAACCTTTTCTTAATGTCCAGTCTGAACCTCCCCTGACGCAGCTGCATTCCACTTCTTTGTGTCCTACTGCCACTCACCAGAGAGAGAAGATCAGCACCTTTCCCTCTGCTGAGCACCTTGAGGAAGACAGACTGCAATGAGGTCACCCCTCAGCCTTGTCTTCTCCAAGCTGAGCAAACCAAGTGACCTGAGCTGCTCCTCGTAAGTCTTGCCCTCAGGGCCCTTCACCATCTTGGTCATCCTCCTCTGGACACACTAATAGTTTGACATCCTGCATATATCGAAGTGCCCAAAGCTGCCCACAGGACTCGAAGTGGGGCCGCACCAGTGCAATGTAGAGTGGGACAATGCTCTCCCACAACTGGCTGGCGATGCTGTGCTTGATGCACCCCAGGATATGGTTGGCCCTTTTGGTTGCCAGGGCACACTGCTGACTCATATTCAACTTGCCATCAACCCAAACCCCCAGATCTCTCTCTGCAGGGCTGCACTCCAGCCTCTCATCCTCCAATTTGTACATATAACCAGGATTACCCTGTCCCAGGTGCAGAATCCAGCACTTGCTCTTGTTACATTTCTTACGTTTGGTGATTGCCCAGCTCTTCAGTCTATCCAGATCTCTCTGTAAGGCCTCTCTATCCTCAACAGAGTCCACAGCTCCTCCCAATTTAGTATTGTCAGCAAAATTATTTAAAGTACATTCAATTCCTGCATCCAGATAATTTATAAAAACATTAAAGAGCATTGGCCCTAAAATTGAGCCCCGGGGAATGCTACTGGTGACTGGTTGCCAGCCTGCTTTAACCGTATTTACTCTTTGAGTCTGACCCGTCAGCCAATTGCTAACACAGTGTATTAAGGAGCTGTCTAGCTGTGTGCTGGACATTTTATACAGAAGGACACTGTGAGAGACAGTATCAAGAGCTTTGCTAAAATCCAAAACCACCACATCTACTAGCTTCCCTTGATCAGCTAGATGGGTGACCTTGTCACAGAAGGAAATTAAGCTGGTTAAGCAGGACTTTCCCCTTGTGAACACATGCTGGCTATGACCAATGACTGCATTGTCTCTCAAGTGTTTACAGCAACTCCCAAAATAACCTTCTCCATAATTTTACCAGGCACTGAAGTGAGACTGACAGGCTTGTAATTACCAAGGTCTTCCTTCTTTCCCTTCCTGAAAATTGGGACGTTTGCCAGCTTCTAGTTGACTGAGACCTCTCCAGACTCCCAAGACCATTGAAAAATAACAGAGAGATGTCCCATGATGACATCAGCCAGCTCTTTCAGTATCCTGGGATGAATCCCATCAGGCCCCATAAATTTATGCGCATCCCACTGGAGCAGCAAGTCTCGAACAAGTTCAGGGTCAGCTGGGAGTTCATCATGCTCCCAGTCACAGTCTGTCAACACAGGGTTCCGGAGGTCCCAGGGCCCTTCATCGGTGTTGAAGACAGAGGTGAAGAAGGCCTTAAACGTCTCTGCTTTGTCTATATCCCTATTTGTGAGGTGACCAACTCCATCAAGCAATGGACCAATGTTACTTCTGATTCTTCTTTCGCTATCAACACATTTAAAAAAACTCTTTTTGTTTTTCTTCATAGTTCTAGACAGCTTGAACTCTAATCAAGCTTTGGCCACATAGATTTTCTCCTTAAAGTGGCGAACAGCATCTCTGTAGCCCTTCTTTGTCACCTGTCCTTGCTTCCAATGTCTGTACACTTTCCTTTTCTGCCTAAGTTCTAGAAGAAGATCCCTGCTTAGCCAAGCCAGCCTTCTGCGCCACTTGGTTGACTTCTGGCACCTTTGAATTGCCTCTCCTGCGCTCTTAAGAGATGGCTCTTAAAAAGCGACCAACACTCATGGACCCAAATACCTTCAAAAGCTGATTCCCAGGTGACCTCACTGACTAGCTCCTTCAGCAGCCCAAAATCTGCTTTCCTCATACCCAGGGTCGAAGTTTTGCTGGCAGTTTTTCTCCTATCACCAACAGTTTGAAACTCCACTACTTCATGGTCACTGTGACCAAGACAGCTATTAATGACCACTTTGCCCACAAGTCTCTCTCTGTTTACAAACATATTTAGGAGGGCACCTTTCCTAGTCAGTTCCATTAGTAACTGCACCAAGAAGTTCTCTTCAACATGCTTCAGAAATTTCCTGGACCTGTTTGTGTCTGCTTTGTGATATTCCCTGTTAATGTCCGGGAAGTTAAAATCACCCATAAGGACAAGGGCAGTTGATCTAGAGATATTCCTTAATTCCTTGTAGAATAATCCATCTGTGTCGTCATCCTGGCTGAGTGGTAGACTGCCATAACAACATCCACTTTATTTGCTTTCCCCCTCATCCTCACCCAGAGGCTCTCAGCCTCGTCATCGTCAACTATAAGCACCATACAACCCAAGCCCTCTAGCGCTACCCCCCCCCCATCTGCACTGCCAGTCATTCATGAGGAGCCTACAACTGTCCACCACAGCACCTCTGTCACAGGACTCATCTCAGCAGGTATTGCTCGTGACAACGATGTTGTAGCTCCAGGACTGGGCCAAAGCTTCCAGTCCTCTTTGCTTATTCCTCACGCTCCACACATTAGTATAAAGACATTTCAAATGCACTCCAGTGTACTAAGCACATGGTGGACCTTGCTAGCACACCGTCCCTCAAACACTGGCATGCCACCCCCAGGTTTATCTCTAGCAAGCCTGGTTTTAACCCCTTCCCCCTTCAAATTTAAAGCTCTTTCACTGAGCCCTGCTAACAAAGATCCTTTTCCCTCTTTGAGACACATGTACCCCATCTGTTGCCAGCAGGCCTGGTGTTGTGGAGACTGACCCACGACGAAAAAAACCAAAATTCTGCTAGTGACACCAGTCTTGGAGCCAGGTATTGATCTGCTGGGTCTTCTTGTTTCTTCCCTCATCATTTCCTGCAACTGGAAGGATAGAGGAGAACACTATCACAGAATCACAGAATGGTAGGGGTTGGAAGGGACCTCTGTGGGTCATAGTGTCCAACCCTCCTGCCGAAGCAGGGTCACCTACAGTAGGCTGCACAGGACCTTGTCCAGGCGGGTCTTGAATATCTCCAGAGAAGGAGTCTCCACAACCTCCCTGGGCAGCCTGGTCCAGTGCTTCATCACCCTCACAGGGAAGAAGCTCTTCCTCATGTTCAGATGGAACTTCCTGTGCTTCAGTTTGTGCCCATTGCCCCTTGTCCTGTTGCTGGGCACTACTGAAAAGAGCTTGGCCCCATCCTCCTGACATCCACCCTTCAGATATTTGTAAGTATATATTA
>Ga0065711_1039235_pt1 | contig 18006 bp, 13 predicted proteins | sample Hoacrofraction12_FD_59098 | JGI IMG/M metagenome (GOLD analysis project Ga0065711, IMG submission 59098) | Hoatzin crop microbial communities from Cojedes, Venezuela - Epithelial fraction 12 v2 (version 2) | ecosystem: Host-associated > Birds > Digestive system > Esophagus > Crop | place... | reverse complement strand
CTACACGTTTTTTAAACACCTCCAGGGATGGGGACTCCACCACCTCCCTCGGCAGCCTATTCCAATGCCTGACCACTCCTTCAGTAAAGAAATTTTTCCTAATATCTACTCTAAACCTCCCCTGATGCAACTTGAAGCCATTGCCTCTCGTCCTATTGCTAGTTACCTGGGAGAAGAGACCAACAACTGCCTCACTACAACCTCCTTTCAGGTAGTTGTAGAGAGCGATAATGTCCCCCCTCAGCCTCCTCTTCTCCAGACTAAACAGCCCCAGCTCCCTCAGTCGCTCCTCATAAGACTTGTTCTCTAGGCCCCTCACCAGCCTCGTTGCTCTTCTCTGGACACGCTCCAGCACCTCAATGTCCTTCTTGTAGTGAGGGGCCCAAAGCTGAACACAGTACTCAAGGTGAGGCCTCACCAGTGCCGAGTACAGGGGCACGATCACCTCCCTACTGCTGCTGGCCACACTATTCCTGAGACAAGCCAGGATGCTGTTGGCCTTCTTGGCCACCTGGGCACACTGCTGGCTCATGTCAGCTGGCTGTTGACCAACACTCCAAGGTCCTTTTCCTCTGGGCAGCTTTCCAGCCATTCCTCCCCAAGCCTGTAGCGTTACATGGGGTTGTTGTGACCAAAGTGCAGGACCCGGCACTTGGCCTTGTTGAACCTCATACAGTTGGCCTTGGCCTGTCAATCCAGCCTGTCTAGATCCCTCTGCAGAGCCTCCCTACCCTCAAGCCCAGGACCCACTCAGCTTGGTGTCATCTGCAGATTTACTGAGGGACCACTCAATTCCCTCATCCAGATCATTCATAAAGATGTTAAACACGACCGGACTCAAAACTGAGCCCTGGGGAACACCACTTGTGACCGGCTGCCAGCTGGATTTAATTCCGTTCACCACCAATCTCTGCACTCGGCCATTTAGAAAGTTCTTTATTCAGCAAAGAGTACACCTGTCCAAACCATGGGCAGCTAGTTTCCCCAGGAGGAAGCTGTGGGGAACAGTGTCAAAGGCCATACTAAAGTCCAGGTAGACAACATCCACAGCCTTTCCCTCATCCACTAGACAGGTCACCCGGTCATAGAAGGAGATCAGGTTGGTCAAGCAGGACCTGCCTTTCATGAACCCATGCTGGCTGGGGCTGATCCCTTGGTTATCCTTCACATGCCCGATGAGCGTACTCAAGATGAACTGCTCCATAATCTTGTCTGGGACCAAGGTCAGGCTGACAGGCCTGTAGTTCCCAGGATCCTCCTTCTAGCCCTTCTTGTAGGTGGGTGTTACACTGGCGATCTTCCAGTCGTCTGGGACCTCCCCTGTTAGCCAGGACTGCTGACAGATGATGGAGAGTGGCTTGGCCAGCTCCTGTGCCAGTTCCCTCAGCACTCTTGGGTGGATCCCATCTGGCCCCATAGACTTGTAAGTGTCCAGCTGGCGTAGCAGGTCATTAACTGCTGCCTCCTGGATTATGGGAGTTTTATTCTGCTCTCCTTCCCTATCTTCCAGCACTGGCGGCTGACTACCCTGGGAATAACCAGTCTGACTATTAAAGACTGAGGCAAAGAAGGTGTTAAGTACCTCAGACTTTTCCTCATCTTATGAGAAATAGTAAAAGTTTGTGGTGGGTCTTGCTGCATCTGAGCTTGAAAGTGAACAGCTGTACAGCTCTGCAAACTTCTGACATCCAGTTAAATATAAGAATTGCATTCATCTGGTAAGTTTAATTAAAGGTGCAAATTTGTATAGTGTTATAAGACATATGCTAAGGTTTTCCACCAAGAAAACAGCTTACGGAGCCTAAATATTGCTAATAATGTTTCTTTGCTTTGGAAAAAATATGCTAGGCAAAGACACAAAGTAAACTTAAAACCAGATATGCTTCAGCAATAGCCTCAGATTAAGTTCTTTCTTTTGACATCTTTAAAAATAAAGTGCAGACATATCAGAGATAAACAAAATGCTTTCTGATCCTTCAGGAGACACAATAACCATTTTTTTTTGCTTTTCCTATTTGTTTCCAAATACCGTGGAAACTCAGAAATTTGGACATAGTGTCTATTTGGTGTACTTTGTGATTTTGAAGGTAGGGAAGAAAATTGTGCCAGAGATTTTGCTGTGAAAGAGGCACTCCTGACTACAAGACCAGAATAAAGTCTAAACACATTCCAGAATTTCACTAACAGTTGCCTTCTTGAAAAAATATAAGTAAAAACAATCTGCTTGCTTGACTGTCAACTAAGAAGTTACTTTCTAAGAAATGGTAAAGGGAGAAAATACTTGGACACAGGCTTCAAACCCATCTTGTGTGTTGGTGTGAGAAGTTCTGTGACACCAGTTGTGAAAGGCATTTGTCTCCCTGATTCTTAGCTTCCCACAGAGAGGGGAGGTAACACTACACTGACCTCTCATAAGGTAAGAAAACATGAAAGTGCTTGTTGTCACTTTATTTTATTTATGAATACACAGAAAAGCCATGCAGAAATGAATAATTCTGACTTGGATCAGGGTTGAAATGGTGCATAGTAAGGCCAGGAGGCACACACTGAAAGGTAGAAAATGAAGAGTTAAATGCGTTCTTGCAGGAGGATAAAGAATAGCATCAGGTGAATTATAGACTTTATATAGTCTGCTTTCTAGTAGTCTTGAAAGCTATTTTAAACTGAAATAGATGTTGTGCACACAAAAGGTGCTCTCTGATCTTCCTGACATAAGAAGTGTTAGGTCAATAGACTATACATAATAATGAGGGAAATTTCTGTGTCTCTATACTTTTAAAATGGAAGTAAGTCTTGGATTCTTAGCAGAAAAGAAAGAAAATTCTGTCGTATTGCTCTTAGGAAGCAAGATAGGCAAATTCTCCTGATTTAGTTTAGAGTTTCTGACTTGAATGCATGAAGACTACAATGGAGAGATTGTGTAAAAATTTTGTTATGTTACTCTGAGGTTAGATGGGGGTTTTGCAGTAATTTTTTACTCATTTTTCATGGATGACTTTCTTATATGCTGTATGTTACTGAGAGTATGAATGATAATACTCTGGGAATAATGTTTTAAATGAGAATGAGTTTGTTTGGTTAATCAAAAACACTTCTTTCTGAAGTCTTTTGTTTCTCGTGCCATAAAACAACTGTGTATTTATTAGCAGACAACTTATAAAAATAACATTAAAAGAAAGAGACAAACATCTGTATTTACTTAAAAATTGTTTCCAGAAGACCAAATGAGACATAGATCTTGCTTATTGTAGTAATGTGGTGGCAATAATAACAGCAACTACAATACATCAAATTATTTCCAACACATTAAGCAAACAAATCATTTATATAGACTAAAGGGAGTAAATTATTTATATATTTATTGTTCACAGTGCAGCAGTAAACTGTGCCTAAGAGCCCTGCAGCAAAAAGCACATCACATTGTTTAAATCCGTAAAACACTACTTTCAGGTTCAACATAATATATAAAGATTTAAGATGTGTTCTGAATCAAATCTTAAAAAAGAAGGAAATAATCCAGCCTCACACTAAAGAAAAGGCACAGGGGAACCCAGTGACTTACATAGTATTTTGTTGTTCCAAGTGGTTTGAAAGGGAGATAATTATTGTAAAAATGTAATCTGCTATTTATTTCACAATGAACAAAGGACTAGAGCTTTGTGATTTAAACATCAGTAAACTTGGATAAACTCAACGACCTGACAGGGAGTGAGTGGAGGGGAAGACTCATCTCTCATTTAGACAATATAGCATTTCCTCCTGTTTACTAGAACTGTGAAATCACACTATTTTGGGTTGCAAAAACAAGCCGATTGTCAACACATCTGCCAGCTTCGAGAAGGTCGTGAATTCTGTGTAAAATGGTAGCTTCAAAGCTGCCATAACCTCCTGTCGTAGGCAGAGCACCTCGAGAAGGCAGCCAGCCTTAAGGTGGCTTTTGCTTTCTATGCCCATTTCAGCTCTGGTCACTATATGCTTCTAGGAGAGGAGTATATAAATAACAGAAATTACTTGTGCTGATGAGAGACCTTAATTAAATGTCTGTCCAACATTACATTACCAGAGTACCAATGAATCCCCAGGTTTTTTCTTCCTTTTTCTCAGAGTGTGGGTAAGCTAGTGGTCCATTCTGTCTCTCCTCGTGCTATTTTCCCTACTGTATCTATTTTCAGATTCTCTATTCAGAACCTGTAAATCTACCTTCTGATTTCTACAGCAATACTAAAGTATTGTTTATAAATGAAGCAGTTTCTCTTGATGCTGGTAAATTTTCCATAGTCAAAGCTGAATGTGTACATTTAGGAATTAACTGAAGGAAATTTTTTTGAACTGCCATTGTCCTTGAAAATACTCGACATTTTTATAGTATCAATAACCTTCTTTTCACTACATTTCTCAAACTTCCCAAACATGACTTTGTTTTCAGTTAGTGAGGGTTAAAGAAAATCTTCAACAGAGTGAAATGTAAGCAGCAACGTATCTAGAAAGACACATATTCAACTGCTTCAAGACCTCTCAAAAGAAAGATTTCAGGGATAATGGAAAAAGCTCACTACTAAAGATTATATAGGAAAACTTTCTCTTCACCTTCGGCATATGTGTTATATTAATAACAGACATGGAGTTAATAATTTGTGGAATCATATTGTAACATGATGACCTGAAATTCTTGTGCATACTTTTGATTAGCATGAACACAGAGCCCTATATTCCATCTCTATAGGACTTAATTAACGTTTCAAATATCTGAATGCTGTAAAGATGCCATTTTTCAGTAGGAAAATCAGAAAATGTTATAATGTTACATTGCCTTGATGTCCTAAACTAAACATATACTGTTTTAAAAACAAAACAAAACATTATTCTGGAAGGAAAAAAACCCCAAACACTTAGAAATCATAACTCAAAGTTACAGTAAAATGGCTTTTTCCAGCTTCACAGTAAAGCTTTGATAGAATTTTGGAAACTAATGGAAATGGCCTTTTTTGTTGTTGAACATGCTACTAGGATTCTCAACAGTGTGGCAATGAAGGATAAAATAAAAAAAGCTGAAGGAACAGGCCAACAGAAACCTCATGAAGACCAAAATGAGCAAGAGAAAATATTGCGTACAGCTCAGAATGACATAAAGAAGCAACGGAAGCGGGACATCCACGTGCTTGGTAGCAGGTCTGCATAAGAAGATAATGGGTCTCAATGTACAGGTTGAACCTGGATGAGCAGTGTGCTGTTGTGGTGATGAATGGTAACTGCACACTGTGCTGTATTAGTAAGCATGTAGCCAGCTGGACGGAAATGATTATTCCCCTTTACCCAGCATATATGAAACCATATCTAATACACTGTGGTCAATTTTGGGTGCTTCACTAGGGAGAGTCTATCAGAGGGCCATGTGTGGAGCTGAAGCACACAGGTTATGAGGAAATGCTGAGAGAGCTGTATTTGTTTAGCTGGAAGACGAAAAAACTTTAGGAGAACCTGACTGTAGTTTTCCACTACTCAAAAGGAGCAGAGGTTTATAAAGAAGACATAGACTGTTCTCAGGAGTGTGCAGCAGAAAACACGAAGCAATGGTCACAAGTTGCAGAAAGAGAAATGAGACTTACTTGAGAGTGGAGGAACTCAAGCCGATCAGAAAGAGCTCCTACGAACAGCTGAGTATATGAAAGTTTTAAACTGCTATTGAAAAACAAATTTCTGATTTCTGACAGCTCTACAAGAGAGGCTGACTACTCTCAAAGCTCAGTCACTGAAAGGAAGATAAGAGGTCTGTAATGTTTGAACTGTCTGAGTTTCATAGTGGGAAAACATAGTTTGGAAGAAAAATGTTAAGATTTTTTGTTTTTCACAGGGCGATTTTGGGGCCTGGCTCATAAAGTGCTGGTGACATGTCATGCACAGGTATAAAATTATTTTCTTTCTTTTATTTTTTAACAGCAATGCTGTATTCCTATAGTTAATTGTTCTCTGTGAATTGATTAGACATTTTTCGTGTTTGCAATGATGACGTATTTCTAGCCTGTTTATTTATGATAATAAATGTTTTTGCATTATTGAATCACAGAATCAAGAATAATTTAGATTGGAAAGGACCTCCAGAGATCATCTAGCACAACTGCCTGCTCAAAGCATGCCTCATCAAACCAAATTTCTCAGGGCAATGTCCAGTCAAATCTTTTATCATCTCAAAAATGGAGATTCCACAACCTGTTCCAATTATTGACCACACTCATGGGAAGAAAATTTTCCTAATTTTTCATGTTCCAACTTGTGCAGCTTTGAATCTGGTGGTTGGACCTCCAGAGATCTCTCTGATTTTTCTGAGAGTCTAGAGTACAAACATTTGCTTATTTGTAATTTACTGCTCTTTGAGAAATATTCTTTTATATTTGTTTCTCAAATTTACACTTAGATAATTCACTGTTCTAGGCAATAAGGTACAAATCTTATTGTGAGATTATAATTCTTTCCTTTTCAGGTAGGGAAGTGTCATGGGGAGTAGAGAATGAAAAATAAATTGATCAAATCAGTCTCACATCTGAGGTTGGAAAGACCACAAACCAGTAGAGTGAATACCATTTAAATGAGTAGTATGAGCAAAACTTCAGAGCACTGTCACAAATCCTGATTTAGAATCCAGCTGACTACACCAATTTGTTGCAAATCCTGATTTAGGATTTTGCTGAATATGCCAATTTGTCATAAATGAGTGATTTAGGAGTGCTTATAGAACCACTATCAAAAGGTATTAGCAGAAGGGGTTTTAATAATGATGTTGTAAAAATGCAACTTAACAAAGTTCAATGGCAAGGTTTGCTCTATTAATTACTACATGGAAGGAACATACAAAGGAAAATTGAGTTACATTTGAGTTAGAATAATTCACAGAGAGACTAGAGACAAGGGTAAGGAAGACCCTCTCATTCAGTCATGAGGTTCAGAATAGACCCCCTTGTTTTTTAAACTCCTTCTTAGATAGAAATCTAGGTGCGGCTGGATCCAGACTTAGTCCCAGACTTGATCAATGATTTATGTTTAAAGGATTATATATGAATGTTCAATTCAGCATAAGTTACCAAAGCAAAATCGAATTATCATACTACAGGGTTATGCATAATATAGGTCGCTTACCAAAGATCTGCCACTGGTGAAAGATCTCTGCCTTGAGGAGTGTACCTGGAGGGGCGCACCCGCGCTGCTTAGCAGGGAGAGCTCAAAGAAGGCTTACTTAGGCTATCATATTTATGGAATAAAGCAGTTGGCTTGTAGTCAAATTACATGCAATGGGAAAGGTATGCATGAGACTCCTTGTACCCACAGGTTTCTTTGCTCCTTGATAAATGAGTCTTAGAAAAGCCACCTGCTATTCATGAGTTGATTGCATGATCAGTGTTCCAAGCTCATATGCGTCGATGCTCACTGGATCACTCTTCTCATTTGTGGGTTTTCACAGAACAGATTGAAACTAGAGGAGTTCTTGGCCCAGCTGTGGCTCAGGCCTTTAGCTCCTTCAGAGCCTGCATCAAACCACCACCAGTCTGGTTCAGGGGTCGAGCACATCTGTCACTAGCACAAAAGCCTGAAATACAGATGTGTTTAAACTGGTACCTAAAATAATCGTGGTAGGTCCCACGGGTGGAACACAGACAGTTGGTTTGATACAGAGCTCTGTATCGTACATCACCAGTTTTTAGCACATTAAGACATAGCTGATCACATGTTCTCCTATAAAAGACAATGGTGATAAAAATGTCTGTCAAAGACAAAAACTGTGGCTTACAGAATGTTGATTTAATTATAATCAAGAAAGACCAGTCAATGAATTCTGTTAAACAGAGGTTTACAGTAAAAAAAAAAAAAAAGGGTAAAAAAAAATCTTCAAACAGTCCAGCCAAGGTTTAGAATCTGAGTAGTGGTGCAAAACCAACCATATGCAATGTAGTGAGATTTCTTGACTTAGAGCAATATCATTGTTGGATCTACTTGCGATACAGTTTTTTACTGTGTCTGCACAGATGCTGTTAGTAAAAAACTGGCATTTCGAAACAAGAATCTATTTCTCCTGAACTGCATGTCATAGTGAAAAGCAACATGGGTTTGATTTTATTAAGGTTCAGCTTTCAAAACTCTTATGGTATTCATTTGTTTACATCAGAGAAAAAAAGAAAATAGCACAGGGAAACAGGCAGCAGTACCTATTCGTAAGGTAAAATGGCGTTAAGCATTGGCAAGGAACTATATATGTTGGACAGTACAGTAAATGTGGTTGGCAACACTACACTTGAAAGAGGAAATCAGTAACTATTTATGAAGCTAGCGTTCATAGTATCTATTTGTTGATATACCCCCCAATGCACACACACACACAAGTTTTGCAAAGAGGAAGAAATGTTAAAGAAAATGCTGAACAAAATAAAAATGCTCCTAACAGTTTGATCTTTCATCATTCTTTCTCTGGAATGTTGTTTATTTTATCAGAGTTTCAAAACATTTTTTACACTCTGGGAAGTAGAGCTATATCTTAGTCTCCAGGGCCTTGCATAGGGACTCCCTAGTTGGGACAAGAACAAATAACATAAAAAAAGCTATATGAAATTATTAGGTTAATTTTTTCTTTTGGAGATATTTCCTTTGGACTTCATTGGTGGGAAAATATTCTTTGCTGTTTTCAAAGCTATTTTTCTTTTGTGTATGTCAATAAATAGATCCTACTTTTTTGTCAATATTGTCAATACTTGCAGTGTCTTCTTACACATCAAAACCGTAAGTTTATTTGAATTGTTAGTAAATTCCCCTCTTAGAAAGCTTAAGCACCCCACACTTAAAGAGTAAATATGATCCAAATATCTTAGGTTATGAGAACTAGAACATTCATACTCCTGTGCTCTTTGAGTTTTACTTACCTGATGTCCCAAGCATGCAATGAACGGAAGTTGTACAGACATGTTTTGCTTTCAAACTTAGCACTAGTCCTTGAATTGCATACCGATCTGAAGACACCTGACACTTTTTTCGTTTAAAGTTAAATGATAAAGTTAATACTGTCACAGACTGGTGACTCTGCCTTGCAGAAAATCACACATTTTCTCAGTATACCCTGATAGAATACAGTCTTAGTCAGTAGCAATCACTTGTTTTATGAACAGGCCTAGACATACATTGACAAAATTCAAGCATTTGTCAAAGTTTGTTCTGTATCAATAAAATTTACAGTGTTCGGAGTCATCTGCAAACTGATTTACTTAGTCTTTGGCTAGAAAGTCTAGGTTTTAAAACACACAGCCAGGATCAAAGATCCCAGGAGTTCTAAAGTTGTTGCTGTTGAGTCAGATATCCAGGTGGCATCCGCATAGCCAACATCATGTTACATTTCACAAAGAATTTCAAAGTGATAATAGTTCTGTTTGTATGGAAATGAAACCAAGTTTTGAAATATCAAAACCTTCCATGAAACAGTTTTACTTTTTTAATGCTCAGTGCTAATTGAGGCTGCTTCCCATGATAAAAACCCAGTGTATTTGAAGACTGTCCTTACTGTGCTTTATAATCCAGTATTTTGTTGCACAGGTTATAAATGGTGTTGGAAAGTTTTGCTGTCCTTTACCAGTTGCTGTTGTGTCTGCTAACATAATTCTGATGAATGAGTTGAAACCTGATTGGGCTAGAGTCAAAGCAGTTTTTCATTCTCTCATTTCGCACATGACAGACGAACTCATCCATACATGTGCCATAAATATATTCTTAAATATTCTGTTAGTTTAAAAAACATACCCAGCAATGCAGATTTTTTTTCAGTTTCTTCTTTATTTCACTTATCAAAATAATAGTTCATCCTCATTCATTCCTTTGTAAACAGACAGTCACTGGTACACATCTATGATAAACTTGGGCGGAATAAGTATTCAAGTCTTCTGAAATGTTTACAAAAGCAAGTCACGTAAGTAGAAGCATATACCGAATCTACATATTTTGCTGCATTTGCACAGACATATAGATGTTATTTGAAAGCTTAAACCAAACATTAGACACTTCACCACACCTCACCTTGCTTCACATTTTTTTAATTAATAATATTTCTTAATTAATGCAAAAGTCCGAAGTCCTATGTCCCCAGGTTTAAACTATGCCTATAGAAATTAAATCTGAATCTATGTGACTCAAAGATTATTTGCACATTTCTAGTGAGGCTGTGGTGTGCCTTGTCAAGCTAATGTTTTTCTGTGAAATAGAAGTTAAGAAGCTGTGGCATTGACTTCAATATCTGTTGTACAAGCCAATGGAATACTTGGTAGAGAAAGAAGCCTGACTTGAATGTCATCATTAGTGTTTCTGTCTAGATTTCTATACAGATTAATGTTTCAGATATACATCACACCTTTCTTACACTTTAGGTACACTTGTAAGCAGAATTCAGCAGCTTTAAATTTCACTTCATTACCCAAGTCAAACCCCAAGGTAGCTCTACAACGTAGGTTTCAATTTATTTTCTTCAGTTGATTTCACCTGTCTGGGGAATTCTCTCTAGAATTTAAAACAAGCCCAGAGGGTTGCCTTACCGAAAGATCATAACAAGGCAGAAAGTTCATAGGCTGAGCAACAAGCGTCATTTACCCTTTCAGCATATAACAGAGTAGTAAAGGAACATGAGAGTGTGTCTAAGTAGCAGGAGAGATTTGACATCATTTTAGAGAAATATGATATTATTATTTTGTATTCTTATAGTTGCTGACTTTTTTTTGTGGCCTAATTTTTTTTGACAAATGCAAGGCAGAAGCTCTCCATTAATGCGGGAGTAGGCAAATGTGCTATTTCAACAGTTAAAGGAGTTTTCTGGGCTCTGAGAATGTTAAAACCACATCCTAAGAGAGAAATTGTCTTGGCTTAGCTACATTTTCTGGTCATTTTACTATCTCTCAGAGTCCTCTGGCAATCATAGCAACTGATGCATGAAAAGCTTATACTCAAAGTGTCTTTAGTACATTTTATTTTCTTTGCCTACAGTTTACCTTAAAGCCAGGAGAAGCAGCACGACTAGGAATCTCTCTAGCTCTACAGAAGTGTTTTGTAGAATATCCACATTTTCTGGACCACCATTTAAAAATCTCTACCATACAATGGTCATTGAATTTCATTAATTTATTCCGCTCTGAAAAACAGTACAAAGTTCTGAAAGGCTTTGTATCCTTTCAAAGCACTATAAGAAACAGAATTGTTTCCTTCACATCAACGTCACTGGTGTTTCTTGAGATGCATACACGAAGAAAAAAAATATACTTTTTCTGATATTTTTTCTGAAAAATTGGATGTACTACACTTTCTCATTATAATTCAAAATAAATATAATTTTAAAGTTCTGCTATTGTATTTGTTAAACTTCTATGTTAACCTTAGTGCCACAGTCTATCCATACAGGAATAGTTGCTGTTATTTGTATGAAACAAAAAAAACTCTTCATTTTTTTCAGTTGCTTTATAGATTTGGTTAATTTTCTGGACAGCATATTAATGACAACATTCTTTCTGGAATTTTTTATTAAAGGTGTCATGGGAGAGCAGATAGCAGCAGCTAGACAGGAAGATAAATTTAGTTGCAAGTGGCTATTTTCGAAAGCAAAATATATCCACAGTGATTGAATCACTAAGTCTATGAAAGGGCAGGGGGCAGGTGGTGGAGAATAAGAATAATAACAAAAGTTGATCCTTTTTAATATTTAAACAGAACTGAGCATTTTGATACTTTTCTTATTAGTAAAAAAAACGTGCTCATATTTATACTTTAGAGATTCTCGGCATATCTAGTTCCTAGTAGGACTGCTGCCCAAAACATATTTTCAAACAAAATTTAAGGCAATTAGGTTCTGTAGTTTTTTGTGGTCAGGAAGGTATATTTTGGAGATTGTTACAAGCTAATTATATTAAATATTAGTAGCATTATGAAGTAACCAAATAATTATGTACTTTTCTATTTATTAGTTCTAATATACCTGGATTTTTGTTTATAATAAAGAAATATAAATCCAATATATGTATTACTGCAATGTACACTGAATCATCAGTGTTTTCATATGTAGTCTTTAAAGTTGACTTACAGAACTGTGACAGCTTTTTGGACTCAATAAGCTGCTGTTTTGCAGTGCCCATTGGTCTCTTCAATAAAAAGAACAACGTTTTGCAGAGCTACAAAATGAAAGAAGGTCAGATAGACATTAAAATATTTGTCAGAAACGTAAACAGTAAAAATGCTTGTAGCTGTCAAGCCTCATTGGGAAGGACTACATTTACTCTAGTGTTTGGCATATGGTTTATCATTGATATCATGTATTCTTAGCAACTTTAAAATGATGTTAAGAGGTAAAATCTTTCTATACACAAAAAATCTGGTTCTTGTAGACACAAACTTTGTCATCGTGTTCCGTGTAGGTAAAATGTTTTCAAGGGGTTGACACATGAATAGTTTTGTCTTTTGGGTGAAATGTCTTAGATACTGTTTTTAGCTTGTAATGAGACAAAGAAGATGCCAGAAATGAGACAAAGGAAAAAAGACAGGAAATCAAGAAAGAAAGAAAGAGAAAAGAAAAAAAAAAAGAAACCTGAAGTATGGTGTGAGAAAGACAGGGCTTAACACAGTATTACATAAAAATTATTTTGGATGTATCTGACGAAAGGAATGAGGTTGTTTCCTGTTACTTTAGCCCCTCAGAAGGCTGCAGTCTGAGTGTCACACTGTCCTAGAACTGATGACTTCATGTGGCTGGGGTATAAAGACATCATGGAATGAATAAGCATTTATGGTGGTGAACTTGTTCTTATTGTCTTATGATTCTTGCACAGAGAAGGTACAATATTTTATGCTTACTATGTATATGAAAACAGATTAGAGAAGTTAGTGTTTATATTGCAGTGGTAAGACTGAAATTGTGTTATTCATAAAAATAACTCCTGAGGTTCATTGTGATACATTTACCTATCCTTTAAATATAGGTATGAACCAAGGATGCTACATAGTATCTACATATACTGAAGAATCAATGAATAATATTTAGTTTATATGGTGGCTGTGATCCATGACTGTACCATAAATTAACAAATGGTATATGAAATAAAGACCAGAGTGAACAGTTGTTCAGTGTCTGAGTCCAGCTACAGAATAATAACGTTTATGTTTCACCCAATATAATTCATTAATTTTCCTCGTGTTTCTAGTTCTTTGATCTTTGGTTATAGTATTGTAAAGACAGCTTCAAAATATTGTGGAGAAACTGTTAGTTTGTGGTATTTCAGTCTCAAACATACAGATTCTGAAAACTTTACATATTCATACTCACAGAGAAGCACCTACACACCATGCAATTCCCATCCATTTTCCTAAACCAATCATTGAGTGGAAATCATCTGAGCAGATATAAGCTGAATCTTTATACTTGATGATAGTTCTCAACTAGGTGTCTCAGCTGGACAAAACTGGGTAATAGGAACAATTTTCTTAGGACCGAAGGGCAACTCAGCAAGGAAGAGACATCAGGAGGTCCCTTGTCCAGCCTTCTGCTGCTTCTGAGCTAGGGGGTCAGACAAGGTTGCTTGGGGCTTTGTCCAACTGGGCCTTGAAAATCTTGAAAAGCGTGGAGACTGCATGGCCTGTGTGGGCAGCAACTTCCCATGCATCATTGTCCACAGGGTGAAAATTCTTTCCCCTGTATCAACTCAGAACCACATTTTTTCAACTTATGTCTGTTAATTTTTCATATTATAGAACTGTAACATTTCTAAAATGAGGTTTTTTAAAGAACACACTCTAAATGTGTCATTCTGCTGTTATTGCCAGCATTTGACTCAACAGCAACATGTGCACATTTCTCAGACTGAATTTTTTTCTCCAGTTTCTTTGGCATCTGAATATGTTTAGAATGAAATACTATTAAATGATTAACATTTTACTGGAACAAAAAATACTTGAGTTCATTTTAAATAAATTCTTCTTTTCAGTCCAAAAGTCCTTATATTTCTTGTGAACACAGAAAAAAAGTCTATGTGTAACAAAAAGTTTTAAATTTTTTGAGGTTATTAAGAAATAAACAATGAAAAATACTCTTGGGACCTTGAACATATTAGAAAAGGTGTTGTTTTGTTTGAAAAACAGTACCAAAATGGGATATTTATAACAGATATTTAAAATTATTCATATATTTTTGGTTTAGTAACTTGCAGATTTAAAAGCATTAGATAGCATAGTCATATTTTACACAGGAGGCTAATCTAAAGGTCACCCCTTATGGAACAGAATTTGTGAAGGTCAAATCTGGTATGAGAGAGGATTCAAAATAAAGTGAACCTTAGGCAAATATAAATACTTTCTTGGACTTTTATTACAGAATGTTAATAAGATGAGAAGCCAAATACTGAGCAACCTTTGGGGTTAGACTTTAACTGGCATAAGGATTTTACTGTTCTCAAAAAAATTTTGAGGACCTCAGCTTGTCTTGAAAATAACCAGAATTTTGCCGTTTGATTTTAATTTCCAAGGGAATCTGGAATTTGCTGGTGTCCTAACTGGTGATCTCACCTTCTCTTCATCAGGCAGCACCATCCACACTCACCACTTCGCGCCTCAGGGGAGCCTCTAATGCTGTAATCTTTTGTGGTTAGAGATACGCCTCCAGTTTTGTGCCTGTATCACTTAAGCTTAGGAGGAGGAAGGAGAGAGACTGGTGGCTACATTAGAGATTGCCCAAAAAGAAAGAGTGGGGTCCTGAAAGAAGTGTTTAATCTCTGCCACTAAGAAGAAATCATTCTCCGTAAAGTAACTATTTTTATGATGTCGTTTCCCATAATGTCATCTCATTTATGGAGAAAATAGTCAATCATGATACTTGTGTAAACAATAAGTATTGCTGGGATTTCTAAATGACAGTAAAGCCAGAAGTAATTGCTATTTAATTATCTTGTGAACACCTAAGTCTCTGGCACAATTCAGTCAAGGGATTGATTTCACAAATTGTGAAACATCTACTAATTTGTGTTTCCTACATTAACAAATGCAACTAACTGCCTAGAAGTAGTAGATAAGCTTTACGGCTGTCACCGTGAAGATATTTGAGGCAACTCACATTTATTTCATTGCACCCTTGTGGTTGACTTTTGTCCTGGGTTCGGCCAGGCCAGGGTTCATTTTCACCAGAGGCCAGGAGGGGACACAGCCGGGTGGGCTGACCCAAACTGTCCGAACAGAACAGGGTGTTGGACACCATGTGCCACCATGCTGGGTGCTGGTGGGGGAGCTGGCTGGGGGGAAGGCAGTCACGACTCGGGGGCGTGCAGGGTACCAGGTGGTAAGAGTTGCTCTGTGCATTTCGCTGTTTGTTTTGTGTATTCTCTTTATCAGTATTGTTGTTGTTACTGTCCACTTCGTTTGCTGTTCTGTTAAATTGCCCTTATCCCGACCCACCAGTTTTGCCTTTTTCTTTCCATTCTCCTCCCCACCCCAGCGGGGGGAGGGGTGGCTGAGCGACCGTGTGCTCCTTGGTTGCCAGCCGAGGCCAAACGATAACAACTTTCTTTTCAGGTGGTTCATGTCAATTTTCAGAATGGCCATCATTACTTCAGACATTCACATAAAACTTTTGTGTAACATAGTACATATGAGTTTCATTCATCTTGCTAATATTTTTATATGCATACCATGCTTCCATTGTTTTTTGTTGTTATTCTTTTGGGAAATAAGCTTTGCACCCTCAGAAAAAGCTATTTTTTAAAAACTTACTTTGTTGGCAATGTCCTGTTATATGCTAACAAACCTTCTTCTAATTGACAGTCATTTCTTTGTGCTTGTTTTTAATAACTACCATTGGCAAACATAAGTTCCCTAAGAGTTTAATCCAAGTCTTACCTACCAGATAGTGACTTGATCTTTGTTTATGTAATCTGCCTATGGGAGATTTCTCCTTGTTTAAAATGAACTCTTTAATAAAATATATTTACAGTGAAAAATAGAGATTATACCTACTGGTCACTATTTAGAAATAATATTTAGCATAATGATGTCATAGTAATTTTATAGAAATTGTTCCTGGGAATTGAATCTGTGTTCTTTATTGTCAGAAACAATGAAGTCTTGCAGTGTGTTGCTCTGTTGACTGTATGGCATTCTAGCAGTAATACTGTAGTAGGACAGAGCGCTTAAATTCCCTGCTCCAATCTTTGTTGCAATTTCAGGGCACCTTAGAAAGACGTGCCAGTACGTGCAAGGTGCAGTGGTAGATTTCCATAGGCATGCAAGGAGGGATCTGAATTAACTAGCAAAAATACCATTACACACTGCTGTTGGGCATAAGTATCTGCTCCATTTGCCTGCTTTTTCAGTGAGCACTGTCTCCAGCCTGACCTGTCACATACAGGGTTCTGCAAAGATGCAGCTGAGCATGAGGTTTCATTTTTACTAGAAAGTGACATCTACCACAGGCAGAAATGTGCTCTGTGGCAGGGTGAGGCATAGGCAGACAGTGCTATATTACCTCTGAGCAAAAACAGAAGCTTAAGTGAATAAAAAATTGGTATGGCAACTGCTCAAAGAGAAGTTATGGGATGGCAAAGACAGAAACGATAGTGACAAAAAAAAGAATTCACCTGAGACCACTGGCTGCTGGTAGCAGCATAAATACTGCCTAGTGAAATGCTAGTTCAGGGACTCTTTGGTTTTAGCTAACCATGCAGACTCCTGTAGATGAGGTTACTCCTGTAGATGAGGTTACTTATTAGTGATGACTTGATCTGATTATGCTAACTGCATTTCCTTGCTCTCAAAGCTCACCCGCCACAGCAACAGCTAGCTGCTGAGTTTCAGGAATTATCTATCTTTGCGCAGTCACGTCGCTTTGTTTTTCACTTTCTTTGGTACAAGATATCAATCTTCAGTACAAGTTAGAGCATAAAAACTCTGAGTTTGGAGCTAATACAGACCCAGTGCTGTCTGATAGCTTTTTGAAGTTTCGCCGTAAAACACAGCATGAATTTTTTCCTTGTTTCCATTTTCTCTGTGCTTTTCTTTCCCACTGGCAACAGTGCTTGATGTCAAACTGTTCTGCACTAGATCAGAAAAGTAAGTCTAACCTTACTGTAAAATTACTTTTACATAAAGTGTCTTCTAGGACCATTCTGTCAGCAACATTTCTATGTTGAGCCCAGATAGTGTTCAACCCAAAACTGGGACTGGCAATTTCATTTTGAAATCTACAGCAGATTAATGCTACTTGCAGTAGAACTAAAACAAGAGCTCAAAAGAATACAAAAAAGAATTGATCACCCCATTTTGAATTGTGGGAGAATTAGATTCAGTCTTGAATTGGAACTTTTCAACCCTAGCCTAAAACTGACTTTCATCCTTTTCTACTATTACATGCATTGTAAGGGAAGCTGCCTAAGATTTTAAACTCAGCCTTCTTACAGGAAATAAAGTAGTTTGTTCCAATTCTTTGTCTTGCATAAAGTTAAAACTCTAACAGATAATTTCAGTTAGAGCAAAGACTTGGATGGTCATAGTGCTAAACTGGCCTGCCTTTACCTGCCATGTGAAGCACAACTGCCCTTTTGTTTTTCTTTTCTTCTTTTCTGTACCTTGTTGCTTTTTATCACATTGCCATTATTTCTTCTTTTGCTCCATTTTTCTGTCCCTTTAATGTAAGCAGTGTTTGTAATAGCCACTCTTCTTATCTTCTCTCAGTTGTATCCATCAGTGATGTCTCCAGTGCTTTGTTTTGCACTATTGTAGCATCTGTTCTTCATGTTGGACCTGCGACTCTCTATAGTATTTCTTCTGTGCATTCGCTTTTGACTTTCTTTCATTTTAGAATAGTACAACACGGTATTGACTCCCTATATCCACCACAGCCCACAGATGAAAAACCTGATTCTTCCTTTTCAATGCTTTCCCTTTCTACTTTCTAATACAGAAAAGAATAGCAATGGCATTTTGTTTTTTTGCTCCAGGGGCAGAAATAAGAAGATCGGGGGGGGG
>Ga0065711_1039234_pt1 | contig 18007 bp, 6 predicted proteins | sample Hoacrofraction12_FD_59098 | JGI IMG/M metagenome (GOLD analysis project Ga0065711, IMG submission 59098) | Hoatzin crop microbial communities from Cojedes, Venezuela - Epithelial fraction 12 v2 (version 2) | ecosystem: Host-associated > Birds > Digestive system > Esophagus > Crop | place... | reverse complement strand
AAGCTCTTTTTTTTTTAAAAAAAAAAAAAAAAAAAATCAATCAAGTTTGGAATTTGCAGAATGTATAGCACCGAGTGCTGCATCTTTCCAGAAGGATATGTTCCTAAGATTTTGTCTCCAGAAGGTACCAGTTTGTCATAGCGAGAACACAGCTCGGCCGTGGAAGCAACGGGAGCTGTGAATTTGGAGGGGGGGGGGGAATACAGCCAGGGCCTTTGGCACTCATGGGAAAACGGAGGCGCTGGGCACCAGCAAAGGGCGTTTCTCTCCCTCCGAGCACAGCTGTGCTTCACCCTTCGAGGAACTGGGCGAGACAGAAGTTCCCTGTTCCCCACGGACAAGCCAAGGCGGGGGTAAACCACTTTGCTGGATGCACATTAAAAGGTTCGGCGGCGAAGTCTGAGGGATGCTCTGGCAGTCAGCAGGCGCCATGACCAATACCTTCTTTATAAAGACGGGGCCATTCACGACATCGGGCAGATATCAAAGATCTGCAATACAGACAACACCTCTGCTCTGTGCGTATATTGGCGCATCGCGCACCAGGTAAAAGATCCCACTTCTGGGACAACAGTTAGACTTCAAAATTACTGTTTTGAGCTGTCTTCTTACACAAGAGAGGAAGACCAAGCAGGATTTATTTTCACTTGGAAAGCAACTGTACCCATGTTTTATGCTCTTACATAAAGCAGTGAACGCGCAGCCTGAGTCCGCAGCTGGACTGGACCGCATTGCAACTCCACATCTGTGAGGGCCCAGAGCCCTGAATATAGCCGTGTTCCGTCACGCAGAAAACAGAACTACCATTTTGTATGTACAAACTCACAATGATCAACTGAGCACAAACAGCAAAATTCCCACAGCTCAGCCCCAGCTGCAGTTAAACTAACCTCGGACAACATCATCCCTATATTCAACTCTGATAATTACCAAGAATACAAAAACATTCCTTATAAAGGACTTGCGCACGTCAAAATTCAGAGGGACCTCAGACCGCAGATGTCTCCTTAATACTGGGCCACGTTTTCCTTCCCAGCTCCTTTCTCGAGAAGCTCCCCTCCTGCCAGCACCTGAGCTAACATCAAGGTATCTTCGCAACCAAGCGCACGGACGGAGGGCAAAACCCAGTGTCCATCGTCTATGCATAAGGGGAAAGCGGAGGACGAGCGTTTTGCAGCAGAGAAGAAAATGAGGTAACTTCGCGAGAGAAGCAGAACTCAACAGGGCACTGTTGCAGAGGTGACCACGCTCACCCAGGAGCTGTTTTCTCCCCCTTTCCCTCGCTTCCTTTATCCCTTCACATACTGCTGGAAAAACCCGCTGTTCTTAGGAGACTAATCTTAACAAAAGACACGTTCCAAAGCCCATAACTGAGAAGTCTTATGTCCCCGACAATGATTTCCAAGTTCCTTCTTCTGATAAATAGCAGCGAAGAACAAGGGAAAAGTAGTCAGCAATTTATAATTACCACCAGGGTAAAAAAAAAAGGTGTTGATATAATCAAGAAGTTCTTAGCCTGTATAACAGAAAAGACAGCAACTTGAGGTTAACACAAGTGGCATTTTGCCACAGTTTCCTACCGTCCCTGGGTTTCACCTAGCAAACCAGCTGGACAGTAGCAGCTTCTTGTTAAAAAAAATAAATAAATATAAGGAAAGACAAAACAACTCACTTCCTTTGGCATCATTGCAAATGATTTACACTAACTCAAGAAAACCGATCACTGACTACACCTTAAAGAGCAGTAAGTATAAAGACTAAGGAAATGCATTTAGTATTGCACTGATATGAGTTCAAAGTATTTACTGTCCGTGCCCCGCAATGTTTTAAGTTTGGACACGTCGGACAGAGCAGCACAGGGAACACCCCTGAACCAGCCAGGTCTCCACAGCTCTATTTGCTGGTTCTGTTCCCCTACCGCTCTGCTCCAGATATTTAACAGATACAAGAACGTTCCCAATTTCCTCCAGTATGATTTATAAACAGACTACGAAGTGTGAAACCATTTCAGCTTGTACTTCATAGCTCCAGAAAAACCCCAGACAGACATATATTTCCCCACCCCATTAATCCACGGTTTAGGAGAAAAACAAAGTCTTGTGGCAAAGACTGCTTATACAGTACTTCATTATCCACAACCCCCACTCTCTAGTCTCAGGATTTCTCCAAACTTGTCACATATATTCTCAAAAGTTAGCATCATATTCACAAAGACATTACAGCTCTCTTTAAATAGATGTACTAGTGTTTGAAGTTGCAAAACTAATAATTTTCAAGCTTTTGCACTTGGGATGAAATGTCATTTTAATACGAATAAAAGGACTGACTGTATGTACAAGCCAAAATAAGATTTCAGTTCTCGTTTATCAGAAACATCAATCCAAAAGAAAGCTAAATTGAGAACACACTTCTACTTCTATGCGCATTTGAAGTATGTACAGGAAAAACACCAACACAGCCTCCATGTGTCAACTAGAGAAAAACGCAAGCAAGGATGAATTTTAAAGTACCTGGTAAGCAATCCTTAAATTGAAGCCCAAAATAAAGCTAGAAAACCGCTGCAAGACACAGCTGATTGCATCATATCAAGTACTCAAAGAAACTTTTTTTTAATTCTCAGTACGCTGAAGAATCAGCTTTTTCTTCCTTCAAACCCAGTGAAACCATATTATCCAGAATATACCAAAGAACATTTTACATCTATTTAAGACAAAAAAAAAAAGAAAACCAGCTCCATCTTTTTGTGCTACATTGAGGCACACTCCTTACAAGATTGTGTAGAAAACATGATGGATGAAAATCATTGCTGATAATTCAAAATATATTTCTTAAAGGGGAGCCTAGACTACTGCAAATGGCACACGTAATACCCACAGATGATGAAACGTGATCTTAGTGAGGGTTTTCAGCCGTATGACGTAAGGGAGAGGAGAATCAGGTTTCCCAATTAATAACCTAGAAAGAAACTGGTTCTGAATAGGTCACCATTTGGAACTTTGGGTAAGTCTTGAAAGTCTTTCAGGAAAAAAGTTCCAAGAACACTCGAGTATTTCCATGGTGCTCTCTTCAGCGACCCTACCTAGTATGTCTATTAAGTACAAGCATGCAAATATAGGTCAATCCACAGGCACATAGGATCCATGTTAAAAACAGTAAGATAGCTGTGATGAGTGGCACCAACAGTTTTGATGACTAACACTCAAAAATGTTGCTTTCTGAATTACTAAATCAAAATCCTGAAGCAAGTTCCTGCTAGTCTTCGTCACACTGCTAAACATTAAAGTAGGCATGTTTTTCCCCCATTATTATAGCTGAGCTCAAAGAATTTTTACAATATTTAGTAAGAAAAAAAATTAAAGTATTTCCCCTTTTTAAATTTACACAGACGTTTAATTAGCTTTATTTACAGAGCAGTTTTTTCAGTCTCCAATAGTGCCTAGATAGCATCATCAGGCAAGAGTGCCAGTTTTAAAAGAGAATCTATATAGAATCCTAAAAATAACAGATGGTGATGCTCCTCCAGAAGGGGCAAGCTGAACTACCGAAGCAGCTCTCTCTACATGGCTCAGTTACTCAGGAGTAATTCTGTTGCAGTCTCTACATCCCACGATTTTGAAGACAAGGCCACTATTACTGCGTTCTGCAATGAGAAAACAAAAGCAATAATATATTTTCAGTGCGTGAACCTGCAGCTCCGAGAAGCGGAATGAAAAGTTCATAGATTAATCAGAACACATTAGCTTACCATTTGTTAAATCCTAACCAATAATTTATAAAAAAGCGTTTCAAAAGAGGCAGGTGGAGCCCAGAAGAGTTACTAATAACGTAGTATTTTAAAACTCCAGTTCTTAAAAACAATTAGTGAAACAGAATGATTAGACCTACAAAGACTGTGGAAGCAGCGAGTCTACTTTTAGTGTACAAATGAGTCCCTGTATTTATAAAGATACACTTGCCCTGCCCCTACTGAAAAATATTGAAGTTATATATACTTACCCTATCAAAGCCCATAGCACAAAGGTTTTCTATTTTTTTGGTGTATTCTGGACTAGAAACTGGTGCTCCAGCATACACATGTGCCCAAAGTCGAGCTGTCTGTTTAAACATTTCTGGATTTTGTTTGTACTACACAAAAGAGAGAGGGGGGAGAAGGGGAAAGTTAAATCAACTCAGCAATCCAACCAAAAAGCAAGATGATACAGCACATTCCAATCCATCATTTTTTATACAGTATCTTCAGCAGTGTTTCACACTGATCATACTGCTATTTTTGAAACAAAATTTGGAGGCCAGGATTACACAGAGTAAACCCATGCAAGATTTGATTTAATGCATTTGCCTTTAGGTTAAATTACACACTATAGGTACTTTACGTCTACAATCAGGTACTGCTCTCAATTGCACTGATCAAAAGTAAAGTAGCTATATTTAGCACAGCTACTGAAAATTTATATTCAGTGTGACAGAACATAAATTATCCCTATGCTAACATCTCCTGAATGTACATGCTGCATACTACTTTAATGTGTTTCTCTAATCACTTAAAAATATGCCTGGTTTTATACACCGCAAGTAGGTCTGCAGTTCTTCAGTCAGGACTGACATTTTACTACCAGGCTTCCTCCTGAGAACAAGGATATTGATAGCATATGTGACAAAAAAAGGGCTGAAAAATGGGTGAGCATGCGCAAAAAGCTAGGAAGTTGCAACTGTTTTCAAGCAAGCTATTATTTACCACAAAAAAAAAAAATCATGCAAGGTATGTAAATATTATTTTGCACTAATCTCGCCGCTGACCCGTTTTCTAACAAACAGAATGGACCTTATCACAGAGTTTTCAGCCTGCACCAAGAACTCAAAAGCCAAGAAAGTGGGTCATCTGTCATAAACTGTACTCAGAAAAGCAAAAAGAGTTTCCTATTTTAGCAACTTTTTATGTAATATCAAGTTTAAGTTTTCTGTATTGAAAAAATACACTCAACTCTTTCCCTTAATCATTACACTGAAACAAAGTAGATACTCCCATCTTTAGATCTATAAGAAATTTTAGCACTCAAAAACAGGACAAGATACTGGGAAATACATTATTCAAATATTTAGATGCATTTTAAGGACAGAAACATGGCTGATTATCATTCTAAGCATTTTATTCATAGATAAAAACAATCATTGACTCTAAAAAACAGTCAAAGTGAATACTTTTTACTGCTGCACATTTCATTTTACCTCTCCTACAGCAGCACACACCAACTACACTGCATTGTGTACTTTGTACACCTCCCACTAATGCTGCTCCACATGAAGTAATTTGTGTATTCACTATCTGATTATTAATGGCACTGAAACAAACATGGGAGACAATCTACTGTTGGAAATAACTCACTGTGTTATAAATACAGTGGTCTGCAATAAATTTCTTTGGTTGTAATGACTAGAAAAGAGGAAGGATTAATTTGAGCATCAGCAGCATCCTGAAGTACTATATTCTTCTGCTCTTAAAAGATCTCCCCCTCCTTTTTTTTAAATTATTTTTGAGAACACTGCCAAGCCTAGAAAGCAACTAGCTGAAGTGCAAAGGATTAGTCATAACCACATAACTGCATTTGATTCAGAACTAGCTTTCAGTGTTCCATAAATAGAATTCTTTACTTAGGTATCTGTAAATAATCTAGCTTCTCACCCAATTGAGAACAGCCTAGAGGCCCCTTTTACTGCTGTCTCTATATCAGGACTTAAAAAAACAGCAACTAGTTGAAGTATTTTTGACAACAGACAGCTGGTGTCTGAAAATACTGCCATTATCCAAACAGGAGTCCTCCTTGTGTTCTCGCTGGGATTCACCTCAAGAGCTTGCAGAACACTGCCAGTCACCTGGACTGCTCAGCAGTCCAACACACAGTTTAGTAAACTAACATAATGAAAAATGAGCGTAGGGGATAACTAACTCCTTGTGAATTTTTGGTCTGGGGGGAAAGAAACCCAAATAAACTAAAAAAAGACCCCTCCACCAAGTAAAACACATGAAGGAAGTGGGTGTTTACCACTGCATCTCTCAAAGACCTTACAATCATGCTCTACTTACACACCCGTGCTTGTGACTCAAGGCCAAACCCCAGTACAGTTTTCACGCAGGTATCTGCGGGGAACACGAGAAACTGAATCCTCCCCACATGAGCCATGCCACAGTCCCACTGGACACATCCCCACAGGCACCCGAGAGGCAGCCTGGGAAACTGGCTCTCCAGAATCGAGGAACTTTCATGAACTTCTTGCCTGAGAAATACTCTTTCCAGCTCAAGTGCTTCTACAAGACTGTTACAATTCCCACACAAAATTCTACCATCAGGGCCAGAAAGGAAAACACTATTCTAGCTCTTTGTAAAAAGGAAAAAGTGGTTTTGTTTAATAAAGAGTGTGACAGCAAAGGCATGCATCTGGCAAGAGGAAACGGTGCAGCGACATGCCTGGTGGCCTTGCTGGCCTTTGCAACAACTCTCCCTGCACAGAGCGATTCAGTCTGACAGAACCGCTCGGGGACTTTTGTTCAGAGCAGCCTCAAAATACTGCAGGACCCCACAGTCAAGCCTTCTGCGCTCACTTCCAAGCACAGTAGTAGCAAACAGCTCTCCCCCACCGGGTGGTGCAATGGGCTACCTCCGATCCCCCACATTTCCCTCCAAATCCTGGCAGGTTTGGTAAGCTCCTAGTCTCTCCTCCTACACAGAACTTTAGAGGGAAGGAGCGTGCACTTTGCCACCCTACCCTGGAGAGTGCTGACTTACAGGAGATATGGACGAGATTGATGCTGGAAGAACCCTCCATTCGCTTTGTTCTTTTGTTACTGAAACACACCCTTACTACCAGCCCGTGGGGAAGCCAGGCCTGCTCCTTCTCCCCACAATGAAAAGGAAAACACTGGACACGTACTTGGGGCTTTGCTGAAAATTGTCAGACTATTAAGTTATGGAATGATTGTTCCCATCCTTCATCAACACTTTAAATAGAACCATGTCAGTCCTGGTACGGCATTAAGATCCAACCGGCATCTTATTGTTATTACTTTTTGTAAGTTATTCCTACTGTCTGAAAAGTAACAAGCCCCGTTGCTTATAGAGTTCTACTGACACCAATTCAACCAGTGACTAAAACAGTTATCATGGGATGCTTCACCCTGATAAATGGCTCCTCAGAATTAAATGCAACAGTAATTAATCTGAAGTCACTATTCATAAAGTTTTGACATTCAACAAATACAATGCTCAACAACATTCACATTTATCTAGAAGAGAAGCTACACACCAAGCCAAATCCAATGAACATGACCAATTTAAAACTCATTTTCAACCAATACAACATTGCTTTTCTTATACAAAAAGCCTTAGATTTTAAAAGGCAAATTATACTGGAATTCATTTTACTATGTTGTTATCTCCTGACATTTCTGACAAGCTATATAAGGAACAAAACCAACAAAATAAACCTCCCGACGCTGTAAAATAACTGCTACTTACTCTGGAATCAAAAGGGTAAAGAGCACGAAACACCATAGCAACTCACACTTACTGTAAGGCCATTTTACAATAAATTCTTTAAAATCTTTATCTCCTCCAAGGTTTGGGACCTAATCCGAGTTAGCAAAGGTTACAGAAGCATTACAAATTCACAGTCAACTGAATATCTTACCTGGTTTGCCACTACTGCATCTTGTGGGTCGTCTGGTTCTGCAGCTGCCAACAATGCTTGCAGCGATAACAACACTGTTCTTAGAGTCATTGCTGCTGCCCTAAAATTAAAGATTTGAAAATTACTTTACCAAATATCATGCCTGTACTCACCTTTGCTGCTGTACTAGTATCACAGAAGACTTAAGATTACATGTACAGATTGTAGGTCTAAGAAAAGTAATTTTAAACTGCTGCAGCTTATAGGCATTGGAACACCATTCAATACATACATATTTAAATAGGGTTTTAAATGTGGACTTTCTTATTAACAATGCTTTCTTAAGCTTTGGGAAAATACAGTCCTTGATCTACACACTTGACCATGCCCAATTAACAGAATGCATTTAATCAGAGGGGGGAAGCCAATTTGAATTTCTGTCATTCTTCCTCACTACCAGTAACAGCACCTTGCGCAAAGTCTACATACTGAACCGGTAGCCCACATGTGCTCCCTCTGCTGGCATTCTTCATAGTGAAACAGCACATACAGAAATAGTGACCCATATTTTATATACTTGTGACAGACAAGGAATTTTATATATTGGATATCTTTTGCACTGCATCAGTTTTAAAATGACAGTTTTCAATAAAATTAAACAGTTTACACAGTCAATTACCACCGTAATAATAAAAAGGTTTGGCTATCACAGAACATGCAATTAAAAATATTATCTCAGCTTCCTCTCATTTCAACCCAACATGACTGTTAGAAGCAGGAACACATTTCGGCATCATGATGGTGCTGTGAAGTCCTTCTTTTGCCCCTGTGAAAGAACCCTGTTGAAGGTAGCATAGTTCTAGTGTTGGAACTTCTAAGGTTCTAAGTCCTCATCATTTATCTTAATCTCAAAGTATATTTAGAGTAGGAGACTTCAATAATTTGGTGAGGGAAAACCAAGTATGTTCGCAAAACTCAATAAACACTCAGAAAAGTAAAAGCATGAAATTGTTGCACACTGTAAATCTGGAAAGTTGTAACATTTTAAACATACTTTGGTTAGATTTTGATCATGACTGCCACCTCTGATCTACCATTTCAGCTGGCACACACTGGAAACAAAATAGGGACCCCACAGAAGCTGTGAAAGATCAGTATTTGAGCTGATTTGAAGAGTTAAGTAGATTCTTTATTGTTCCGACAAAGGCACAGACAGACGTTCAAGACAATACACAAAACTGCTTACCTTTTTACTAGTACTTAAGCAGAGTAAGTGGGGAAACTGTGACATCTTAGATTTGAGCAAAATGGTTATAGCACATGAAATGCCAGAGGAAAGTTGTGAAACAGAAGCATCCAGTTTCTTACAAACTGTTCAATTTTCAGTCAACAGAAAATAAGTTTCTTTTTTTCAGAAGACTGAAAGTAAACGCAGAGGCTGTTAGAGTGGGTGGGGAAGAGTTTGACCTGATGGTCCAGATACAAAGGAAACAGCTTGCAAGTCTATTTCCAGTCTCACATTTCAGAAATTTATCTTCCAGTACTTGGGCACTTTACTGAGGCACTCTAGCAGGGTACACCAATGAAGAGAGAACAGATGCTGGTGAAGTGTTGGAGGTACATGTGTGACACCCAAATATTATATTCCTAGATGCTTACATTCAAATATGCTTACAATCCAAATATGGCATTCTTCCCTAATTGTTTCTAATTGTAGAAGATCTTTCCTAGAAACTTCATTTTTTTTAGCTTGATAACCATCACTGAGCTTTCACAGTGTTCTACATCAAAACGCAAGTGAGAAACATCCCAAGCGACAGATTTTAATTAGCACATATTGTCTCACTCCAACTGCCACATCAGCTTGAAGTCCCTCAAGCTACACTTTGCAGACTTAAATCTTCACAACACCCTCATATGCTTTTAGATCTCAATTCTGACAAATCACAAAACCTTCACAACACATAATTCTCCTCTTCCAAACCTATTCCTTAGTAACTAAACTTTGTTTTTCAGAAATTCAGATTCTCTTCCAATTAAATTTAAGTATTTCAGGTTCTAAGCTGACTGCTTCTTCCAAGCCAAAGAATGTTTCTTTAAATGACAAAAAAAAAGCTGGGGATTAACTAGTAAGATTAAATATAATCAGATAAAGAACATCCAGTTACTGCAACATACCGTCAGTTACACAATGAGAGGCCATCTAAACAGTGAACTGAAGAATACAACGCATCTTGGTTTTCTCCACACCTAAATCACACACACCAACACCTCTGTGAAAGAGCATAGAAATATTTTTGCTTTACATGTATCTATGCTATTTTACTCTTACGATTTCCTATTCTTTGTGATCTCTACTGGTTTATACTGTCTTGAAATTAATCTCTTTAATGCACACATTGGTGACATCATTCACAGTGGTATCTGCTAGTATTAAACAAATGTAATGCAAAATGTTTTCTATTCCTGCAATCAGGCATCACAGAACACTAAGTCTTTCAGGCCTTACTATGCTCAAATGCATTTAACATTCTTATTTCTATGTGTGAATTTCAGAAACTACCACACCCACCACACATGCTATAAAACCTGAAGTCGTTTTTCCCAGTTAAGTAATTTTATTATGCTACTTAGTGGAGTTTTAAAGATAGACTTAACATGAAACATCAACCGTAACAGGCACTATTTACTTTCACCATGATAAAAGCTGTTCTGCACTTTCCTTTACAGAAATCCTTCTACGTTAGAGACATCTGAGAACACTGCCACTATTTAAAGCAGAGGAGATGACACAAAAGGGGTCACGGCCACTCATCCCACTTTTACATGCAATTTAATTCCATTTAGACTATACCTTCAGGAGTGGAAATTGTAGCTTGGGGAGCAGGGGACATTACTAAGGACCAAAGGTGCCATGGATGCCTAGAACACAAGTTCTGTGCTGGCTCCAGCCATCTCTGGCTTTCGAGACTGCTAGGCCCTTTTTAGTCCCTATTCACCTGTTATGTTTGTAGATTTTTACATAAAGCATACTAGGACTCGAACTTCTGTTCTGACACTCCAATTTCAAAACAAGTAATAACATGTATCTTGTCCATTTGGATATACAGATGGCTATATGCTCAGAGAACTCAAACTCTAAAATAATAGGTTTATAGACAAGACTAGTTTAGCCACATATGCAAAAAGGTTTCAAAATGTAGTTTACAACTTATTTTCAAGTTTCATATCTCAAAATGGCTTTCACATCTCATGCATAGTAAGACAAAGTCTTCATCAAACACATGTTTAAAGAAGAAGTATCCTTAAATCACAAAAGAAAACACATTACAGATTCAGCTGCTGTTTGCATTTTAAAAAAGGAAATTAAAGTTTGTGATTAATGGTAAAGAAAATCTGACTCATTTCATGTAACTATTGTATATTCATGTAACATTTTCTACCTTCCGGTCACCAATTAGCTTTCCTGATCAAAGAAAGTAAAAAGTCTTGTTATTTTCTAAGTAGCTTAGTTTTCAGTTTGCAGATATAAATTAAGATTCCCAGAAGAAACTGGAGGGACAGCTAAAATTAGATTCTCCTTTCCCAAGTACCCCAAAAAGCTTTTCTTCCTTCCCATTACTGTCTTCTGGGAGAATAAAGTGAATGGAGATGACCGCCCAGAACTGCATTTACAGACATTAGTAAGGCTGGACCTGTTCCTCATCAGTAAAGAGCAAATACAATTATCATCAGTTCTGGAGGAAAATCTATGCTGACAGTGGCACAAAACTGAAAAACCCAATACACATGACGACCCCACAAGCTAGAGAAAAGCATGCTGCAAAAAAAAATTGGTTTTTCCTTAAAATGAACTTCTAGTGGAAAGCTACATGTCTTCTGCATTTTCCAGTGCTCCTCAAGGGTTAATTTTTCCCCAACAGATTCCTGGAAGAAGATTTCCAACTCTTCTTATATTTGAAGTTTATTTCTAGGTGTGGATTTATGTGCAATCTCTCATGGAGTTCAAGCAATTCCCTCTGCTAACTCAAGCTAGCTGCATGCTTGGCTTTTAGGTGTTTTCTCTTCTCCTTGCCAAAGGCAAGGTTTTGTATCACTCCTGACACTCTTGATACACTTTTGTATCACTCTGTTTAATCTGTGCTTAACTGGAGCCTCATAAGCTTCTTCGAAAACTCATTTCAATGTTTCACCACACTCGATATTCTGCATGCTAAAATGGCTTTCCAATCTTTCATTGTAGGTTGTATTTGCTTAGACCATCATTCTTGTTGCTTCACTCTGGAATTTGCCCACGGTTCCGACCCCTCTTGGAATACAATGCTCAAAGTGGGTACACAACTCCAACGGTAGGCTGACCAAACATAAATAAAAAGCAGGCAGCTTATATCATGACTTTTGCAGGTAAAACGTCCTACATCTCAGCATCCTGTATACCTTGCACCATGACATTACTGGCTCCCGCTTTCTCCACTTCTGTTTTCTCCCTGAACTTTACCACAACCCTTGACTCTCACCCCCATCTCAAAATGCTAATTAGCCACTTGCAAGTTCATCTACAGAATGGGAGGAAAGGCCAGTAACATCTACCAGCGAACTACAGCAAGCTTACTACAGGGAATCATTGTCCCTTTGAGAACTTCAAACTTAAAGCCTCCACTCCAGACATCCTAAGCAAAAACCAGGCCTTCTATTGGCATTGCCTTGATTAGACAGCATGAGAAACCTGGAGTGAATCAGAACAAAGAAAGCTGATAGATATTTTATTCACTTAGGCTTTTTTTTGTTTTGTTTTGTAGTATCTTGGGGCATTTCCATTAAAAAAAGAGCACCCCTGGTTTGGGTGAATATATTAAAAAGCACAGCAAGCCAGCTGTGCCCAGCATGCCTGAGGTAAGAAATCTCTTACCTTTCAATGTGCTGAAAAGAGTCCTAAGAGGATTATGAAACACTGCCAGTTTTTCTTCTTCATTTTTAAAGGCTAAGTAATTTTCCATTTAGGAAGTTTTTATTTATGTTCAGTACATTCCTCTCTGGAAACAATCTCTCTGGTTACTCTGAGAGGTAACCCAGCAGAACAACAGGAACCGCTGCAGCCAGCAGATTGCTGCTCCACTCTGTCAACCAAACGTGGCTAGTGGGAACAATTTTTTAATTTATTTTTATTTTTAAAAGTAATCCACGATATTTATTCCGTTTATGAAATAACTAAGCTTGTTAATTCAAGTGAAAAGCTCTGGGAACTTGTACCAAGGGCTTACGGAATCTGGAAGGAAGGAGAAAATGAATAAGGCTTTTGAGTGGAAGCCCTCTGTATAGCCACTATTTACAGGAGAAATACAAGACTGGGTGCCCATTAGGGAAAGGAAAAAAAAAAAAAAAAGAGAATAATAGAATAGCTTTGAAATAGTGTGGGGGGGTGGGGGGTTTGACAGCCTGCTTACTGAAGAGTTCCCTCAAACAATGTCAATATTCTCTGCACTTCTCTCAAAGCTTTAAAGAGGCTCCGTGCTCCTCAAACACCCTAAACAGAACTCAACAGTTTCCAGTGCCCAAGAAGACGATTACTATGAGCTGGTTGTTGCTTATCTATTAAACTTGTATTATCTCTTATAATAATGATTTCTCCATCTCAACTAAAACTGAAGCGTGAATCCTCCAGTACAGTCCCTATGAAAAAAATATTCTTATTATTCATTTTTATTTCCACTGTCAAAACCACAACAGCCAAGAGTTTTTTGTAGCCATAACACACTCACTTGATAATCACTGGTCAAGGGATTTATGCAAAACAGCTTTCAAGTAATTTAGTTCTCAGGTTTCAATGAACAGTATTAGATACATTTTATATTTAAAAATAAAATTTTGAGACAGAATAGCAGCCTGGAAGATAAATCTAGCCTACACTAAGTGAAACCACATCACAAAAGTCACATCAGATCGGCATAAACAGTGCTCCTTCTACAAAATCATACCCCTATTTTAATTCTACCAGTAAACAGTAGCTGTTTTGCAAAGAAACTGACACAACAGGTATACAGATCTGGATGTGATGAAAATACACAGCTGCAAAGAATTTCAGCATCAAGCGTATACTGTGGAGGAAGAATTTCATTAAACTCGTTAAAAAAAAGTAATTTACAGACATTACTTTGCAAAAACTGATAAAACCTCCTGCCAATACGCAGAACAGTATCTCAATTATGCTCATTAGAATAGAAAAATCATTATCATGGGATGAGTGAGGAGGGAAGACTTTTTTTTTAAACTATACAAACACATTACAATCTTTGTATTCACCATATATGAGTATTTTAGCAGTTTATTAACTCTTTAAGAAACCCTGCTAAGTCCCATAGACCCAAATTTTGTCCTTCAACTTCCACTGACTTCACCAAAAAACACAGATATGCATTGGAATTTGAGACTTACATTTACACACAGCAACAAGAGCAGCTTTATTCAGCTAAGCGCATGACAAGTCAATGAAGTGGCACTTCATAAACAGAGCTTGTTACTAAAAGATTGACAAGAGAGATTGCGAAACTAAACGTATTTTCTAAAACACAGCCATTATGAGTACTTCAGAATTGCATTTGTCCCATTTACCTTCGAACACCTGGTGAAATACATTAAGTACCAAATTATCAAGGGGGGGGGTGTTGCTTAAATTTTTGTTTGCTTGCTTTCTAATGAAGCTATCATTTTATTCAAACCATTGTTCAACCTACACATGCAGAAAACTTAAACGTGGTGATGCAGACATTTCTCAGTTTAAATAGCTAAAACAGCATATACTGAAGAACAATTAAGCAACTTATTTAAGCAATATTAACCATTCATACATTTTATGAAGTTTTAGGAAGCTACTGGAAAAACAAACAAACAAAAGTCTTATTTATTTATCACGATACTGAAATCCTTCACACAAGAAAGGCTGGAGGTAGCCACAACAGTTTCTTCTTCTCCAAAAGACCAGGGGCTTTGACTAGCACTTCAACAGTGCTCTCGCGATTTTCATCTACCATTCTATGATTAAAAACCCACACAAACTTACAAAGAGCACCACTAGAATATTAAGGGATCATACATAAAGAATCACTTAAAAAGGGATAATGGTATACAGGAAGCCTCCAGCTGCCACCACCAAGTTGTGTAAAATTCTTTCCTTAGTGCTTCCAAACGGAGACAGTGTTTCAAAGGAAGAGTTTAACAGTATAGCAGTGGCATAATATTGATGGTCCCTGTGTCTGCTGGTTTAAATACACAGCAGGCAAGTTCTTGTTCCCATACTCCTGTTTTGTATACATCTTGATGAAGGAATGGGTTAATGTGTTGGGTTTTTTTCCCCACCAGGCAGAACTAAGACACAGATGAAGTTATCTGTGCAAGACCTAACTTTCAAAAATTACAGCACCATAACTAAGTCTTCTCTCCTGTTCTTCCTTTCCAAATCTCAATGGCTTTGACTAAAAAACAGAAATAATTAAGTTGAAGCTCATTTCTTTAAGCCTTTGTTGCCTTTCCATATTTTATGTTTTTTAGCTTGATCAGCCACTGAAAAGGCCAGAAACTTTCATCTTCAAGCTATTAACTGCTTCACTCTTAAAGCAGCAGTTTTGGGAGAAGACTCAATTTTGTGAGACTGTTGAAGTCACAATGTTTGGCACTGCTGAAAGACAACAGAAGACCTGTTCCAGGGCTGGAAACCAAACAGTTGTCTCCTGAATCCCAGTTCATTGCTACCAAAGCAAGATCATCCATCCTCCTCCATAGAATACACCAATCACGGAACATATTAAAGTAATAGGAAGATAACAAGAAAATGTTAAAAAAGGTGTTAAATTACTTTGGCGTTAACTCAGAATTTGACAAATAAGCATGACTTCTGCTAGGGACCATCTTTCCTCAAAATTTCTAGGGAAAAAAGCTAGATCAGTGTCATTTTTAAGAAACATCATGTTTAAGAATTTCAGTATAGAAAGATTAACCTTGAAGATATTTGTTAAAAGTCACAGACCTTGAAACTATGAGTAAAGCAGCCGGACAGTGCATAAAGGAGCACCAAAAGATAGAAGAAAAAAAACAAACCTGGAGTTTAAAAACTGTGGATAAATTCTTCCTGGAAGAGTAATGATATTTGGATACAGCCCCATATTAAGCACCTCTGCTGCCAGAAATAAAGAATGTTTGCCTTCCCGTTTCCTCACTACTTAAACCTTGTCCCAAGTGAAATAAGCCTACCTGCGAGAGCAGGTTTATGTGCTCTTGTTCAAATCAGTGAAGTGATCCCCATTAAAAACACCTTCAAAAATCTGTTCTGCCAGAAAACTCAAACAACCCAAAACCAGCCAACCAAAAATACAAAAAAAAATCCCAACACATAAACCAACCAGCCAACCTCATTGATCTGGTTTAGAGTATGATCCCTCAGGAAACTGCACTTGCACAGCTAAAAAGTTGTTGATCTCTAGTACAGTTGTAGGGTGGTATGAACAACTAGGTGCAGGTACAAAAGTGCACTGGCTCTACTGACAGAAAAAAATACACCATGTACCATGGCATGCAAGTTGAAAGATTCTACTGCCTTAAAGAACATCAAGTGCTCCAAGACTGTAAGAAAAAACATGCAGTTCCAGAAATGAAAAGGACAACAGCTTATGATTACTTTGATTTCCTTTTAGTGCACTATCCTGGGCCACATGATTTGCATAGTCTTATAACTCTGTAAAAGATTAATTCACTGCATGTGTCACCTGCAAGATCTCAACTCAAGCTTCCTGCTCTAGAGCTTCTCTTTCAAACCCAAGTGATGTCTGCTTGGCCGATAGCAGTCCTGATGAAGTTGCTGAATTTGCAAGCATTTTAAGCTTGTATGGATTAGATATTGATGTTATCTGCTGAGGAATTACAGTCGTATTCTTTTGGGGCAGAGATGGAGGAAAATAACAAAGCTGAATTCCATTCATGTTAGATATGCTGTCTATCATACAATTGGTGCATACAATCTTCACACCACACGAAATGTATCACTTGGAAAAACAAATGAACAATGAGTTCAGCTGTTGCAGTTTTGACACAGGCCTATTCCACAGATTTTGACTATTCAAACATTTTCAGTAACACTAAGTAATCAAAAGTCAGCAACTGACCAGCAACTGAAAGGCAAATGGGTTTACAGAGGTGCAAATCATAAACATTATCAATGACAACTGCGAAACGGAATCAGGACAGTCAGTATCTTCTTCTGCCTTTCCTGCTGCTGACCTGTTACCTTTTACACTCCCAGACTCACTTCATACACTGTTTTAGCCCTATGACAACTGATTTTTATTTGGAAGCAGAAGTCAAGAATCAGAATGAAGATAAGCACCTGGTTTATTTCTGCTTACACCTCAGGAGGCTGAAAGGACAAAATTCAGGAGGCAATAGGTAGCATTTGTTAATGGAAGAGAACCAAATAAATAAAAAAAAATTAACTCCTACAAAAAAACCCTCAAAACATCAACAACAATGAAACATTCACCCTAATCCTAGTGTAAAAATTTTTGGAAAAGCTCTCTATGCATATAGTATCTCCTTAGTACTTCCCACAATTACCACCCAATCATTTCATTTGCATCTTTTAAACACAAAATACTATACTGAAATACTGTAAGGTTTAAGGACATCTCAAATTACAAATGCAAAGTCAAAAGCAACATGAGCTGTTGCCTCCTATCCAGGACACTGGTGTATTTGATTTTGCACATTTAAATCAATATGGAATCTTACCATTGATCTTTCAGAATATCCAAACAAATGGCCCCAGTGACTGAGCTAATATTAGGATGCCATATTTTGGTGATAAACCGCACCTAGAAGACAATATAAATTTTAAAAACATAAATGATTATTAAATGCAGTATATTAAGTAAACATTTTATATACACATAATTTAGGAAATATCAATATAAAAAACAAAACTAAGACATGCGATATCACTTATTTCAGGTGGCTTCAGCTTGCAAGGCCATTTGTTAGACAGAGCCTTGCTTTACTCACAGACTACTGCCAGTCTGAGGACGCCAAACTCATCCCTAACTGCTTTCCCACACAGTCACGCGTGCACATCCCTGCATCACACAAAGCCATTTAGAAATACCCCCCAGCAGTACTAGTGTTTCAACATAAGCAGATGGTCAAATACAGACTTAAAACTTCTAACATTTCCGTCTGAACATGAGGAGGAACTTCTTCCCTCTGAGGGTGATGGAGCACTGGAACAGGCTGCCCAGGGAGGTTGTGGAGTCTCCTTCTCTGGAGATATTCAAGACCCGCCTGGACGGGGTCCTGTGTGGCCTGC
>Ga0065711_1039233_pt1 | contig 18008 bp, 13 predicted proteins | sample Hoacrofraction12_FD_59098 | JGI IMG/M metagenome (GOLD analysis project Ga0065711, IMG submission 59098) | Hoatzin crop microbial communities from Cojedes, Venezuela - Epithelial fraction 12 v2 (version 2) | ecosystem: Host-associated > Birds > Digestive system > Esophagus > Crop | place... | reverse complement strand
GTCTGTAACTTGGAATGTGCATCCTCCAAAAACCCACAACACCTAAGAAGGCCTGTGCTTCCTTTTTGCTGGTTGGTGGAGACACAGCTGCTATTTTGTTGATGACATCCATTGGGATTTGACAGTGCCCATCCTGCTATTTTATTCCCAAAAACTGGATCTCTTGCGCAAGTCCTTTGACTTTACTTTGTTTAATGACAAAACCGGCTTTCAGGAGGGTCTGAACTATTTTCTGCCCTTTCTCAAAAACTTCCTTCACTGTGTCACCCCATACAATGATGTCACCGATGTATTGCACATGTTCTGGAGCTTCACCCTTTTGCAGTGCAGTCTGGATTAGTCCATGGCAAATGGTGGGACTATGTTTCCACTCCTGGGGCAGTTGACTCCAGGTGTACTGGACGCCCCTCCAAGTGAAAGCAAACAGTGGCCTGCACTCTTCTGCAAAGGGATGGAGAAGAATGCATTAGCGATGTCAATTGTAGCATACGACTTAACTGCTTTGAACTCTAATTCATACTGGACCTCTAACATGCCTGGCACAGCTGCACTCAGAGGTGGCGTCACTTTGTTAAGGCCACGATAGTCTACTTTTAACCTCCACCCTCCATCAGATTTTGTACCAGCCATATAGGGCTATTAAAAGGTGAGTAAGTCTTGCTTATTACTCCTTGACTCTGAAGTTGATGAATCAACTCATGAATGGGAGCCAATGAGTCTCGGTTTGTGTGATATTGCCACCGGTGCACTGTCCTGGTAACAGTTGGCACCTGCTGTTCTTCAACTTGCAACAATCCCACAACAAAGGGATCTTCTGAGAGGCCAGGTAGGGTAGATATCTGTTTGATCTTGTCTGTGTTCACAGAGGCCACACCAAACACCCTTCGATAGTCCTTTGCGTCCTTGAAGTCCCTCTCCTGAGGTAATCTATGCCAAAAATACCAGGGGCCTTTGAGTCAGGCATGATGGGGTGCTTTTCCTGCTTTTCCCCTGTTAAGCTCACCTCAGCCTCCAGTACGGACAATTCTTGGCATCACCTTGTCACTCCAGAGATCCAAATGTGTTCTGTGCCCCTGTGCCCTGATGGCATCGGTGTACACTGTGCACCAATATCTAGTAAAGCCTTAGAGATCTGTGGGTCTGATGTGCCAGGCCATCAAATCCACACAATCCAGTGCACCCGATCATCCCTTTCCTCCTCCTGGCCAAAGGCAGGGACCCTCTATTCTTTTCCTTGTGAGAATACTCACTGAGTGATCCTTGCAGTAGCAGACCAGAAGTCCTCTCACCAGGGTCAAGGGAAGTGATTTCAGTTCTTCTGTGACTGGAATATCACTGATGACCTTCTTGTGTCTCAGCAGCAACTACACTGACAGCCTTTTTGGGTGGCCCTTTCTTAACAACTGTCTTCCCTCTAAGTTCGTGTTCTGGTTTTGGCTGCAGCCGGCAACAAAAGCACCACGCGGCCGCCCCTCCCCCCGCCGAGTTGCGGAGGAGAATGGAAAGAAACAGGCAGAAACTGGTGGGTCGGGATAAGGGCAGTTTAACAGAAGAGCAAACAAAGGGAACAGGAACAACAACGATACAGAAAAGGGGATTACACAGAACAAACCCGCAGAACAGACCCCGCAGAACAGACCCCGCAGAACAGAACCGTTCTCTCTGACTGAACCGCCTCTGAGCCCTCCCGAGCTGCAAGAGTGTTCCCACCGCGCCACCCCCCCCACTGGAACCCAGCATGACGGCACATGGTATGGAATACCCGGCTCTGTTTGGCCAGGTTGGGTCAGCCTGCCCGGCTGTGTCCCTTCCTGGATTCCCTTCCTGGATTTCGGTGAAAATTAACCCTGTCCTGGCTGAACCCAGGACAGTTTGCATACATGGGCTTCCAGCTTAAAGGTGGGTTCATCATCCCACCTCCTCATATCCTTCCCCTGATCACACAGGAAGAAACAGAGTGCACCATGAGGCGTGTGTCTAGGGCTCCCTTTTCCTCTGACCAGTCCAGGAGAAGACCGATTTCTTGGGACATTCCTGACACCCGAGAATCTGTCCCATAGAGATAAGGAGGTACAGAGATTTTCTTCAAAGTTTTGGAGCCAAGAAGACACTCTCTCCACAGTCGATGTATCCATATCCGGGCAATACATTGCTGCTAAGCTGTTAGTATATGAGCGTGACGCACCTTGAATGACCTCCCTCCACATGACCCGTGTACACGGGACATCCTCTAGATCTTTGGAGATCTCATCATCATCAAGATCACAGTAAATGACTTAACAGAATGGCAAAGGGAGAAGAAAATAGCAATCAATAATACTGATAAGAGCATATACAACATGCAGTGTTCTCATCACCCAATACTCGGCTTGCTCTGAGTAGCAAAATCCTCTCTTTCAGCCAGCTCCCCTCTTAAATACTGAGCATGACACCATGTGGTGTAGAATATCCCATTTGACTGGCTGTTTGGGTCAGCCCAAGCAGCTTCTTGTGAAAATTAAGTCTGTCCCAGCTGAACTCAGGACAGACAGCAAAGAGAAAATATTTAGAATTCAGTGGTTTTTTACCTATTTAAAGACAGATTTGAATTCAAGGAACTTGGGCAACATGGATTGTATTCATTCAGTGCTTAGAACTGTATATCCAAGACCAAAAAATAAATTTCCAGATTCCTATCTATTAGGCCTTTTGTAGTTGAAGACTGTGATCCTAAAAACTGTTTATTTATAATATATTAGGTGTTGTTTAGGAAAGGAAAGAAAGGGATAAAAATATTCTTAAATGTTTTAGATAAAGGAACATGGAATAAATCAAGCAATTCCCTCCTGTCCTGGGAAAAGAAAAATAAAAGTCCAGAAAAACCCCTCACAACAACACCCTGCCCCTAGACCAAACCAAAATGTAACCTGAATTAAAATGGAAAAGACATGTGAACAGGGAAAAAAAAAGTAATCTTTGCAGAAAATATTGCATTAAGAAAACATCAGGAAGAAACTTACACACATTTCCATACTGTGTAGTACATGGCTGTGATTTTTCTGTGAGGCACAAAGGGCTTGGAACCTATAAAAAACATGTAAGGACATCAAAACATATTTCAGCATCCAAATAAGAAGTGATCCCTCTCAGTGTCAGCTGGCATTTGGGTAAACATCAGCAAGCCAAGAAGGTGGAAAAAAGAACAGCTGTGTCAGGAAGAGTTTTCTAGTCATTCTTAGTGGAATATAATACTCTATTCTATCTGGGGTACTGGCCAAGCAAAGGCATTTTTCCCCTAAGGAAATGTTTCCTGTCTATTCCTTTTGCATTAAAAAATACAACCACGTATAACAGTATTGCCTTGCATAACAGAAGTACCAAAACTGTAATTAGAAACAATGTCTTAGTTCCAGCTGGAAATTCGAACAAGCCTCCAAACTTTACTCCAGTGAAAGAACCATGTGTGGTAATTCCAAAGCGAAGGCACACACTGCACCCTGAAATGTGTCTAGTGGTACTTCTACCTGCAGCCGCTCCATACATTGCAGGAAAGTGTTTTTCAAGAGAGCAGTCCATCAATAGCTTGAGACAAAGCTGGGTATATTCATTTTGGGATGATGAAAACAACAAAAAACATAACAAATATCCCTTGGCAGGTGGCTATTAGCTGAAAGGCTTGGTCTTTAATTGGTATAAATAATTAACCAGCACTGTGCATGGACAACTAAGCATGATAATAGAGCTGTTTCCTTTTGAGCTTGAGATTATATCCTTTATAATGCAGAGTAAACGAGGCGGCTTGTAGGAGCGGGTTGCTTCTTACTAAATGAGGATGGAAAATGATCACAAATCATGATCTACTAACCAAGACCCCCAGAGCAAATTTTCAAGGATGGATAAGGGCTGTTGGTTTCCAGGCGAGGAAAGTAGAAGAGTGCACAGTCCGTGTTTTTAAGACTGGTTATCAGCACAGAGTGTAAATATTTCCAAACTAAACTGGATGCCTAAAGTGGAGTTTTCCCGTAAACTGCAGGTAAACATTGTATCTAGCAAAATTTAAAAAGAAAAGGTTTAAAAATAGATTGCAAGACAGACACAAAATCTGCCTTGCATTATGTATAGCTCAGCCAGATGGGTTTGTATGACTCTTGTATAAAAGAAACCAATACACTCAGGAGGATTTCCTGTAGCAGTTAATATTAAAAATATACCAACTCTGACTTGTGAAACACAGATAGAGAAGGGACCTCAAACCAGGATCTGCAAGTTATTCCTGCAGCCTATGTCGGCACATCTGGACCAGCATCTACTTTGCTTGACTGTATTGCCGAGTGATGCACGTCCAGCACAAATGGCTGGACACAAAACATTTATCACTCTATAACCTACAGGAATATTTTCCACATGCTGGAAAACTGTTAACATTTTTTGAGTCTTCTGAACTGACTCTGGGCAGAGCATGGGTGCATGATGGCTTCTTTGTTTTCCAAGTGGAGAGAAGACATTGAATCAATGGCATTTAAAGAGATGAATTAACATTTAAAAGTGCAATGTTACTAAAGCATGAGGTTTTACTTCAGCGAGACTTACCTCTTTTCAAAAAGAAAGCAAGATGTGAGCAGTCTCTGTGATACTAATCACTGCACTGAAGTTTGCCTGAATTTAACAGGACCTAGTGAGACACCACTGGGAATGCTGTGTCCAGCTCTGGAGCACTCAGCACAGGACAGATATGGACCTGTTGGAGCGGGGCCAGAGGAGGACACAAAAATGGTCAGAGGGATGGAAAACCTCTGCTGTGAGGAAAGGCTGAGAGAGTTGGGGTGGTACAGCCTGGAGGAGAGAAGGCTACAGGGAGATGTTATTGTGGCCTTTCAGTCCTTAAAGGGGGCTTATAAGAAAGTTGGGGACAGATGTTTTCTTAGGGCCTGTTGCGATAAGACAAGGGGTAATCGTTTTCAACTGAAAGAGGGGAGATTTAGACTAGCTATCAGGAAGATATTTTTTACAATGTGGGTGGTGAGGGACTGCAACAGGTTTCCCAGAGAGGTGGTAGATGCCCCATCCCTGGAAACATTCCAGGTCAGGTTTGACATGGCTCTGAGCAACCTGGTCTGGTTGGAGAAGTCCCTGCTCACAGCAGGGGCAATTTGGACTAGATGACTTTTAAAGTTCCCTTCCAACCCAAAAAATTATGCGATTCTATACTTCTGTGATCTGCAGCTGTTGCAAATTGATTCAATGCTCTTCATGCAACACAGTATGAGAAAATAAGGCAGATTCTGTGCTGCACTCACCTTATCCCAGGCAATGAGAGGCTTTTGCAAAGCCAAGTACCACTCCTCAAGTCTCTGTGCCAACTCCAGAGTGGTTCTGAGACTCCTGAGGGCTGCTCCAGATTTCATTTTGTGTCTTCACTCTCTGTGTGAAGTTCTGTGTGTTGTCAATCCCTCATGGTATGCACATGTGGAGGCCGGAGGATGAAGTTTCCTATGTATGTATTCCAGTTTTTCCCAGGATAAAAAGAGGTGCCTTACACCTTTCTGCTGAAAGCTGAGGTAATTCTTAGCTGTTCAGATTTCCTTCTCTTTACTCAATAAGCAAAATGTCAATGGTTCCTTCACTGGCACTCTATAATGGTGTAAGCCATCATGAATTCCCTCTCATCAGCACCTTTTCTCACAGCCTTACTTCACTAATTAGGAGATCAGACTGTTTCCCAGCTTACTTGAGTTTCTGTGGTGAAGTTCATAACTGCAATTTTTATGCATTACATGGAAATTGATTCTTCACTGTTTTGCAGAATTATAAGGGATACACAGCTTTGTCCTCTTTCAAGCTCTCTCTTGTAGCTTTGTTTCTTTTCCATTTACATACTTTTCCTGGACTATTTGTAACATTCACCCAGCTCACTCTTTATAATCAAGAACTGTAGGTGACCTCCCCTACTTCTAATTTGTCTCTCTTGACTTCACATTTTTCAGTGATCCTTCTGACAACTCTTTCTAGAATTCACAAACAAAAAAATATCATTGCCAATTTAAGTAGTTTCACAAGTATAATGCTTTAAGCATGTAATGGCAAAAAATGTAATGGCACCCATCTTTCATGGGTGTTCATCTCTCCTTTTCACCTGTCTCCTTTCCAACAAGACTACTACTCTTACCAGACTCAGGATCTGACCTTTATCTTTGATGTTTCTCCATTGCTTAGAGCTACAAAAATCTCGGTGTGTTTTCTTCAAGCTGTGCAAGGTGAGCTGCTAAACTCTCCTTGAAAGCGTAACATCACAAGAACATGGAGCTTGAAGGGATCAGAAGAGACCAATTTATTCTGTCTCCTACCAAAGTAACAAGATCAAATGTAGATCTCCGAAGGGCTTTTGCTTTGCCTGTTCTGAAGAACATCCAAGACCACAGACAGACCAATAACATGTAGTCTGTTCCTATGTATCCCACAGAAAAAGATGACATTTTCATTATTTTATTCCTTGTTGTCTTTGCTCCCAATCAGATTATTTTTAACCTTCTCTAAATGCTTATGCAGCCAAAATTATAGGATTTCTTTTCCCCATTGAAAAAAATATTAGCCGCATTATCTTCTTCAAGCTAATCATATGCTAATTAGTTTTTTAAGTTCAGATAATTTTTCCAGATCCCGAAAATCGTATCAAATTCTTATACCATCATACAAAATACTGGATTTATGTTTTTCCACAGTGTTGCACTTTGGCTGTGGCTGGCAACAAAAGGCCACGTGGTGACTGTATGGGCCCTCCCCACCACTGGGATGGGGAGGATAATGGGAAGAAAAAGGCAAAAAACTGGTGGGTCGGGGTAAGGGCAGTTTAGCAGAACAGCAAATGAAGCAAACGATAACAAAAACAATACTGATAAGGAGAGTGTACAAAACAAAGAGTGAAATGCACAGAGCAACTCTCACCACCCGGTGCCCCATGCACTCCTGAGCAGCGATTAACTTCCCCCCAGCCACCTCCCCCAGCCTGGAACCCAGCACGACAGCACATGGTATCGAATACCCTGTTCTGTTTGACCAGGTTGGGTCAGCCCGCCCGGTTGTGTCCTCTCCTGGCTTCTGGTGAAAATGAGCCCTGTCCTGGCCAAACCCAGGACACACAGAGATTCTTGGTGCCACCTGTATGGGCATTCACCACTGAAAAAATGCATGATAAAATTCACTACTGTCCTGGAAGAGACTCCAGTTAGACCCCTAGGTGCAATGTCTTCACAGTCTGATACTGCCCTACTGATAGACCCACAGAACAATATGACTTTTTAATACCAGCTGTGTACCTAAACTATGCTTGAAATGTTTGTATTCGCTTGTGAGAATGTCACAAAGACCAAGTATAATGACATATTAAAATCAACAGTCCTCACATCTATCAGCCTCTCTGCCTATTTACTGTAAGAAGATTATCTGATATGTTACCAAATCTGGTACAATTGTCGTCTTACCTCACAGAAATATGAACATACACAATTTCTTTGGCAAATCAATGTTAATATTCTCCAAAACCCCTTTTTTTTCCTTTCAAGAGTAGTCAGTATGTTTTAATTTCTTCAGTTATCTAGACATCCCCACTTTCTGTAAGCTATTAGAAATAAATAATTTTGGTGCAGAGATTGCTCTGACTGGTTTCTTAAGTATTGTAGATATTATTTTAATATACTCTACAATTACATTCTGTCTTGAACATCAGGTTGACAAAAATCAACCAATAAATCCTTCCATGAATGCTTGATCTGCCAGAAAAATCGTCCTCATCTTTGCCCTTCATCTTTTCTTCAAACAGATTCTTCTTCTCATTGATCACCTAGTCACATGGGTCCTCCTATGTCCTCCAGGAAGCCTTATACACAGAGCCATCTCTCTGAACTGACCCAGGAGGCTGCTACCTCCCCTCAGATTTTCCTTTGAGACATGTTTTTGGAATGATTCTTATAAGAAATTACCAAATGAATATTCAATTAAGGAAAAGATGGGTTGAAATCATAGTTACCAGGATCAACAGCAGGTAACTATCTTTTTATCCAATAATGTGCATTACATTTGTTATGGATGTCACATATATCACGATGATATTCAGGAGAATTTCAGTTCCTGAAGAGGGTAGCTGAAGTTGCCAATGCAAGTTTGAAAGCTGCATTTTTTCTTTATGAGACCTGTAGTCACTTGTCTTTCGTGATAATTTCTGGAATGAGATTATTAAGCAGCTAGACTGGTTTTCATCTTATGGTACAGCATATAAATTTCAGTATGTTTTCAATATATCTCATTGCACTTGAAATGATATTTTATGCACTGTTAACATGACAACAAACTACTATTTCTATTTCTGCAGCTCAGCTTCTCTTTCGGTGAAAGAAAATCTAAATTTTCTGGCATTTCAGTGCTTGCTGCTAAATGATCCTAAATGGCACGTGCCCAGAGGGGTTTCTGTGTGTCAGCATTCAGCAGTGTTATAATTAGGCAATTGCCTCTTGGAGCAAAATACCCAGTCCCAGGTTAGATGTGTAAATTCCCCATCAGTGTGTTTCTACTGAATCCAAGATTTGCCTCCTCATAGATGTCACCCACATCAGCACTTATGAGGTCTCCGTCCTTCCTGTGTTCTTGATCACCTTCTTGTCACTAAAGTGATCCAGTTTCAGTCAACATTCCCTTAGCTTCATAAAAATGCAAGCCTTCTAAACTGGCTGATAGGAGGGTTCAGAAATATGACTAGTAATACACAGAGCAACCAAATTTTCAAGGTGTAACTTTTGATAAGTTCTAATTCCTGGGAAAATAAAGTTAAAAGGTTGCTGTGCTGTTTATCGTGAACTGAATTCACTTCATTTATGTTGCCTTTTGTTATTCTCCTTGCTCTAATCTCTGTCCCCCTATCTGTCTACGGATAAATGTCAAGCTTTTTGGTCCACTGATCTCCCTGCCTTGAATCTTAAATAAAGTGAATTATAGCATGGCTGTAAATAAAACAAGAATAATTATATAAAGCCTTTCATAAAGATGTAGGCCTAATAATCCTCTAGGAGATAGTCTGCAAATGTCTGCCAGATGCAATGAATTGTTCATGATAATCCTTCCTAGTTATTAAAACAGATTTCATCTAGTTACTTATTTTTCTCCAGGGTAAATGAACCATTATAAAAGTAACTTGCTTTCATGGTTTAATGTTTTCATCATTGATGTTATTTACAACCTGAAGTCATTATGATGACTCATGTACACTCAGACTTCTGAGACAAACACATGTAACGTACTAAAACTCGGTATATATCAGCCTCATCAGCCTAAGTTGCACACCTCACAAAAAAGACACCGAAAAACACCTTAAGAAAACAATACAAAAAAGAGAGAGTGAATTGAATTAGTAAGATCAAAAGCTAAAATGTTTTGTAGTGATGTGGTTGCTCTTTTATAGGCTTGGCTAATCTCATTATGGAGAACAAACAGGGGAATATTTTCTTACTGTAGAAAGAGCTAGGGAAGAGTTGGGTTTCTCTACACATATTGAGCAGCACGGCCGGCTAGTGGTTTTCTACAAAACTAGAGGGGTGTTTTGTGAAACTGTCTGTTGGCTAAAGCCCAACACTTTTTTTTTTCTTTTTTGCTTTCCTTATAGTGAAGTGTTTCAAAGAAACTTTCAATATGAACTATCAAATCTGGAATTCCTGATCTTAATAAGAAGAACATGAAAATTCTCAGACAAAAGAATAGTTGGTTTAGAAGCTTTGGGAAGATATTCATAGATTTTCATGTGGTTCACTTCAAGTACTTCAGGATCTCAAAGTGTGTGAATGGCATAATTTATAGCACAAAAGCTAGAAACCTAAAAATAAGCAAAATGGCTCTCTTCACTCACTCACTCACTCACTCACTCACTCACTCACTCACTCACTCACATACATTTATTTTACACCTCATGTTTTAGGACATTGGTTGAAAATCTAGATGACTTCTGTGACTAGCAAATAGCAGGCTTTTTATTTTCAGTGAACAACTGTATTCTTTTATAAAAGCGTTAATGATTTATCAACATGTTCATCACAAATTACCCAATTTCAGACAAAAAAACCCAACAAACAGACATAGAATTACTGCAGCTCTAATTCCTTGTCAGTAACACAATAGTGCAATGAAAAGGTTTCCTGGACAAATCCGTGGCTTGCTTTGATGTGGCTATCTCCTTGACTCCTCTGATCCTTCAGTTCAGGCAGAAAGATATCACCACTCTTTTTCATTCATCTGGTCTGTATGTTAACTCATTCCTGATTTGTAATGGGAAAGGTTTTGCAACTGTTAGGCACTCTGTTCTAGTAAGCTGCACTATAAATATTGAGTGCTACCTCTGCCATCCAGGGTGGCACATCATCCAAAGCAACAGAGACAACAATGAGATTGATTTATTGGTTTATTTCATTATTGAAAACAGAACAGTCGTTGGGACATGCAAGAGTGTTAACGCTAGCCTGCTGGCATCCTAAGCAAGGAAAAAGATGTTATGGTCTGAAAACCAACAGTAATCTTTGCTGTTCATTGCAGTAATGTTCTTTGTTTTAAACAGTGGAGTTGGTTGGGTTGGTTGGAAGGTAGGTGAAACTGACCTTCTCAAACTCCTTATGTGCAAAACAGACATAATGATTGTCAATTCTGTTGTGGAAATGGAGATCTAATAATAAAAGGGTTATGCGAGAGGTCTTTAAGTCTATTACCATTTTTATTATCTTTATTTTGCTCTTGTTATCTGATGCCATTCCTGTGAACATTCTCTTATTAAAGTAAAGGTATTAATATATGAGTGTTACACCTACCACTAATAATATTACTATAACTGAAAGAACCATGAACTTCTGAAGTGAAGTGCTACATAGTCTTAAATCTACATGAGCTTTTTCTGCTGTTTCAGTTGAAGGTAGACTATCATTCTTGCTTTGTACAAATTATGCAATGTATTTACTTTGGGATTATTAAGTGTAGGGTAGTGCCTGGAGGCTCTGAGCACATTTAAACATATACTTAGTGACACTCTGGTGAGCTTATGAAGGCAAGGCAAATAGAAGAAACAGGCTTAGTGGAACAGAAATTCTGAAGTCCTCTATCCTGCCTGTTCTGTACACATAAAATGTACTTTCATTCCTTTTATCTGTTTTCATAGGTTATTGTCAAGCATAGTACGTTGCCATTTGGAGTAATAAATACCGCATCAAATTTATCACCTTTAAAGATGAAAGAATAAAACTGAGAAAAAGAGATTCGTACTGATGTCAAGCTTTAAAAAGTTTATTATTTTAACATTTGAATTTAAGACCTAAATTAACATGCCCCAGTCTCTTCAAATGCTACAAAAGGAAAATTAAATGTAAAAAGCATTAATTTTGGTGATCTTCTGCATTTGTCTTCATTCAAAGGAGCAGAGAAGATGTTCCACATAAGGGAATGTACCTCGCGGAGATATTTCTGACAGGTTAATTCACTCAAATCCCTTCTCCTGTAAGGACAAGTGATTTAATGTTCTGTTCAGTTTAGTTCCAGAGGGGTAATTAACAGGAGTAAAACAAAGATAGAGAATGAATAAGAATACCAAAATCCTCCCACTCTTTATAGAAGACTTACTCCCTAGAGATAGGCATGCCCTACATGAAAGCACAAGAAAGACATTTCCAAGACACGAAATACCCATAGAACTGCTGAATTCAGCTCCTGGAGGACTTCTCCTGGAGAAGTGGCTCCCTGAGTAGCGTCATGCAGTCACAGCAATTTCTGCGCCAGCTGTTCCCAGTTCTCCCATCCACAGCACAGAACCTGCTGAAAGCGTGGATTGTCTTAAATCCTGGCAGACCTGGACCACCAGGAAGTCACAATGTTTCAAAACTTACTATATCTTATTCCAGCAGTATGATGGCTGCTACTCTCAGAGGGACACACAGGTAACTGAGTAGAAAGAGTTCTTGTTGTCAGTGGCTAAGCAAATTAACATCCTTTTATTCCTTCCTCTGTATTTCTTCAGTGGCCTGTAAGCCAGTTCAGAAAGTCCATGCATAGTCTTCTGCAGCTTCTGGAAATCAAGCAGATCTATATTCGTTTTTAGTTAAATACAAAGATAAGCTTTTCAAGCACACACACACCCCTGCCCTACTCCCTCAACACACATCACACTTCATCATTTATGTTCCAAAACTTACAGAATGTTTTTCCCTTGGATTTCTCTTTTCTGGAACCTCAAAGCCTTATTTACTCACAACGATAGGATTACATTGATTTCAAAGAGCGTGATATTCATCTTTGTTGTCTGCTTTACAAGCTATAGCTCTAGGGATAATTACTAAACTCATGTGTTTTGGAAAACTGGGCTCATTTTTTCACCCACAGTCTGCTACTTTCCCCTCTCAAGCCCTAGTTCCTTTATCCTCTCCTCTGTATTTTGAGCTTTTCTTACGTATTTGTCTTCCTGTCAAGAGCTGCGGGCTGTCTCCTAACTGATGTTGTAGCACAAAAGTCCCTTCAGTGTCTGGATTACCTCCGTGCGTTGATGTATGAATTAGAGAAGCAAAGAGAAAGGAGTTTGGCACGTAGTAACAGAACACAAATTTACCAATTGCCATGCAGCTGTAGTGGATTTCTTTTGTTGTGCCCTTGGGCCTCAGTAGATGTTTAGGAAGAATGACATTTCCTGACTTTTTAGTTTTTTAAAGCACTTCTTGACTTGGCAACTCTTGACTTCTAGGCAACTTTGGTGGCATCCTTCTTGTCCCTTCAGCTTTTCAGAACATTTTCAGTGTTTTTGAAGAGCTTTTTCCTTAGCTGCATTGAGACATTTGTCCTGAATTCTTTCCTCGCTCACTCCTCTCCCACTTGTATCTCTCTTGCTTATGAATAGAGCTCTTTTTATCTTGGTCTTTAGGCCTCTGCCTTATAAATACCTTTCTCCTTTCTCAATTGCTGTGAGCAAAACTGTACTCTTCCCCATTAAGGATAATACCATTGATATGACCTAGGCTTTCATTTTTTTCTTAATGGGGTTTTCTTCCCCACTAGCACTTGAAACACTCATACAGATGTTCAACATCTTGCATCTTAAGATATAAGGAGACAAAGATGAGGCACCAATACAACAGGACAGAGATCACACCTGCCCTGAGGCTAGGACATGGCCATGGTGAGTCCCCAGGTTTTAGATCTGCAGGTATGTCGAGGAACCCAGTACAAACACCCTTGGCCTGGGCTAAACTAACATCGAAAATAGAGGTACAAGAGCAAGGATAAATTAACAAATGTGATTATTTAATGACTGTCTAGTTAACAGCAAAGAGTTAAATACAAGCTAGAACAAAAAAAAATGCAAAACCCCAACAACAACCACACCTCAACCTAGATGAAGTTTGAATTTTGAAGTTAACCATATTACTTTTTATTTAGAACATGGAAGAATGTGCAAAGGCAAAATGGAAACTTCCTAGACAAAATCAGGTAAAGTTAGCTGCAAATCACAGCAAGTGTTAGAGTAATCATAAATCATCAGGTGAAGAGAAATGACAAATAATTATACAGTTCTTTTTCACCAGTTCTTGACCATAACATAGTAAAAATGTAAACCCAATCAGAACACAATTTTCTGTCCTACTGAAAGTTTAAATTTTTTTGAAGGCACTGTTTATGAAGGAAGTGTGGGGGACAAAGGGATTCTTTGTCACTATGGGAGATATGGGTCAGTCAAAGAAGAAAAACCTCACGGAAGAAGGCAAGAAAAAGCCTTCAGAATTATGAAGTCCATGAACCACTGTGGAGAGAAATATATTGGACTTTGGATTCAGTGTTTCAGTCCTGGGCCAGAACATTCTGGTTTTCAACAAAAGGCTGGAAGATTTCAATTTTCCTGGGTTCACAAAGTTTCTTGTTTGTTTTTTTTTTGTTTTAATATTGAAAATTTCCACAAAGCAGACTCTTTTTTATAAAAAGAAAGTCAACCTTTATAAACATCGTTATAAACTGGGCTGTCTTTAGCTGTGGTGAACTCTTTTTTACCTTCCCTATCCTGTAGTTTTGTTGTTGGTTTTGGTTGTTCTGGTTGCTTTTACTTTGGCTGCTTTTCTTGTCTTTTTCTTCTTTTTTTTCTTTTTTTTGGTGTTCAGTTGTTGGAGACTGTTTTGCATTTGACTTGATAGGCCTGATTTCCATTTATCTCAAAGACGAACACCAGGAAGCCTGTTCTTACTGCATATACATGCATGTGTACACGTCTCCCCCCCTCCCCCCTCTGTTTCTCACAAACACTTCTGTATGTTTTTTCATATAAAGACGTGTATTTGTATGTATATATTTCAACTAATGGTATTCAATCTGTTCCAGAGACAAAAACATTCAAATGTTTCTTCTGCTGATATGCCTTAAAGAAGACTACATTTCTTAACAACAAAACTATTTATGTCTTAAAATTAAAGCACAAGCTTCAGGCAAAAAGATGTATGCACAGCAAAGAGCTATTACTTACAAGACCATACCTGCCAGAAGGCAAATACTCCTATGTTCAAAGAAACAATAGAGAAGACAACATATTTAAGTTCCATGCCCTATTGATGCATATCCCTTACACACAATAAAGATTTTTGGATCAAGCTGACTGATTTCTTTCTACCAGAGTAATCAAGCTCTACGTCATTAACCTCTCTGTTTGCCTGGCAGATAATTTGGGAGAGTAGCAAGTGACTGCTCCTGCAGGATCTGGAGGCAAACCAACACAATTACTCTCACTCTGTTCTTTGAGGTGGCAGCTGCAGTGAGATCAGGATACAGAAAACAACAATGAAATCAAAGGGTTACAGACTTTGAAGCCAGCTCTTCATTCATCTGCCGATCATCCAAAGCTCCGAACCTGGACAACAAAACCTCGCAGCTCATCATCCATGCTGAACGGTTATGAACCATTAGTCAAGAAAAGAATGCCCACCCAAAGGTGTAAGATTAGCCCCACTGTACTTCCACCTGTACTTATTTGCTGGTGGTGGTAGTAGTAATATTAATATGAGTATGTAACAGAGCCATAAGTATGTTGTCTTGCAGATTCTGTTCTCCTAATATGTCTATTGGATAGTGTTGTATAAAGTCTACTGACATTCTGTCAAACCCCAGCTTAGATTTTTGAAAATGGTTTGTGTTCAGAAATTTGCACACACAGAGGACAAACACTTCCCCACTGAAATGCTTCTGTTCCTAAATAGTGAATAAGGCAGCTCCTTGTGTTGGTGATGAACGTAGTTAAGGAGAAGGTGGTTACCCATAACAGATAGGTAGTGAGAGCCCATGACACCCAAGTCCCTTGTACAGGATCTGCAGTTTCATAGGAAAAGAATAATTTCAGTACTTGAAGGCTGTGATATCTTCAAAGTAGTTGCTGAAGCAGTTGGTAAAAGACAGAATATATAAAAGTATGAAAGGAAAGAGGAATACAGAAAAGTGATTTATCCAAGTCATGCTAATCATATTGGGCAGAGAAAAGATCCCAGATTCTCTGCATCCTCAGCCTGTATCCCAGTTGCTAAGCAACTGTCCTGAATATGAGGGTACCCAAAGCACATCAGATGCTATAACATTGGCACTCTGACAGGTTCTGCTTTGATTCATGCCATATCTGAGGTCTAATAAAGAAAGGAAATGGTCTTCCTCATCTGTCTGTGACTCATTTAGTCTCTTAAATGAAACCCCCAAATTAGAAGGCCGATTTTACAGTCAGATTCGTTACCAGCAGACATAAAAGAGCAGTTCCACTGGATGAGTCGTGCAACCTAAAGTCTGAATAATTACATGGAGGTCTCTCTTTCACTTGTCTTAAAGGGGAAAAGGAGGGTGATTAGGCTCCTAGCTCAAGATGCATCAGCCATAGGCATTGTATTAGATGAGACAAATCTTAGCTTTGCTGTCTTAAAAAACTGTTAGAATACATCTTTCTTCACAGTTGAAATGACTCAAATTCTTAATATCTAGGAATAATAACTGGGTATTTTCTGATGGATAAAAATGAATTCTTAGTATTACCAAGCCAATGTCCTGAATCCTTCAGTGACAGTGTAATTGTATGGCACATCTGCTATAGCCAAATTCTGGGTGATTTTCACCTGGCAGTGTGGAAACATCTGTCAACCAACAAATATAACTCATAGGCCTAAAATGACGGTTAAGCCTTTCTGCAGGACATCAAGACCAGGAAGTTAATCTCCAACAATATATTCAACAGGAATTCACAAGGGAGCTAAAGATCTGATGGTGAAAGTGCTGAAGGGCAAAGAGTGAAGTGGTCTGGGCAGTCCTTCTTCCACTAAGTATTCACAAACTGGCTTCTGTTTGCACAGTTCCCATGTGCTGCGGTCCTGACGTAGAAACCACAGAGCTTTCCAGGGCACCATGCTTGCACAAAATAGAGGTGAGTCAGAGATGGAGGCTGGAAATCTCCATAGCAGAACATACACTGGAGAACTAAAACTGAGAAATAAGGAATTCCAAAGAGAAGATCTTTTAAAAGTCTGGACGAATTCTGGTCTGCATAATTCTAAACCACTTCGTGTATTTTTCAGAGCTACGAAAACTTATGGGCACCCAAACTCCTTAGGCAGTCATTAGCCTGAAAACAGATTTCCATATATATTTCTTTACACAATATCCTAAGGGTCTATCCTGGAGAAATAAATATCTGACTGTCACCAGCAGTTCTCTGATGGTGATGGGGGTTCTACCATTCAGGTTGCACTTGATCCTAGACTAATGGTCCATCTGAGGCTGAAAGAATTCTGAATGTCTGAATGTTATTTCTGGCTCCGGGAGTTATGCTTATACATGTCATAGACATATACCATAGACATAGACCTACACACATATATATATATATATATATTATTATTAAGCAAAGGTTGAAAAGAAAATACAGATATAACATTCATAGAGTTGAAACTGAAATCTTGCTTTACTTTGTTCCAGACGAATGTTCTAAATATCAAGTTGCAGTCAGGCTTTTTCTTCGCTGTCCTTCTATGGGTCTTAGTACTGCTGCAGTTCTGGATGCACTGTGGCTCAGAATCGACACGGTGGATAGGGTTTGCCAATGCCTCTGTGGTTGAAGAGGTTTCTGAGGCAGTGCGGGTTCAGTAGAGCCTAGGAGTTGCATTGGCTGCTTCCTGGGATGATGACATGATTGGTTTTGAGGGGTTCTTTGTCTCTGCATAGAAAAAAAAGATCGACAAGGTTGGCACTTTGCTTAGTTTCAGAAATGTCAGTCTACGCACAGACTGTACAGGGCATATAGGCAGTCATGTTAGGTAGATACAATGGATCATAGCCATCAAGGATCAGGTACCCAGAAGACCAAAGCACATGTTAGCATTTCAGTGAAGTTATGTCACCTTTAGTGACATAGATTCCCTCTTTGACTTCTGTAGTAAGTCTTCTCCATTTACAATGAGAAATTTTTAATTATAAGATTAGTTAAGGACAACTAAGTATTGGAATAACTTACCTAGGGTCTTTGTTTACTCAAGCCTCTAAGTACAAACTCGGTAGCTTTCTCAGCGATGAGCTCGTGAAGATATTAATGGCTTGATGTGAGATTTTTCTCCATTTGTCACGCAAAAAGCTCAGCAGATAATGAGAATAATTCCATTTACTTTTAATCTGCTTATGTACTTGACCTCAACTATGAAAGAGCTAATTGTCAGCTTCAGTGAAGCTACATTACTTTCATCAACTGAGAAATCCATCTATGCACTATATATATCTGACAAACCAAAATAAATACCAGAAGGCTGAGGGTTAGAAAAATCCTTCAAACAGAACCCTAGAACTCCGCTTTTAAAATGTCATTTTGTAGAACTAAATCAACACATGAACAATTATCAATGAGTTTTACTATTACTTGTCCTGGGTTTGGCCAGAACAGGGTTAATTTTCACCGGAATCCAGGAAGGGGCACAGCCGGGGGGTGGGGGCTGACCCCACCTGGCCAAACAGAGCCCGGTATT
>Ga0065711_1039232_pt1 | contig 18008 bp, 10 predicted proteins | sample Hoacrofraction12_FD_59098 | JGI IMG/M metagenome (GOLD analysis project Ga0065711, IMG submission 59098) | Hoatzin crop microbial communities from Cojedes, Venezuela - Epithelial fraction 12 v2 (version 2) | ecosystem: Host-associated > Birds > Digestive system > Esophagus > Crop | place... | reverse complement strand
GGAAGTTCCGTCTGAACATGAGGAAGAACTTCTTCCCTCTGAGGGTGACGGAGCACTGGAACAGGCTGCCCAGGGAGGTTGTGGAGTCTCCTTCTCTGGAGATATTCAACACCCGCCTGGACAAGGTGCTGTGCAGCCTGCTGTAGGTGACCCTGCTTCGGCAGAGGGGTTGGACTAGATGACCCACAGAGGTCCCTTCCAACCCCTACTATTCTGTGATTCTGTGATTCTGTGATTTCCCAAGATTTATGTCGAAAGTGACACCATTCCTACACAAGGCACATGCAAAAGCCTGAATGACCTCCAATGTTGAGAGACCTGCTTTCAGCTAACATCCAGCCGTGCCATGCGTTACTCCTGCCTTTCACCTGGAATGTTTTGCCATCGCCCACAGCTTCTGAAACCCTTGTCTCTTTTCAGAGGGCTGATGCGCCACATAGGCTTATGCAATACTTCTTCTCTTAGCCAACAATGTTAAATAAGGTCAGCTTTTGTTGTGAGGACGTTTTATGGTTGGGCTTGGTTTTTCCCCCAGTACCTTATTCCCAGTATTTTTGTCAGGTTTGCTCATCATAAATATGTATCATTTGGGCTAGGACTGCCTAGCTTTAAAATTTGGGCATGCACTTAAACATGTTATCTTGTACATACACATATATACACACGTATTTGAGGGAGTGTCAGTTTGGATACTCTTTACAGGGATCTGCCAGGTTTTTCTGGCCATATGAAGATATCAACATTTTTCACTGCTTGGAAAAACGTCAAAGGCAGGCAGTATAAATGGTTAGTGATAGTAAAGCAAAAATAAAAAGAAAACCAAGAATGAATCTCTGGGAACCTGTAACAGCTGTCACAGAATGGCTGTAAATGGGTAAAACCTACACTGGAAAGAAGATATAGTGGTTATTTTTTCAGGGTGTGCAAGAAGACTCCATACAATGTAAATCTTATCTGAGAGAACTTGCAAAGATTAAGAATAGCTGGTTTGAATCTGTGGTAGGTAATAGGGGTTTTTCCTGGTATCTCAACCTGAAAAGGACATCATTCAAACAAACCCCTAACTATAAAATTGTCATTGTCTGCTTTTTCACATACACATGTATTTTTATGCCTATGCATTTGCCTGAGAAAGGCAAGAAACTGTTATACAAATGCAGGATTCATTCAGGCTCTGCTCTAGTCCCAGTCTTGAGATAGCTATCTCACTAGAATTATTCTATATGTCTGAGCTTTAGTGATTCTGGAGATTTTAACTTGGAACAGAAGAAGAAAACAAACACAAGGTCTGACATAGGAACTGACTTCTTTAAGACTTTTAAAATGTTGTCTGATTCAGTGCTTGCCAGTCCAACTTATTAAATAATTTCTAGCAAGAACCCAATCTATTCATCTAATGCTCCAGAGTGTAAAATCTGATTCACAAAGGTGTGAATCTTTTGAAAAGTCTGTTTTTTAAAAAGTCATTTGCATTTTTTAATGGAAGTTTTCAAAATGTGTTAATCATTGAACCAGCCTTCTGAAAAGAAATCAATTTTGGGTTTAAAGATATGAGTATGTAGGCTAAGTTAAGCTCCAGGTTTTACATGTTTTCATGTTATTATGTATGTCATTGCACCACTATAATCTAATATTCTGTTACGGTGTCACAACACAGTAAAAAAATCAGAGCAACCAGACTACAGATCAGCAGGAACACAGGAGCTGAAAAGGCTTTACAGCATATATACATAAGTAATGTATATTGGAAACTGCAAATGTTGGAGCCTGAATTTGCTTGAAAATGAGAGCAAACATCACATAGATGTCTCAGTGCAGTGTATAAGGAACTTCCAAAGCAAGCAAGCACACCGATAGGAATGAAAAGGACTGATTTTCAGTGTTAACGTTAATGCATCTTTAGTAGCAGCAAGTTAAACTGGACTTGCAGAGCAGCAAGATGGAACTAAAAGTAAATACTTTTAATGGGAAGCTTGAAAAGATTCATTCTTTTAGCAACAACAGAAGTGAAGGTCACAGTGCTTTGACGCTTGGAGACTAAACACTGATATCCAACTTGATCAAGCACATTTTGGAAGAACCACTGGAGAGCTACCAGGCTCTGGAATAAAAGCTCTATTTAAAGAAAGAAGACAGTAGGGCCCTGGAGCAACTGAGCTGGGGCTCGACATTCTCCCCTCCTAGTCAGAGTTTTGCCTGCAGTGCAGATACTTACATTCTCGACAAGTTGCCTTTTACTACTGTGATGACAGAAGTTTGGTGCTTCTGCAGATGGTGATATGGGCATTGCCTTTGAAATAACTTTACTTAAGCAGGTTTCCTAAACTAAGTCCACCGGTATAACATATACGTGGTTACCCAGCTGAAGCACCTTAATGATACCCTAAACAAATGGTAAGCAAAAAAAAGCAAAAGTACACAGTAGTGAAACACAGTTTTGTACGTCTGGGTTATAAGAGTCTGTCCTGATGCAATGATTGGATTATAATTTTAGATTAGCATTCGTAAAGCTAGTATTACAGAGCAGTACATCTGCTGCACAAAGAGACTACTTGGAATCGGATATGCAAGAAATTATACTGACTCCAAGGGACTCAGCCTAGCACAGCCATGGGAATGAAAGTCAGTTTGTATTCCTGCCTGGCTAGTTTTGGATGACTTGAACAATGGTATACCTATACTTATAGATAAAATATTATACTGTTTGACATCAGTGGTTCATGGTAGCACACAGAATTTACAAATAAGGATGTACCTTACTGCATTCATTTTACCATTTTATTGTGTGCTTCTCAGTATTGTTTCTGTTTATTAGGGATGTACAAAATCACAAGATGTTACGAAACTATTTTGCACTCAGTGGAACAGGCTGTTCAGCTGATAAAGAAAAGTATAAAGGAGAGGCAGCAGCTAAATAAAAAAAGTGAAAAACAATAAAATCAAAGCTCAACAACTTATCGTAGTTAAACAACATATAGTATAATAGCAAGCATAATAGTGAGCCACCCGAGTCCAAGTCCTAAGCAAGCCAACAGCGCTTACCACACACTCTCCCCAAATTGCAGAGCAGAGTCATGCGACGCAAGTGTGCACATTTGGGCTACATTCTAGATACTTTTTTTCTGTTTTTTTCTAGGCTGAGAATACCGAATATTCTCTCTGAAATTCACCATTCCTCTCCATCCTCTCCAATTCATGCAGCAAACAACCAACTATCTATCACCCGTCTCCATTTCTGTCATACCTGCTGTGGCCTGGTTCTCCCACCTGGCTCACAGAGCCAGCAAGATCTGCTGACTGCTTTACTGGACAGTTAGACTCAATTTACAACATCTATTCTTTAAAAAAAATTAATGTCTTTGGTCCAAGACAGCAGTGTCTCTAAATGTAACAGAACCTCACAGCACTGGAGAGTTCTGCAATAGTACAGAGGAGCAATCAACCAAACTGGAAATACTACAGAGGAGGAAAAAAAATAGACTGAGCAATTTTCTGAGTTTCCTCTGACACTGTTAATGTCAGGGGGGGAAGAAAAGCAGAAATTGCATCTCTGTCTCACAGCTCATTCCATGGCATTCTGAAACTACTGTGCCTGTTTGATACCAGGATACCTGCTTCCCAGTGAGAAACTGATAGATTTCTATCTCAATCTGTTTGACAGGTATGCACACTTGAATAGGGTAAAGGTAAAGGAGCAATTCAAACGCCAGGAAATGGTAAGAAGAAGTACTGAGGAAATCAAACATCTCCATCCCCCATTTAACTGAATCCTTACCACAAAAAAAAAAAAAAAAAGTAAAACAAAAAACAAACCTTCCCAGTTTTCCCAATATCAAGCAGAACACTGAGATTTCTGAAAAGCAATCTGGCATTCCCAAGTAATCCCTCCCTTTTTGCCCACAGGGTATGGTTGTTTCTCACAACAGCAGAGGTGCAGGGTGCAGCTTTTTCCGGTTGGGAAGGTTCCAGGTCATTCCAAAACCACTGCCTGCTTCATTTTTATGAAAAATTCACTGTGATAATTTAAGACAAACCAGTTTCCTTTACAATGGCTCAGGGAAAACAAAAGAACATAGCACCAACCACTGTATTATTCCCAGCACGAGTCCAGTCAAGTTCCCTTCGCTGGTGTTTGGTTCTCCCACTACCCATAACACTCATTATAGTCTGCGAACTGTCCTCCACAAATCCAGGCTCCACGCTCAGGTCCCACAATCTGATCAAAAGCAGGAGCCTTGTAATGGTGTTGCCTGCCTCAGACTGCCCTCCCTTGCATTTCTGTGAACTCTTTGCTCTCTCCCCCATGCTCAGTTAAGAACAGTGCAGTGCGCTGCCAGTCTCGCTTAACCGGTAGAGAGGGAGGTTTTGGAAGGCTGCGTGTGGCACTGTGCAAACACTGACTGATATATCCACAACCTGGCTGGAAAGAGGACGAAGACAGCAACGCTCAAGGAAATTAACTCACTGTCTGCCCAGCTGTGTAAGGGCCTGTTGCCCAGGGTATGCTCCTCTGCATTAATCACTCACATTCTGTCTTTTCTTTTTTGCTGCTAACACTGATTAAAATTCTTTTCCAACTCTTCTTCACCCTTTCTCCCAATCAAAGTCATCTCATAATAACCCGAGTAAATGATACCACCACACTGCAGCTATTTTTTCTTCAAAGCTATTTGCCCATTTCATTCGAAGCAGTTTCACAGTAATGGAAACGCCATTCAGAGATGAAAAACTGAATCCTTTCTCTTAACAGCCTTCCCTATCTCTTCCATTTGATTTGGTGTCTTTGCTGGCTAGGTATCTGTTTAACTGATATTTCTTGGAGTAAAGACCTTATTTTCTAAAATATTTGTACAGTGGCTAGGCAAACTTACGAATATGCTTTTATAACTGCTTTCATTTCAACGGGAGCACTGCGGACAAGATGCTAATTTAAGTCATTACAGCCTGTCAACAAAGATCCGTTAACTTTGACTTTTCAGGTAATTATCCTTTTTAATATTTATAATGTAAAATATAGACAGCAATAAATGGACTTAACAGCACAATGCAATTGCCAATTTTCTAAGCTCTACAGCAATGAGTATAGAGGACAAGGAAGAGATTAGTTTATTTGAAGACAGACTGTCCAAATTCATTGTTTAAAACATTGTAAGTATATTGCAAATCATTGGACAGCCTCATCTAAATCACATTAAGCTTTTATAAAGAGCCATTACCATACTGGAATTTAGTCTTCCTGAAAAAGGACTGACTGGTATGATACTTTTACCAGTAGCATACATGTCTGTCTCGTGCATACCGTGGAATTTAGCAATCCAAGGCAAGGAGAAATCAGCTTCATTTGGTGTCAGACTCCTAACACGACATTGTTCAACATATGTGGTCACACAACAATCAGCAGCGTGTTCCAGAAACTCCTAAGCAGACAGTTCACTGTGTCTTACCCTCCCATGAAAATACAACAACAATGAATCACCAGCTTATATGCAATTTGAAATGCCAGAAATATATGTCTAAGCTTAACAGTAATACTTAAGGTGTGTTTGTGGATTGTTTCACTTTCTTGTGATCTCCCCATCACATAGGCATCATAGTTATCAGGTGATACTAAGATGATTCACTCCACAAATTAAAGCTGCTCTGTCTGTTGCCCATCCCTCAGTCAGGTCAGCTAATTCAGATCCTCTATCTTCTTTCTTGCTGGAACCTGCAGAAACTGTGACTGTAGAATATGGAACTGTCTGGAATGACAACCTCACCCAATCCAGTGGCCACCTCTCAAGACATTCCTGCTGTTCATAGCCTTTATTTTCTATTGCAGGTATTTCTAGCCTCATCTTTGCACATTAAGGGTAGTTCCCAGGATCCCAAAGCATACTAAAGTTTGGCTTGATTTGACTTAGTTGCCTCCATAGACATCTGCAATTCCCTGAAGACCCAGACTTTTTTTTTTTTTAATTATGGAACCACTTTTTGTTTTCAATTCCGATTTAAAAAAAAATGTCAAAGATGAACCACACTTCACTGTGTCTATGATGTAATTTAGCAGAGCTACGAAGAGATCACAGGCTGGACCTACATACCCCTCCAGCAGGCACTCAAGTATCCTGACATCCTTTTCCACCAAATCATTACGTATGAACTCATGGATTACACATGAGTACGTATGAGTTACACTACTGCAACCTCATAGCCACAGCCACCTGACTGGTGCACTCTCTGATACTACTACAGCTCTTTCCCATGAGGGACCCAATTTTCCGGAAACAACTTGTCAAACTTTAAAAGCTTCCTTAATGTCTTTCTTTAGTTGAAGAAAGTACCTATGACCTTTCTCTCATATTTCCTCAGTCTTAAAGGTCCTGCCTGGATTCTTTTTCACCTATAATTCTAATCCCTCAACATTAGCAGATTTAAATGTAATGAATACATTTTCACATCAACACATTTTTTTGCCTTTTTTCTTCAATTCTTTTAAACATTTCTGTCACGTGTTTCTTTTTATCATAGAGAAGCAGCTTCCACTAACACATTTGTACAGCTATTACTGCCAGAGTACATTAAGTGCTCCAAAACCAGTCATATATAAGACCACCGTCAGACAATCTTGGTTTTTTGTTGGAATATAATGCTGACAGATAACACAGAAAACAAAACACTGCTTAAACTCTGTCCTGATTATTTTCCAGAGAGCTTCAACTCTGAATAGGGCTGTTCTTGGCCTCATTCTCCTTCTCAGGTTGTTTTCTTAGTTTGTTTTATCCCTTTACTGTGCATGGGCCAAAAACCACTCAACCAGAGACTGGCAGAGGGTGTCGATTTCATTCAGTGCTAGTGTTTTAACCTCTCAGCTTTTCACCACCAGGGCCTCTGCGCTTCAGAAGTTTATCCAGCTGGCTTACGGCAGGATGCCTTTACAGTACAGCTCTCAGTTGCCTCAACCTGATTCCCTAGCACCTGTCCCCTGCTATCACAGGTCTTTATGCACTGCTGTACCCAGTAGAAACAGAGGAGTAGCACTACTTCTGGTGACTTTTGGATCCATTTAATCAGGCTAACCATCTGGGTCATTTCAGCTCTATTTCCAAACCTGCAATAATTACCACTTTTGAATCAGTCATTGCCAGCCAGCTGCACTGGAGTTCTATGGCTGGCTCATGATTAGTTCTCTTTAAAATAATTGTCATTTCTGAGTAAATAACAACCAGGATCAGCTGGATGAAAAGAATTTTCCCTTCCATCTCCAATTACCAGTATAAAAAAAAATACTGGATGTGTCCTTGGCACATCTTGCTCAGAACAAATAAAGTTGGAACCCATTATACCATCTATAGCAAACGGCATTTGTTTACACAGAGCAAAGCTTTCTGAACCAGGACTGTGTCCTGCTCTTGAGTAAAAGCTACCTCCAGTACATCGATTAGCATAGGGTAATTTAATTTATGCTCGGCCAAGTAACACAAGGTCTTCTTACAAAGAGGAGAGCCAGAAGGAAAGGCACTCTGACGGTAATGCACTCTTGAGCAAGTAAAGGTTGCAGGCAGATTTCAAGACACCTTAGATTCACATCTTGCAGCATGTTCGTCCTTTGATTTAAAGCAAACACCACACAAAACCCAAGAACACTCATCAGCCCCGGAAGCAGTAGCCTCTCCCTGCCAACAGTCGCTTTAAATCGCATGAAGTTTTACACCGAAGCTTGCCAGCAAGCCCCTTCCGTCAGCCCCCAACCGCCCCGGCGAGCGGCACCTCCCGCACGGAGGGGCTGGGGCCGGGCCAGCAGCGGGGTGGCTCTCCCGCACCCGGCCACAGAGCCACCCTGTGTGTTAAATTACCTTAACTCTGTTCCCTCCTCCCCACCCCCCGAAAATTCAATCAATGATATAATAAAAACCGTTTTGAACAGTTAAAAAAAAAATTTTATATACATCTATGGTTTGACCCCGACGCCCCGCCAGCCCCACGCCCGCGGCGGTAAGGCGGCTGTCAGCCGGCGGCCGCTGCGGAGGCCCTGCCAGCCCCCGCCGGGCCGTTCCCCGCGCCGGCTTTCCTGGAGGCACATCGCCACCTAGCAACGGTGAAGCGCGATCTGCAGCACGCCAGCAGCGCCTCCGAAAGATAGGTTTTAACAAAAAAATCCACTCAAACACAAGTGCGCGGCCCCTCAGAGCGCGGAAGGCCCGGCGCAGGCCCAGGCCGGGCAGAGGCGGGAGGAGTGCGCTGGGCAGGCCGCGGGCGGCCCGGCGGGTTTCGGGCGGGGGCACAGCCCCGAGCCTGCCCTGACAGCGAGCCCTGCGTGCCCGAGGTCCCCCCGGCAGCCCGAGGGGGGGTGCCCCTGGGGCGGGGAAGGCCCTGGCAGGCGGCCCGGCCTCCCTCAGCGCCTTGCCCAGTTCTGGGTGGCTGCCCGGCCCTTGCCGCGCCCACCTCAGGGACAGCTGTGTCCCCCGGGGAATTTGTTCTTACACCTCAGGGTCTGGGACTGACTGCCAGGGAAGGAAAAGAATGGGTGAAAAAACGTGAACAACTGTCATTCTTTCTCCACAAACAGACATGGGCGAGATGGCGGCATCAGGCTCCCTTTTTCACCACAACCCAGTCGGCGTGCCCCGCTGCCGGGTAATTTGGTGGCAAGTCCTCTCCCGCACCAATCTCACTAATTCAAAACGCCTCTGATTGCTTTCTCGGTTTCTTCCTCGCGCCACTCACGGCATAATGCTCATCACCACCCCTGTGAAGGCCAGCCAGGCAGTCCCCGCAGCAGACGGTGCCAGGCGCACGGCGTCAGAGGGACACCCATCTCACGGAGGGAGGGAGGGAGGGAGGTGGGTGCTCACATCCCGCCTGCCTGCAGCAGGTGCAGCTGGCATGGTACAAAGCCACGGACTTGCTGGGAACGGGAGCCGACAGAACGAGCAGGAACTCGGCGGGTACAGATGTGTTTTAAATGGTACGTCAAGACGAAGCTACTATTTAACCCATTTAACTGTCCGTCTTTGCGCACAAGCACTCAGGAAAGAGAGAGACACAATATTTAAAAAAGATGTCTTTGAGGTGGTATTAGGAATGTTTTCTTCGTGCACTTCCAGGGCAAAAAGTTTGCTTCTTACCTTTATCTTACTTCTTGCAAGGGCTTTTTTCCTCACATTTTGCACTTTTAATAGGAAGTGGGGACTTCTCGGGAGATCAGTACCAAATCTGGTATTGCCCAAGGTAACCTGAGTTTAACTTTCTCCTGCTAAAAGTGCTACAAGTTTTCAGTACCAAACAATGATTTTTGTCAGTAATAGTGTCCTCCCGCATTACAGCAAAATATTAGATAAAGGAACGGGGTGTAATATGTTGAACCAACTGTATTTCCTCAGCAAGCACACTGGAATTATTTGAAGGTTTTCAGTGGGGACACCAGCTCAGTAATCTGGTCTGACAATGCTTGAAAAGAAGAAAAAAAAAAAGCAAAACCATGCAGTTATTTTAATCAATAGCATCCTCTGTCAGCAAGGCACCTACAGGTCCTAGAACAAAGAAATGAGAATGCATTCACCAGGAGGCTAACACATCTCATGGCCAACTGCCGAGACTGAAGTGAACAAATCCTTTTGTGAACCTGTGCAAACCTGAAGTCAAAAGTTCCTCTCATTGATTTAGTGCGCGGTACTGTACATTGACACCAGCTATTGTTTGCTCGGTAAACTGCCTTGCAATAACGCACGCCCTTACAGAGGCCTCACACAACTGAATGTTTTGATGAGCGATACGGTGATGCTTAGAATTACCAAGCTGGATTGCAAGTATTTATTTCAGTGCCTCCTCAGAAATGCATTGTAAAAAGAACCTCTCTGTGAAATTGCACAGTGGCTTCATTGACCTTTCCCTGACGCGTTTTTTAGAAACTGTGGCACTCAGCTAAAAATAAAATATGTTCAAATTCAGCTGTGGTTTTGCCCCAAAACTGTAGGCACAGTCAAGTCATCTCTTCCAACTGTAGAACAAGTTATTTCATACCACACACAAATCCATTGCAGGTAATACTTCGGGGTTTTCTCTTTATGATGCTATCTCACATTTTGGTACCACTTCACACTTCTTTAAATATTTAGCCCAGAAAGCCAGAGTAAAATATATTAGCAGGGTTGAGATAATTGCATGTCCATATACAGAAGACAACACAAATGGATGGATATATGCAGCTATTCCAAGGATGGCATTGGAAGAAAGATAAATAACTGTGAGGTTAAATACGTCTACAAATCTAAAAGGTACCAGTGTTGACAGACAAACCTCGCTGGTCCAGAACAACATCATAGCTATAGCATTGCTTGAGGTTAAATTAATGCTTGCTGAATGTGACCATTCATCAGTCCTTACACATGAGTTTTTGAATTATCCAAGAGAGACAAGTGCTTTTTACATATCACCTCGAAATACAGATTCACAGCAGGCTCGGCTGTCATGGCAGGACCTTGGCTGCGGCGTTCTCTGGTTCGGTAACTGAACTGGCTCTAGTCTGTCCCTCTCAACACTGCACAGACAAAAGTGATGCCCTTTCAGGCAAAATGCTCACATGTGACTCACTTCCCTCCCTCCCATCTCAAGTTCAATAAGCATTGCGTATTTCTCCGAAGCGTGCAGCTGTTTGGGATGCCAAAGTCACATGACTTTGAAGGTTATTTCTTGTGACAGCCCTGGCCTTTCTCTCCCAGCAGTTATACACAAGGCACGTCTACACTGCGCAGAACTGAGCAGCACATGCATCCCCGAACCGGCCCCACCATCAGAAGCAATGCAGTAGTGTCCTGGCAGCATGCCCCCAGACTAACCAGCTTTGTTGTGGTGGCTCAGTAGCACGGGAACAGCCACCATAACAGGGGTGCGGCGCTGCCAGAAATCAGGCGGGCATCTTTGCTTAGTCAGGAAGACAGCAGTTCACCCAGAGCTAGTTTAAGTCTTTCCAGATCCAGTCTGGCTGCAGAGAGTAAGGGGGTGCGGACATAGCCTCTGCAGTGCCTGCTCCTTTCTCAGATAAGTAGAAGACTCATAACCTTTTATTCTTACCTCTTTCTGGGAGGGTCAGTAAAAACACTGTGTATTTCTAGCCTGGGGATGCAAACTTTCGTAATTATGGGAGGCTGTCTCTCTACAACTGTCCTGGCAATTGCACGGTGCTTCATTGCACGGTGTAGATTCATTCACATCATTACTTTCACGAAATAGGGAGAAATCCCTGCACACTAAATTATGCCGAGCTTTGTTAGGTTTACAAGGTAGGGACTTTTGGGGATTTTTTCCTTATCTGGGTCTCCATACGCCTGCAAGTCCCAACAGACATCCTTCTAAGTAGCAACCAAATTATTGGCACATAACGACTTAGGCTTCATTAACATTACTCTGCAATTTAACAATGTCAAATGTGGATCAGAGTGCTTCGCTTGTCTTTTCTAGCATGACCTTAATTATTCTGATACCATTTCTCAATACCCTGTTATACTGGAGATAATTGGCTCTAGCAACTTCACGTCTAAACCTCCACTTTTCCACCAATTTACTACATTCAATCTCAGCAAACTCTGTCCCGTTGTCAAAGATTGTTGCATCTGAAAAATAGGTAGGTAACATATGGCAAGAGAAAAAAATTACTAAGCATGATCAACATGTTAGTTGTAACATTCTCTGTTGAGTTTATCTCAAGGAAATAAACACAGTATCACAGCAAGTGAGTTATTTGTGGGGGTTTTTTCCCATTAGTGGAAAAAAAAAAAATCTCTGCCTACCTTATTGCTGGCATTTTTTTTGTTCCTGTAGCACCAAACATGAGGCATATTGTTTGGTTTAGTCTGTATTTTTGGCTTCTGTGCAAGTCTTAAGATTTTTTTGCAAGGCTGTAATTAGCTTGAACCTACTATAATTCTGGCCTTTCGATTAGATTTTCCAGTTCCCCAAATAACCTTTCCATAGCATTCACCACGCTGGCCTTGGCAGGGGCTGGCAGTCTGCACGGGCACATGGCTACCTCCTGCCAAACGTGCAAGCAGGAACACCTACATCCAGCATTTTTTGATAGTAAAAGCACAGTTCCTTTACTCACACTTGTAACATACACACCTTATCTTAATGTTTCCCTAATTATGTCATGTAATTCCTCAGCTACCACCTCAGCAATCACAGGCCACCTTGTGTGGGTTTTGGGGGTTTTTTGTCAGATTCATAGGCACCCAATCCAGCTCTTGTTTCAGTGGCCTTTTGTGAACTCCTTGCAACCACGTATTTTCTCTAAGGCTTGTGTTCCCCTTACCAATCATGCCCTGTAACTGGAAAAAAATAATCTCTCTACCTTGGAGGAGGTAAAGGTCACACACTCTTTGAAACATTTCTTATTTCTTCGTTTTTACATAACAAACAGGACTTTGGAGCCTTTGTAATTCACAGCTTCTTCTGACTACATTTGATGGTTAACAGTTGGAAAGACTAAAGTGGCTTAAAACCAGCTGTTGTTAAAATAAAGCTATCTAACAATCCTCCTTTTTTTTGAGCTACAACTACTTACAACTCTTCCTCCTGTTGTCCCCCACCAGATTCTAGTGAATCTCAGCAAGAGCAGAAGTCCTAGCTGCTCCGTTTTCCCATCCTGGGACTTTCCTTGTTTTTTCTCTTCATGTTCCTGTGTCACTCAGTGCTCAGTCAGTGGAGATCAGCTTCTCTGGTGATTTTAGAGAAACAATCTTTCCAAGTAGGGGAGGGAGCTATTGGCAATAAAAAGAAAAAAAAAAAGTATGATTATAGGAAAATATGAAATCAATTAGTAATTATCTGAGATAATTAACTTGAATGCAGCATTATCAGCACAAAAAATAGTTCATATTACCCAAACTAAGCCCTTAATTTAGCTGATCTAAAGTCTTTCTGTAGTCAAGAGTGTTTTGGTTTGGCCTGGATAAATGCCAGGTGCCCACCAAAACCACTCTATCACTCCCCTCCTCAACTGGACAGGGGAGAGGAAATGTGAAGAAAGGCCTGAGGGTTGAGACAAGGACAGGGAGAGATCACTCGCCAGTTACTGTCACAGACAAAACAGATTGAACTTGGGCAGAAAAGGGAGTTTAATTCATCACCAATCAAATCAGAGTAGGATAGTAAGAAATAAATCCAGATCTTAAAACACCTTCCCCCACCCCTCCCTTCTTCCCGGGCTCAACTTCACTCCCGTTTCTCTCCCTCCTCCCCCTGAGCGGCACAGGGGGATGGGGAATGGAGGTTATGGTCAGTTCATTACACGTTGTCTCTGCCGCTCCTTGTCCCTCAGGGGGAGGACTCCTCACACTCTGCCCCTGCTCCAGCATGAAGGTCCCTCTCATGAGAGACAGTTCTCCACAAACTTCTCCAACGTGAGTCCTTCCCACGGGCTGCAGCTCTTCACAAACTGCCCCAGCGTGGGTCCTTGCCACGGGGTCACAGGCCCTGCCAGCAAACCTGCTCCAGCGTGGGCTCCTCTCTCCACAGGTCTGCAGGTCCTGGCAGGAGCCTGCTCCAGCGCAGGCTCCCCATGGGGTCACAGCTTCCTTCAGGCATCCACCTGCTCCAGCGTGGGGTCCCTTCCATGGGCTGCAGGTGGAGATCTGCTCCACCGTGGACCTCCATGGACTGCAGGGGGACAACCTGCCTCACCACGGTCTTCACGAGTTGCAAGGGAAGGCTCTCTGCTCCAACATTTCGGGCACCTCCTCCCCCCTCCTGCTTCACTGACCTTGGTGTCTGCAGAGTTGTTTCTCTCACATCATCTCACTCCTCTCTCCACCCTCCTTGGCTTGGCCTTGGGCAGCGGCGGGTCTGTCTTAGAGCCGACTGGCACTGGTGTTATCAGACATGGGGGAAGCTTCTTGCAGCTTCTCACAGAAGCCACCCCTATAGCTCACCCCGCTACCAAAACCTTGCCACGCAAACCCATAACAAAAAGAAAGAAGGTCCTTCCTTGTGCAATTGAGGGCATTTAAGTGAGACACCACAAATCACCTACCAAGTTACCCTTTTTCTCCTCAGTGAAGGCAGAAAGAACAGTGTTACTGGCTGGTTAATTTAGCTGTGAACAGCTGGCAGCGGCAAGATGTCCTTCTCTTCAGCAGTAAGCGTACGTACTGAGGAGGAGGTGGATTGTTGATTTAATGGTAGAACAGGATTTACAGATTAAAGATGCTTGATCTGATGCTACTGGATGCTAAAAAGATTTCCTCATGGATGCGTCTGTAAAGCACAGACTGGTCTATGCTGCCAGCCTCAGCAGGGCACGTACAGGGAACAGTCCCTACCACTACTGTATTTTCACATTACGTGGGCGAACCCAAACCCACGTGGCTGGTCTCTACTGATTTTGCAAGCACCGAAAGGCTGAGATTGCCTCTGGGCATATTCCAGGTGGGTCCAGGGACTGCAGAACAGCAGCAGCATTTAGGTGCAGTGAATAATTGTTGATTTGCCTACCCACATAGCAAGAGTACTGCTGCTCCCTGTCGTCTCTCTGAGGTCTGAGAGCTGGATTTCACAGCAAGTGCAGATATCTAACATCTGATCTCGTCATCACTGTTACAGCAGAATTTGACAGCAGCCACTCTTTTAAACTTTCATTCTTATTTTTCTAGAATTGCAGCATGCTGGTCCTTCATTTTACGCATCTGTGGAAATAAGCATTATACACTGTACTGAAACACTGCGGAAAACTTTACCATACTGTGGAGGCATGTTTCCTTAACGTTGTTATTTTATGTCATTAACGACTATTAGCCAAGAAGAAACAAAAATGAACAGCCATCTTCCTTTTAATAATTGTCTTGTGAGCAGAAAATTTACCCTGCCAGACCATGAAGTCCCCTGTAATATTACTGTTATTTTTGATACAAGATTAAATTTTAATAAGTGTAACACATCTCTCAGATATACATTTTAATACGATAACTAAACCCGTAGTAGATGTATGCCTTCAGTCATAACTACAATTTCCTATTACACTAATCACATTCTTGCTAATAAGATACTATTAATATATTATTTGCTAATAAGATACTATTAATGTATTATAATTGCATCACAGTACATAATTCATGTGCAAATCAATTTGCTTGAAACCAGTACAAACACATTTAGGATTGGAATGCCACTAATTTAATGTTGAACATATATGCAAGATCTTTCCACCAAAAAATCAGTGTCTAATTTGCTTGTGGAAGCAGCAGAGGCTACTGATTAACTGCAGACAGTTGTTTCCTGAAAATATATTGCTCTGCTCAGGAGGAAGAGTTCTTTTTTTCTTGTAGGCATTATTTCACTTATTTATAAACTTCTTTTAGGTGACATGAGCTCCTGAGGGAAAGGTTCTGTCTAAGTTGTATGCACTACTTTGAACCCACGCCACCACTTTCATTTGGGACAAGGAGGCATTGCTGAATTAGAAAAGAGTATTTGAAAAGAGTCCCCTCTCCCACTCACTGTACCTCCCTGCCTTCCACTCCAAGCTTCAGGCTACTTACCCGAAACTAGTTTCAGGTGAGTTCCCGTCTTCCCAAGCACTGCTGTAATTCTGTCAGCCGCGACAATGTTTTGTGGGGTCACACCCGACCAATGGAGCGTGACAGCATGTGGCAGCATGATGTTGTAGATTACCAGGAGGCACTGCGGACAAACAGGAGTGGATTTATAATGAAAACTATGTGATCCTGAGGACCTGATACCCACACCAGACATGGTTGGGGTTTGTTGGTTTGTTCACTCTGGGCTAGCTCTCACCTTCTTTTCCCCACTCACAGAATGCCCATCTGTATCTGGTGAATGTTAGGTGGCTCCTGGAGCGTTGCTGCCAGTGTTTCATCCAAGAGGAATCTGGTTCGTTAACTTTGAGACTGCTCCAGAATCACAGAATCATAAAGGTTGGAAAAGACCTCTAAGATCATCAAGTCCAACCAAACCAAGTCTGCAAACCAGAGCACCAGAGGTGGGTACAGTCAGCGGATGATTGACTTCAAAAGCACACCCCGATATGCACTCACACGCTGGCATCAGCTGAGCCCCTGAGTACAGGACTGCCTCCCACTGAGATGTACTTATGCTTCTGCCCACTAACTTTTGTTTAAATCCAGAACTTGGTATTAGATTCCCTTTCAGCCAAGCATTACCTTTTTATGTATATATTTTTACAACAATATAAGCTACAAAGGAGTCTGCTCTGAACTGGATCTTTTGAATGCTGCCACACAATAAATACAAGATAATAAGCATTTGGCAGTTTCACACTAGAGATCCTTTTTTAAAAGGGAAATCTGGGTTAAATCACTGCCAGTCAATGCTGATTCATGACAGCATGAGGGTACTTATGCCATTTATCATTGTAAATTCATTTTCCAGTGGAATGTTATGCTTGCATAACTCAGGAAAATATATACCTATATTAATAGCCTGCGTATGCAGCCAACTCAGTCTCTGTCTGCAGAAACACCAGATCCCTGCAGTCAATCATTCCTTCCAGCACAGCAAGGCCTGGGCTGTTCAGATCAGTTAGTCAGCTCAGTTGTCAGAGGTTTGTAGGTCACCTTGGACACCTTTAAGCAGTAAAACCTGTAGAAACAACAGACCTTGCAGTGTTGCAACATCATAGCAACAAACTCCAGCTAATGTAGCACTCAGCATTTCAGTATTCTAAAATAGAAACTTGATTTAGAGTACCAGAACAGATATTCTGGGGTGCATTAAGAAGAGTGTGGCCAGCAGGTCGAGGGAGGTTCTCCTCCCGCTCTACACTGCCCTAGTGAGGCCTCCTCTGGAGTCCTGCGTCCAGTTCTGGGCTCCCCACTTCAAGAAAGATGAGGAGCTGCTGGAGAGAGTCCAGCGGAGGGCTACGAGGATGGTGAGGGGACTGGAACATCTCTCCTACGAGGAGAGGCTGAGGGAGCTCGGTTTATTTAGCCTGAAGAAGAGAAGGCTGAGAGGGGACCTTATAAATACTTGTAAATATCTCCAGGGTGGGTATCAGGAGGATGGGGCCAGACTCTTTTCAGTGGTGCCCAGCGACAGGACAAGGGGCAATGGGCACAAACTGAGGCACAGGAAGTTCCGTCTGAACATGAGGTGAGGAACAACTTCTTCCCTTTGAGGGTGACGGAGCTCTGGAACAGGCTGCCCAGGGAGGTTGTGGATTCTCCTTCTCTGGAGATATTCAAGACCTGCCTGGACGTGGTCCTGTGCAGCCTGCTGTAGCTGACTCTGCTTTGGCAGGAGGGTTGGACTAGATGACCCACAGAGGTCCCTTCCAACCCCGAACATTCTGTGATTCTGCGATAACAAAATATCCGTCAGGAAAGGTTTCTTGGCTGGTAGGAAGAATCATGGAATCATTCAGGTTGGAAAGACCTCTAAGATCATCAACTCCAACTGTCAACCCAACACCGCCATGTCTGATAAACCATGTCCTGAAGTGCCATGTCTACACGTTTTTTGAACGCCTCCAGGGATGGTGACTCCACCACTGGAAAAAGAAAGAGGTTCATATCACAGAACAGCTGGTATTTGAGGTAGCTATTGTGGATAGAAATATTTTCAGAACTCGGTTTATTTGCCCTTCCCTTGTGTCCCCTCACTCACTGCAGTGCCAGGCACCTGTCACAGATCTATCTATGCCCCTTCTGAGAGCCGACGGGGCTCCCTATGGCGTCTCCAGTGAACACTGGTGCACGCACAGCTCAAGGGCGCTCCGCGGGCGCGAGCCCTGCCAGACAGAGACCCTGAGCGCAGGAATTTACGCGCCGGTCCTCCCCGCCTCCGCCACGACCAGCTGCGGCTTGCGCCGGCATCCGAGCGCCGAGCAGGCCCAGGCGGTTTCTCCGCCAGCACTGGCGCCCGCCCGGGACGGCCTCGCCTCCCCAGCCGGCTGCCCGGCGTTCTGCGGTGACGCGGCGCGGTCACGCCGGGGTGCGCGCGGCACCAGGTGACGCCTCGCTCGCGTGAGCCGCCAGCGGTACCCCGCAGCGCGCGCT
>Ga0065711_1039223_pt1 | contig 18008 bp, 15 predicted proteins | sample Hoacrofraction12_FD_59098 | JGI IMG/M metagenome (GOLD analysis project Ga0065711, IMG submission 59098) | Hoatzin crop microbial communities from Cojedes, Venezuela - Epithelial fraction 12 v2 (version 2) | ecosystem: Host-associated > Birds > Digestive system > Esophagus > Crop | place... | reverse complement strand
AAGAAAGAAAGAAAGAAAGAAAGAAAGAAAGAAAGAAAGAAAGAAAGAAAGAAAGAAAGAAAGAAAGAAAGAAAGAAAGAAAGAAAGAAAGAAAGAAAGAAAGAAAGAAAGAAAGAAAGAAAGAAAGACAAACCGAGGGAGCTAAAGAGCTGGACCAGAAGTTTGGGTTTGTGTTAGCAAAGCCAGGAGTGAACTAAGCAGATTTCAGAGCCACAAGTCTCGCTGTGGTACAGACGCAGGGCTTACAGGTTTCAGGTCAGCTGACAGGGACAGGAACACTCCCGTGGTCAATAGGGGGGCCACCCGGCAATGCGATGGCTGCTCTTTGAGTGACACGGATGGGAGGAAAGAGGAGCACTTTGGGCAAAGTTGATGTGACAATCATAACCCCAGACACTGTCCCACACATACCATACCTTTGGGCTTTGAGATGCAGTCATTATTTCTTCTTCTGAAAGCATGAGGAAAGGTGACGAGCCAAAGAGTAAGCAAGCCATTTAGACTTGAGAATGGCTGTGCCATCTCCACTGCATGATGGCTGTGATTAAGCCATGCCTTTTCATTAACAACTGCAGCACTTATCTACACAGGCCCTGCTTAAAGAGAACAAATAGAAAGCAAAGAAGAGGTGAGCATATGGTTTGGCCAGTACATTTAATTTTACTGCTCCTCCATTAACTGTGTCCTGCAAGGTCAGAAGAGAGGTCTGGGCCAGCAGCTGGCAGAAGTCTGTTAAGACAAATGGAAGAATTTGTAGTGCTCGTATGGTTATTTTTACTGCCAAGAGCTGGCCTGACCCGGGCTGACCGGCAGGACAAGGGCAGCTCTCATGCAGGGGCGTGTTTCCTCCAGCAACCTTGTGTCACCTATGCCGCCTGCGCTCTCCGCCGGGCACAGCCACCCTTGGGATGCAACCCCAGCTGAAGTCCACAGGGTTTAGCACACCAGGGCTCTCAAAAGGCCTCTAATTCTTCAAGAGAAAGCAAAAAGTTTTACTAAATGTGAAATTCAATTCACTTAATGTGTTTCCAGGGATTATTCACCAACAGTAGCACTTTTTATTTGATTTCTGCCCACAGCACTCCAGCTAACATAATGCTTAAGTATCCAGAGGAGACAAAAACAACCACGTAACTTTGTGATATCTAATAATAATGAAAAAGCTCCTTTTCTATTACAGTTATAGAAAAACAAGACCTATTACTCACATAACATTTAACTCGCTTTCAATATGGCAGTACAGTTCTTTTGTCTCAGAGTATTAATAAAATGTAACTGCACTGCAGATGCTGTTGAGAAAGCAGATTTCCACAGATTAACTAAAATATCTTATCCTTATTTTGGTTAAAACAGAAGTGCTTCTCTTTTCGTGAATCTTCCTTACAGCTAAATCCTTCTAGGTATCTGCATTTTTCTGAAGTTGGCTGAATGTTTTACAGACAATGTCTGTTCCAAAGCTGATGACACCTAATGTTCATAGTTACACTGAGCTAACGGTAGGAGAGGAATGCAGAAAAAGGCCCCTGTTTATAATTGTTACTGTAGCAGCCAAGGTCACCGAAAGACCTCTTAGTTTCCGCAAACGATGAATTGCAAAGGGTTGTACCTGCAGGGAGGGGTGGACAGGACAGGTGACCCAATGTTGACCAGCAAGGTATTCCATGCCACACACATCATACTCAGTTTAAAGCTGGGGGATCGCTGAAACTTTCTGCTGAAGCACAAACAGGTAACTGAAATATCATTGCAACAATGAAACCAGTGGCTTTTCAAAAAACTCTTCCCAAAGTGCACATGGCCTAAAAAATAGATAAATGAATAGGAGGTTGAGAAATGCGATATCAGTTTCAGTTTAGGTTCCTGCTCTGAAGACATCAGGTCTTCCCTTCCACCCCCTCAAACTACAGGTATAAGGAAAGTTGCCAGTTTGGGTTTTTTTTCCCCTTGAATTTCTTTCTTTATAAAGGGAGTTTGAAAACCACAGAAGCAATGCAAAGTGCATTCCTTCATGTCCATCATCGGGATCTGTCAAGTCACATTCTGCACTGGTTTGCATACCTGAAACCCACAGTGTTGGCATGTGCATGAATTGGAAAGGAGACATGAAACACCCAGCAAAAAATGGGGAGTAGCTGGCTACACAGGAAGCACTGCCAGGACAGCTGACAAACCATTCACTAGTCAATAATGTGACGCTGTTTCTCAAGGTCATTTGGCCTACAGGTCTCCGTGAGGAAACAGTAAAGGAACCAACTTCGGAAAATGTTTTTTTAAAATTTATATACACACACACATATATATTACTTGTGTCTATTTTCTAAGAATATACCTTAAAAGTAAATGGCTGTACCTTACAGATTAAATTTGGCATCTCATGAATCCCACAAAAGAGCTGACATCCTAATGAAACAGTTCAGCACAACATCTAACTGCAGATATCTCGAAGAACCATTTGCTGTATTGATTACAGGACAAGCTACATAAAACCTACATTAGCTGTCCACAGAAAAGCTTAGATTTCGGCTAAGGATTAATTATAAGAGTTTTTATGTGATGCAGGCAAATCTACTTTAGCTTTGCAAGACTATAGCATTCCCAGGTTTGAGAGAATTTACTGTACAAAAATCCACTTTCCCCCCCTACCCAAAGTATGTACAAGAATATTACAAAGCATGATTCTTCATGATATACTCAATGCTATCGTGCCCCAGCTATACCAGCTTTTGTAGGTTTTAACTTTGTAGTTCTACCATTATCACTGGATATATTTATTTCTGTTTCAAACCTACCTACAAATGAGTCTCTATTTACCTTTCAAAGTTTCTTCCAAAAGAAGAAATAGCAACACAACATCTAGACAGCTGACTAGAGAAGGGAGTTGCTTATGAATTCATGCAAAGGATTTGCACCCTTAGCATTTTCACGACTGCTGACTTTTAAAATCTCACTTTGTGACTTTCACAGTGAGGATTTTAACTCACTGGACTGGAAGAACTTTGGGACGTGCTGGTTTGATACAGAGACCAAACTTTTTTTGCTAAGCACTATCTACAGAGGAGAACAGAGAGATATATCAAAAGTACCTACAAATCCGTATGCAGTTTTCAAACAGGACTGTGTATCACAAAGATTTACTGCACTGCATCCACACTGGAAAGCAGTTAAATCAAGTTTAGATAAGCATAATGAAACATCTTTGAAGTACGAAGGACACTTTACACAAGACAACTAATAGATGCATGTTTCTGTTAACTATATATCTATTTAGTAATGACTCACAGTTTGAAATATTTATTTGGGTTTTTTTGTTTGTATTAACCTCTGATGGCTGTAAACGGCAGAAGTTACACCCCAGCCAGAATAAGTGTCTTTTCTAGAATACACCCACCCTAGCTCTGAGAGGTTCGGTAGCCCCTTGCCTGCACAGGCAGCTCTGTGCGCCCATCCCTCGCACTCTGGGAGTGCGGGGGGCTGCAGCTGCCACATCACAAATCTCTCTGGCACCCATTCACTGCATCCCTTGTCCATCCCTCCTCCACCAGCCCCTGCGCTCTCCCTTGAAGGCAATAAGCATCCTTGCTGTGCAGTCATCCCATAGCTTATTCCAGAGCCTGAAATACCTGGTCAGGGCTAGGATAGGAATAAGCTGCTCTCACCTATTTATCCAGTATGAAGACCCCAGGGGAAAGCTAGGAGATCATCCTCCTTATGGTAATTACTTTTATATTTCTTATTTGCATCTTATTTGTGAAATTCTGCCAGTATCACTAGGGCATTTGAATGGGTATCATTTTAGCAAGTGTGTGTGAGAGAGCTGTTTTGTCAGTTACCTGTACTTTTCAAAGCCAGATCCAAAAGATCGGTCGGTTGTCAATGAGCGTTCTTTCAAATTGTGGGTGTCCTCATGTACAAAATCTGCCCTTCGCTCAGGAACGCAACAGGAGCAATGCTAGATTTTTTTTTTTTTGGTTTATGTGATCTCAGTTTGTAGCAGAGCAGGTTAAACCCCGACACAAGTTCTGCAAAACGGATCCCACTTCTTGCTGTCCTTTTATCTGTCCCAAGCCACTCATTCGTGTGTGAATTATGGGTGTTTGTTGGGTGCCTCTTGTGCATACAGTGTTCTCCTCAAAACATATGTTTCTGCTAGATGTGTATGGAGGCTTTGTTAGTGGGCATAAAGATAGCTTGTATTACGCAGCTTAAAGTGTGTAGGTGTTGCATTGGTAATGCATGGGTTCATTTCCGCTTATGGTACATTTAGTTTATGCCTCTAGTGTAGCGTTTCTGAAGTACTTTTCTCTTTTCACTGCGTGCATTCAAAACAGTGCATTGCTATTTGCAAGTTTTCTGAAGCCCTGTTACGTTGATCATTATGTATTCACAATAAATAGCACTGTATTTTAATTGGATTGAATGAGGGTTGGGGTTTTTTTTGCTTTTTTGAAGCGAATGTAATATAGATATTCATTACAGGCATGAAGCCAGACCACGTTGAGGATGGTGCTATCTGCTTGTTGCAGGTTAAACAGAGGCAAAGGACACAGATAAACTACATAAGATTCCCTCCTATACGTACACCTTCAAAGAACTGCTGCTGCTCTCAAACCTTGACTGGCACACAGTATTGGTATGCAGGACCCAGCAATTTTACCACTCCTCACAAATTCAGCCTAAAATATTCTATTGTTCAGGGTATCCCTCAGTTGCATTCACTTACAGTTTTGAACCAGCTAAGAAAAAATAATGGTTGTGAGTTTCTGAAGTTTCTTTCTCCATGAGACACTAATGGTGGGTTATTTGCTCTGCCCTTTTATTTTATCAAGAGGAGCGCGTGTGGATTCTCACGCACTTTCTTTCTTAATGCTGCACAGCTCTGCAAAAATATAAAATCCTAACTCAAAGGAGATTAGATTAGATTTGGAAGATGAGAACTCCCCAAAAAGAAAAGAAAACAAAAAGCCTAATCAGCATATTGTGATCATGGAAGACAGTCTAAAGAAATGTAATGCCATGTAATACATATTTAAAAGGCAGCTTTTTACAGCCATCCATTTTTCCTGTTTGCTTATGCATGGTAACAAGCAGCACTGAGACACAAAATGCATTAGAAGCCACCACAGAGCACAACCACTGGTGGAAACAGCAAATTAATTTAGCATCAGCTTCTCGTGGTTTTAGACGGAGACGTAAATGGCAGATTCTAGTAGCACCAGGCTGATGCAGCTGGTTGTCATGTGTCCTTTCTCTTACCCCGTTGAGAAACCACCCTTGCAGCTGCTCTGCTTGGTCGTCACTCTGATGCACTACTTATCTGCACTTTTCTGTCTTTATGCTGAGAAAATAATCATTGTTGTAGCACCTGTCTTCTGTGACAAGCCAACCATTGGGATGTAAATGTAGTTTCTTCCACGACTCGGGGAACTCTTCTAGTTCATGGTTGTTAAGAGAGGACGGACCAAGGGCTAGCTCGACCAAAGGACGTTGGAGAAGCAATTCTGTGGGAGCTGACCCAGTCTCACGGGTGCCTGCCTCAGTCAACGAACTCGTACCCGGGGTGAGTCACACGAGCACCCTATTCAGCCCCAGGGGAAGAGTACATATACTGCACTTGGATCTGTGGACATGCTTCCTGGCAAAGGGTCAGACTAAGCACAACGATGCGCTCCAGGATTGCACTGAATGCACTTGGCCGCTAATGGTATTCAGTTCACGGGACTGGGCTCACGTTAATCTGACACAGCCCTTCTAAAATGCTCACAGTGTGGATATCAAGTCCCCAGCACCAAGTGTTTTCGACTGCACATCTGTTCCCACTGGACCACAATACTCACTGATGTAGAAAAAAAATATCAGCGTGATAATCCAAGCTGTGCAGCTGCATTATTCTCCCTCTGAGACCTAGAAACCTTCAGCTTCCTCATACATGGTCGCCTTTGCTCATGAATCACTGGCACAGACAGAGATGTGAAACAGCCACAGATCTTATTCCATCTTTCTCCTAAACACTCCAGTGACCACTGGAAAAGCATAGGTACATAGAAACTTTAAATCCCCCTCAGAAGGTGAGCAAGGATTTTAAAGATTTCTTTGATTATTTTGTATTTTATTTATTATTTTATTTATTTTTGAGATTTTTACTTTATTATTCTTGGATCTGTTTCCACTTCCACAGCAGTCACCTTCTCTCTCCAGACTAAGCTTTCCCCTCTGTTGCTTATACCAGTGGTGTGTGTTAAGCCCTGGAAGTTTGTTATACTCTCTCCGAAAGACAAGAGCATTCTACTCACAGTAAACAATATTTCCAAAGGAAGTTCAAGCTGTTTCTGAAACTGAGGTTGAACAAGGTTGACGTTCCTCCAGTGAACTATATTCTGTTTTGCCTATGCACATCTTTGCCTCTAAAAGGGTAAAAGACCATGCTAGCATGATTCATTTCAATCCATATATTTGCTTTCAGTGAGAGCCATAAAAGTCATGCTTCTGATATTTTGAGAACTTCCATCAAATCACTTACTGCTGCCAAATGCATAGAACAACTTAATTAAGGTTAAAAAAAAGACCATCATATGCAACTGGGATCCTATTACTACAAGAGAAAACCATTATTTCAGTGACCCTACACCCTTCAGTAGAAGGTACAAAAGTGTTTCTGCAGATAGATGGAAAAATACTCTTTAATGAGTCACCTTTTGACAATAACAAATGAAACCTATCTGGATTTCAAGAATTCTGAATGTTTTTTAAAAAATGTTTAAGAAGGTTTAAGACTTAGACGTGTTAAACATACTAGTTTTAAAGCAACAGGGTGGAACTGAATGAGTAAGCTGGCAGTAAATAAGGTTCTGCAGTACCTCTCCGAGTTCATTTCAAGAAGTCTTGACTCTTTTTGTTACAGATAGGTTGCAGCCAGAACAGATTGTTAAGGAAAAGATTTCACCCTGAAAATGTGAAAGGACAATAAAACAAGGAATGCATCGTCAGATACTAAATCAGATCTCATCTGCAAATTTCAGCCTTAGCTCTTGAAAGCCTGAACTTAAGAACCTCTCAATAAGCATGCTGATGTAAGAGCACAAAAAACATGCATTTTATTAGCTGTTACAATCTGAGATAAATCTTTATCTTTAACTAAAGCAGGAACTGCTTCAGTGTGTGTTGGCTGTGTCTCTTGTCCTGTTCTGTAACTCTGTATTGCAAGGGGGAAATCGTGCGGTGAACCGAGCTCCTGACAGTGCTCTTGTTCCCTGTTTGAACTCTAAGTTTTCTTTCCTTGGGGACAGGGATTATGGGCAGTAATAAGGAAAATCAATGATTCCTGATGAATCCCCACATTTCAGCTCAGGACAGATACAATTTTCCGGAGAAGTGTGCCAGCAGGGGTTGACTGGGTCAAGAACCTGGGAGCCCTATGGCCTTGGATGGCCCTTCCCACGCTGTACAGATCAGCAGAAACTGTGAAACCACCCTCCTGGCTCAGCATGAAGCAGTGATTCACGGTTTCTAGAAGGCAGATGTCCACACGAGGAAGACCCTGATCAGCACTGGGCATTGAGGCAATGTGGAGAACAGATAACTTACAGACTGTCAACATTGCAGAATTTCCCCTTTTTTTTAAACTTTGTCAAATAATTTGCTTTGCCAAATGCCATTCCTCACCATTATCCTTTACAGACACATCAGCAACATTTACTTTTCCACCTTTTGCAGCAGCTATGCTTTCCTGGACAAAGAGCAGTGGAAATCTTGATAAAACACGTGAATCAGAGATGATAGTTGTCTTCCTCTTAAAAAAAAGAGAGTTGAAGAGGCAACTGAGGCTCCTGCATGGCTCCAGTATAGTCTTTTTGTCTTTTTCCTTCTGTCGATCCAGAGATAGCTAGCCAAAGGAGGCTGGCTGCATTGATTTCCTGTTTCATGGAGTCTCTGCTCAGAACACAGTGTCTGCTCGAAAATCTGATGAGATTTGGGAATTCTTCTCTTTGATTCAGTTAGTGTTTTCAAGAAGTTTATAGTTATACTTTGGGGTTTGGATGTGACTTTGTGCTTATTCTACAAAGTTTACAGGAAATGATGGAAGCTTTGAGTGATCCTTTGTGACTTCCCCCAGTGCAGAGCTTCAGAAAATATTTTGGGAAAATATTCAAAATCAGCAAAATTTGTAAATCTTTTCCAGCTAACCTCCCTGCTATCTGCAGCCGGGCAATCACGAAAGTTTATTGGCTCAAATAACCTGAGTTGGACTCTTCCTGTAGTCAACGTCTCGGCAACGTTAATCAGTTCTCCAGGATGTAATTGAGAGCAGAGTTTAGGATACTCGAGGCAGAATTTAACACTCTGCTATATAGTCAGTGTTACAGATCTCTTTTGTTCATCCCTGAGTAAAGAACCAACTGCGACAAATCATATTCCTGTTAATTCACTTCCTGAGCATTTGTCCTACAATATTCTTGCTCCTTGCTTTACAGAGAAAAAGTTGAACGATTCCACCATATGGGTATAAAAATATTATCTCATATGGCTTAATATTTTATAGCAGCCTATTTCCCACCCACAATATGAATTCTTACTTGTGTGCTACCCAAACATTAGCAGCAACTGCTTAACATTGACATCTGCCCATTATCACTGTCCTCTGCTCCCTCAGGAAACGAGCTTATGCAGTGGCACTGTCTACCCATCCATCTGCTGGTCTGACAGTTTCTCCAGCCCCCCAAACAAGTGCTGGTTCTTGGCCAATTGCAATGACCTCTGACAGAAACATTTAAAACCTAAAATTAACGTGCTTCATGAAAATGAAAACCAGGCAAAGGAGACAGACCCAAATCAGTCACCACTGTGGGAAAGGTGAGCAGAGCTCAGCTGTCCTCCACCTGGCAGCAGCTACCTGGCCAACGAGCCAACATGTCCTGGCCTGCCCATCAGTGCAGCGGGGTCCCTGCCCAACTTCTGTCCGCACTGTTACCTGCCCTTTGTAGTGGCATAAAAGTATATCCAGGGGACGGAGGCTATTATCACAATGAAAGGGTCTAAAGGACACAAACCTCCAAGAAACTCAGCTACTGGAGCTAGAGGTTTCATTAGTTCTGCAGCTCATGGGACAACCTCTCTTATATATGTGGCGGCCATGCCTAAAAGACCCTTTTCTGTATCAGACCCCAATTTTCTCAGCACTGTACAAATACAGAATACAAAGACAGTCTCTCCTTCTTCCTGCCAAAGCTTCAGTCATTCCTATGGCAGTTTCTCTCTCCTGATTGTGTGTCAAAAAAAAAGCAATAAAGACAACAAATTGTGGAATAAAGATAATATAGAGTGACGGGGGAAACGCATGTAAAAAATACGTAATGAGGCCAAACCATTGCTAGCATAAAGTCTCAAGTATGATTAGCAACTTTGGAAATGTCACTGGATTTATTTTGTTTCCTCACTGGATATGTCGCTGACAATACCTTCAGAGGGCCTGATTTCTCAGGCGTAGATGCTCAGTGCTGTGAAATAAAGTGAAGTCTGTGTACAGGGTTTGAGCAGCTGCTGATCCAATGTGAACGGCTGGAATTATTGCTCCCTCAGTCAGAAGTTCCCTCCCTGCAGATGTGATGAGATGAGTGAACTGACCATATGCGTGCTCCAAATCTGTTATAATGTGAAATGGAATAGGTAGCTTTTATCACACTTGGTCTATTTCTGGCTCCAGTAAATGAAAATAAATCTGTCCTGTCACCTTAGCAGGCACGATTTTCCCTCTCTCTCATGGGCACTAAGAGCTTTTGACAAGAAAAGTACCTTTTCTTTGAGGAAAAGGGGAGGAAGCAAAAATAAACATAATGCGATGTCTCAAAAATTCAGTCGACCGCACAATTCCAAATTAACAAGGCAGCAGCAAAGCCCTTTGTCCCTGGCCGACACAAAATCCTCCCCAGGGTCCTGTGAGAAGCAGAGGAACCAGAAGGGTTCACCCCATGAGTTAGCCTCCACCCAGTGTATGTCAGCCCAGCTGGCCCATCCAGGCTCAGCTATAGTGCCAATTTTTCACCTCCCTGAATCCAAGCACGTTTCCCCTCAAATCCAGCCTGATGCTATTTCCGACTCTGGCCCTGCCTGGTCAGGGCTAGCTGTCCCCAGGAGGGATTCCCAATGCCACCAAACATCCCTTGCTGGGCCATGCTGGGCAGGTTTCCCTCGCTGAAGCACCCCACAAGCTCAGGGTGACCTGTGCAAGGCAGGTCCTCTCCTGCGTGGCTTCTGGGCAACTGGACTGCACCAAATAGGAAGTCAAACAGGCATTAAAAGCCATCTGGGTTCTGGGAAAGTGCTGGAAACCATGTCTGAAGGACTACAGCAGCTCACTGGTAATCAGTGGATCGCTTCAGCTGTTTACAACAACAAACGCAACCAATTCCAAAGCACTAAAAAATACCAAAACCAAAACAAGCATTGGGTAAGGAAAGTTACGCTTTATGTAAACCAGATAAATGAAGGTCATGAAAGTTGGGTCCCCCACTTTTTCCATACAGAAGTGTGGAAAATAATCTCCAAATCCAGTGGCTACAGGGTTTTCAGTTACAAAAAGTAATCTGGTCTAGGTCAAGAGGATGGAATTCCCCCCAAATTGTTGTATCAGGTTTTGTTTTAATTTTACTATCTCCATTTTCTCCCCTTTGAACAGTTCGAGAAATCACGTAGAGTGCTGAGGAGGGGGTTTCAGTGCTCTGTTCCACTCTGTGTCAGCATAAATTTCAGAGAAAAAATGTACCGGAACAGAAAATTATTCTTTTTTAACCTGAGGAAGTGTTAAGTCCCTTTCTCCTACCCACAAATCAGGAAAAACTGGAACAACTTTGAGATATCTTTGCCCTGATCCTCTCTGCTGAGGAAGAGCATTGTCTGCATCAACTCACCACACAGCCTCATACCAAAGGACTCTCTTTTCAAGGAAAAAGAAAATTCCACATTCCTGTTTTTATTCACAGTGCCTGTCAAAACTATTTGCAGGCTCTTTTCGTGGGTGAAGATGAAGAGCTCTTTCATCTACGTGCAGTTACTTTGACTCAATTTCCTTCAATTCATTCCATCAGCTGCTGCAATTATTTCTCTTCACAGAAACCCTTCGTCGTCTGCTACCAAATTCCCGGCACTGCGTGGTTGGGTACCCGCAGCAATGCTTACCACTGCTGTCAGCACCAGAGCTGAGCGTGTCTTCTTCTGAGGGACAGATTAGTAAGTGGGCTCTGTTTACTTCTCACACTTTCCTTCCCCAGGGCAATAGCACAAGTGAGTCTGACTGGAAAACAAAGGAAACACCATTCATGCATGTATGGTTTATTTTGAAACAAATTTTCAGGAAAAAAGACAGCCAGTACAGAGATAAAGAGACAGGAGTTCCCACCGCTCACTTTTGGCTGCAAAACATGTTTTCCTGTTGCAATTATCCAGTGTGATGTTCTGTGGTACATTTTCAGATTAACAAGGCAACGTGATGTGGCAACATAAATTGAACAGCAAAGACAAGAGCCTTCCCAACAAGCGTTTGGGTAACACAGGTCAGGCTGCCATCGGCCTTGGCCGTCTCTCCAGCAGTTAACCCAGCTGCTGCAGGACTGGGGCACTGCTGCTGTGGTCAGAAACAAAAACCCAGTCCTCCCCCAGAAAGAAAAACTTCTCCATTTCACGTCAGCTCTGGAGCTCCCATCTTTCCATGAGTCCAAATATGCGTGCTCCTTTTAGCCAGTGTTATCTCCCTGCCACTCACCCACACAGACCTTTTCTTCTCTAGCTCCCTCATGCCATCACTACGCGTCTCAAGTCCATTACTTGCTGTTTACCTCTTTTGGGCAGCTGATGACCCTCCTTCTGGTTCGAGTGCACTGCTTCTGAGACAATACCCCTACGGAACAGGGTCTGACTGCTTTGATGGAACACCCACTCCAGCGGTGACACCGCTCCTCAACGCCTGGCCTGCGCCAGCCACAGAATCGCTGGCAGCAGGTCAGCCGGCCTCGCACACGTGTCCTCACCTGCACCTGCTGATCTTGTAGGCACACGAGGGGCTTGCGGGCTACAGTGAAACTGTTCTGCACTACCCAGTCTCCTTTAAAGGTGACGAGCTCTAATGAGTTTTAAGCATAAAGAAAAATTAGAAACTTGATTTCTTAACATTTCGAGATGTTAACTTAAGATTTGGACAAAGAAATCAGATAACAATGGCTTTCTGCTTTCTTATCTTTTCATCTTTTTTCTTAATATTTTTTTCTTTCTTTCTCTCATTTTTACCTCCCCCTGTTTTTCTAATCTTTTCATCTCTTTTGTGTTCTCCCCTTGCTTTTGTCTTCCTTGGTCCTGCACACCACCACCACCTCCCTCCAGCCCGGTTCCACTCAGGGCCTGGGGCTGGCAGAAGCCCACAACTGGGGCAGGAGAGTTCAGCGCAGGGCTAGGTTGGCAGGGACAGGCTGTCCCCTACATTGCTTAATACATAAAAGCAACTCACCCTGTTCTGGGACATAAATGCAAAAGTCTGATGGTTCTTCCTAAGCATAAAGCTCCTGGTTCAGTCCAGGGAGTGCTGTCGGAAAGGCTACAGCCCGGCGCTGAACGAGCACAACCAGTTCTCGTGTGTTGATGCAGACAGAAGTAGCTCACACAGAGAGAAAAAAAATTGGCTGGCTCTCGTACAAGCAGGTTTCACATCCTGACTCCATAGAAACCCCCTGCATTGCAAACATTGTGCTTCTCCTCTGGATGTTGCAGGCCATTCAGCACCGCCAGCGTTCACTGTTCTTTGCTCCAGCTCCTTGCTGTGCTCCCAGGGACGTGCAGGAAGGTGGCCCGCAGCAGCAGCAGCGGTGACTGAGCAGGGCTGGTGCTGGCCCAGGCGCAGTGCTCGCCCTGCTCCCAGATCCTGATCGCAGGCAGGTCTGATGGGTCTCTGGGAAGCAGGGTTTCACCCAGAGCATATGGTCTGTATGAGTAGCAACTTGCTCATCACAAAAAGCCACAGGAACTGCAAAGCTTAATGTGTTCTTTATGTACTTCCTATGAACACTAATGCCTCTGGGCTATTGACTCTTTGTTTTCCTTCAAGTTCTCTTTTACACTAGTGGCACTTTATCAGGTTGATGATTCAGCTATATAAGAATCCCCTGATATCAGCACTAGTTTTGTCAAATCCCTTATCCGCTGCGTGAAAACAGACCGGCATTTTGTTGAAACAATAAATCCATTATGTCAACACGATTAATTCTGTTCACTGGCTAAAACATTCTGTCGAGGAACAAAAGGCATTAACGTAATATCTTTATCTAGTTGACACAAAACAAATTAGTTCAGCATCTTTGATGTCACTGTGGTTTATGCCAAGGAAAATCGTTCTTGTCGCCACACCATTTTATCATCATTTTGTGGGGAGTCAGGACATGTGGGCTTTACCAGGGCTCTGCTGGGTGACACAGGAAAAGTTGCTGCAGCTGCTTGTGCCTGCATTTCCCTCTGCCTGTCTGGACCGGGGCTTCTGCAGAGAACCGTTTCTAATTATGTGCTTGTATCCTGACAGGCTGTTCCCTGGGTCAGGGACCATCATTCCTCTTGTGTGTTTATTTTTATAACACAAAAGGAAAGGAACAGGTTCCCTCTCTGCTCTTGCAGCACCAACAATAAGCGTTTGATTTCTCTTGGCACTTCCTAATGCTATTATAGAGCTAATCGCTTTCAAAGTCATTGGTGAACACAAGGGGTTTTGGGGCTCCAAGCTTCGAAATGAGATCAGCTATCCATGCGTGTCTCCGTATGCCTTAAGGAAAGTCCCTCTCTTCTCACACGTATGTTTTTTCCTACAGCACTGAAAATTAGAGGTTCAAATTTCACATTATTTCTTCGGGGAATTATTTTACTACAAAGAGACCTCAGGTTTCACTGAAGCCCTTAGCAGTGGGCTGCATATGCACAGAGAAAGAAAGTTTTACACTGGGGTAAAGTTCCTTCCCCCCCCCTCCCCCCTTCTCCTCAGCAGAGGTGAATTATGTCATGAGATGAGTTTTACATCAGCGAAGTAATCAGCCCTGCCTCCCTGGAGGCCAAGGTGGGGCGGTGGTTTCCCTCAGCTCCTCCTGGCACTGGGATGGCTCCTCTGCAGCGGGCCTGGCACCGGGCGGTACGAAAGCAGGTGACGCAGACCGTGGTTTGTGCTGCCAGCTCTATACACAAGCATGTGGATCGGTGTTGTCTTTTTGCTGAATGGAAAGGCTGTTGCGGAAAGGATTCTGGCTGACATTTATCAAAGCTGAGATTTATCAAATCAAAGGTAAATCTCTGATCTGCCAGGGAAAACCTGTGCGTGTCCCAGGTTACCTTTTCTTCAGTGTCCTTCTGGAAATGGCCGTAGTAGCACTTCTTTTCCTCACAGCGAGAATAAAGATGTCTCTTGAGGGCAGAGAGGGTTGTGAAGGGCTACTGCATGCGGTAATCTGAGTTAGAAGTAAGCACAAATATACTTTTAGGAGATGGGCATTTCACCGTGGTCACTTGGCCGTCCACTCCAGCTTCCTCAGGTACCCTGAAAGTAGCAGGACACCATCAGTCTCTGAAGTACTGTAGGTCCCACACACAGGACTTCAAACACAGGTCAGGGCACCAGGCCCTGTGAGATTCATCCTAGCTACCTGCTGACTAGAAAGCTACACTTGCGTTATCTATGGGACTAACATTTGGTAGCAGATTTAAGAGGTTCATTTTAAAAGAAAAAAAAAGAAAAGAAAGAATTAAAAAGAAGCTTACAATAAACATTCAAGGAAAGTGCTCAAATTACACTTCATCATATCTAAACCTCCTTCAGACTGCATGCCTACATTTCTTTTTCAAAATCCCAGGAGCTAGGTTTTTCTCCTTACACTGCCTAAAATGCAAGAGTGTAGCTCCACGCAGTGTAGACAGAATGATTGTGAATTGTGTGGTTATCAATAGATTCCTGATTAGCAATTTTTCTTCCATTTATGCCTGCAGCGATTAAGAAATATCCAGTTCCTTCTTTCATTTTTTAAGAAACCTTTTTTTTTGTTTTGTTATTCTGCTGGAAAATAATCTGGTTTGATTGATCTGTGATTCGGCCCTCTGCTGTGGTCATGCATTGTTTTAGAGTAGTTTGTGAACCACAGTTGTGAGCTGAATTTCTAATGTACTTATGCATATGCTTACCTTTAAGCTGGCAAGTGATCCTTGCAAGATCAATAACGCTGTGTTTAAGTACGTGCTTAGGGGCTCTGCTGAACTGAGACTGAAGTGTTCAGAACCTACAAAGCTGAATTCCTGGTGGATAAGTGCTACAATCTTTAGATTTGTTATGGTTTTAATTTATCAGCCAAGGCTTTCCCATTTATTAGGTAGCTGCTGTCCCCTAAGCATATTCGCTATGACATTTTTTTTAGTGATTGTCTCAACGTCCCCACAGACCTCTCCTGTTGTCTCCTCTGAGGTAGTCCACTCTCTAAACTTCACTGGTAGCAGAGAAGACATCAGCAGGATCAATTATGTGGTAGCTATTTTGCTAATTTCGTTAATGAGATGCTTTTCCAGTGTGAGACAGATGTTGCCTGTACACACAGGCACAGAAAGAAACCTAGAGCTCTGGAAATACAATTACTGCCTTCGGGAAATGTTCTGCTCAACGTACTTGCAAATGCTCGTGGGAAGCCATCCTGTTTTACCTAGCTGAACTGAGAAAATTGGCTAGGGATTTTCTATCTCCGATTTTCAACTTTTCTGATATTCTCTGGAATGCTTCGATATTCAGTCTCTGAGTTTTTGCTGTGTTTCCTAAGCTATGCTCACTGAAATTAGCTGTAAAATCTTATTAAAACATCTCTTGAAATCATTTTGCAGTCAAAGCCAATCTGTCTAATGTACCATCATATTTTAGACAGCATCTGTACAGAGGTCTCTTAAAAAGAAATAGTCTTAATCGTGTTTTTTTCCCCTGTTATGTTTTTCCACTTATTTTCCCAGTATATTAATCTGCTGTACACAAACTATTCATTCTTCCTAAGCAGAAAAATTAAGTTAAACTTTCAGCACAAAACATTGCCCTTCCAGACACAGAAACACCTCTTGCTTTGTTGCAAATAAAATGTTGGAACATAACTCAGAGGTGTGCGAATACTTACGGTCTGGTAGGACAGAGCTGCAAGGTGGCAACGCCCCATGGAGCTGGTGTTAGTATGTGGTACTGGGAGAAGAAATGTGGAGTCCTTGAATCACAGGAGGACAGCTGAGGTTGGAAAGGACCTCTGGGGACTGCCCAGTCCCAGCCCCTGCTCAGAGCAGGGTCACACATAGCAGGCTGCCCAGGGCTGCGTCCAGCTGCTTGTTGAATGTCTCCAAGGATGGAGACTCCACAACCCCTCTGGGCAACCGGCTCCAGTGTTCAACCAGCCTTAAAGTAAAAAACGATTTGTCCTATTTTCTGAATAGAATAGCGTACAGTGGAAAAACACTCAGCTGCCGTCTTTCACAGAGGGCTGCAGAACGGCCCTCAGGCCACCATCAGGCCAGCAGAATGGTGGCAGTCCTAACCGCAGCGTCACAAAAGGGCATCAGGGTGAGAGACACCCGAAATTCTACTGAAGTAAGACGATGTCAAAGGTCTTTTTGAAACAGATTAGCTTTATCACAGAAATGAGCTATTGCCACCATATTAGTACCTGGCCCTGCCTCAGGTTCCCCCAGGGTTTGGCAGATCAGTTCTGGCAAATCTCCTGTCAGTACCTCAGGGTGCTCCCATGCCAGCCATCCCTGGCTGCGGGACACTCGCCCCAGAGCAGACAGCCATGTGGGCTGTCCCACCACCACACAGCGGGACAGGCTCAGGAAACCCACTTTCTTCCGTGGCTGATGCTAAGACAGATGGGGGAAGGGGCTGCGGACGAATCCTCTCCGCTGCTGACTATGCTGTGGCAAATGTGGCTGTGCACGGGCAGGCAGACCAAAGCGGTGACAGGAGTAACATTTTAAAGCCATTTAGCAAATATGTCTAGGGCTCGCCTGTCAACACCCAGATTTAAAATGGCATCATAGATGAAAGACCACATAGTGCAGTCTCTGTAGGCCACACGTAGGATAAGAAGGGACAGTGCACTCGTGGAAGGGTGCAAGTGAGGAAAAACAAACTTTGGGGTTGACGAAAGGTGCTCAGTAGCTCAATATAAATGCGTGATGTGGGAGCAGGGGGAAGGGAAATTGCTGACTGATGAGCGGGACCACAGTGCCGGGTCCCTGAACCCCCTTGCAACTCCAGTTTTGGTCACCAGCTCCATGCATGTCCCCTTGTGGCACACAGCAGGCTTACTCATGTGGCTGAAGCAGAGACATCAGGAGAGCCCACCAGACAGCCCATCACTGGCCTTCACGGGTGTCTCGATGGCTGAGAAGGAAGGTGGAGCAATGACTTTCTCTGGGTCCTTGCACTGCCCTCAGTCAGCCAGAGGTCCTAGGCATGGAGGACCCCACTGTTCTTGGGACGTGAATGGTGACATGTCAAGTGTGGAGGGATACAATGAAGGCACGAGACGTTGCTGCCTCTTTTTCATTGCCAGATGGTATTCTGGGAGCCCATGCTTGCATTCAGGAAGGCAGCTACTGCTCTCTGAAGACTCGTGGCTTCCCCACACCCAGCAGTCAGTGGCTAACCACTTTGGGATGGCACATCCACCACGCACTTGACACAGGTCTCCACAGCCTTATTCCAGACTTCCTAACTTAGACTGACTAGCAAGTGCCAACAAAATCACCTGAGCTTCTGCTTTCCAGGGTTTCCCAAACCCACATTAGCTGTGATTACACAGGCTGCGCATGCAGCACGTGTCCCGCCGCCCCCACAGCAGGCGTTGGGTGCAGAATGCCTCCAGCCATCTTACCAAGGACGCAGGGTGAAGGGCTGGAAGCCATGCTGTGAACACTGCCCTGCGCAGCCCCTGTGAGCGGTTCTGTCACGACCAGAGCAGCGAGGACCGGGTTTTTTT
>Ga0065711_1009521_pt1 | contig 18008 bp, 11 predicted proteins | sample Hoacrofraction12_FD_59098 | JGI IMG/M metagenome (GOLD analysis project Ga0065711, IMG submission 59098) | Hoatzin crop microbial communities from Cojedes, Venezuela - Epithelial fraction 12 v2 (version 2) | ecosystem: Host-associated > Birds > Digestive system > Esophagus > Crop | place... | reverse complement strand
CCACACAGCCAAAACCACACCAGTATGCAAGCTGCACACCCCACCCACCCTCCCCCAAAGTCTCTGGGCATCACTTAACTGTGCAATGCAAATATGAGTGTAGATGTATACAGGTGGGTGAAGTAACAATGTAAAGATACAATGGAAATTGCTTTCCTTGAGAGGCTAGTTCCTTCTGGTGGGCTGCTGTGATGAGCAGAAGGCAGGCATGAGGGTCTTTCTAATACAGTGCCATGAAGGAGCTTATAAAATCTTTGTGCAAGTGAAATCTGAGTTCCAAGACAGTGCCACCATTTCCTTGTCATGCCGGGGGCCCGCGTGCTGTCTCCTACGTTGCAATTTCAGCAGCTAAGGATGGAGCAAGGCTCCTGGGCTGCAGCTCCGTACCTGGGTGTGTGTCTGGTCCTGGCAGGTGTCTCTCTGCTTCTCTGATTGCAGCTGACTTGCAGCCAAAGTCCAGAATGATTAAACTGATCCAGCTGTGACAAATTGTTTCCTCCATACTGTGTTTAAATGAAGAAAGCTAAAGGAAGTGGTTGTTTTTTTTTTTACCATAGTAAGTCAGTTGCCTAGCACTGTGCCAGGGAAGCTGTGGGGTCAAGACCTGTTCTGGTTGAGTGAGGTATGGTGGACACAATGCAAGAAGCTCCAGAGGCATCGGGTATGGCAGGTTCTGTATGTATTGCTATAGATCTATTCCTATATGTCATTTCTTTGGTTTTGAGACGTATGGTTGAGGAAGGGCATGCTTGTACATTCAGTTGTAATGGAGAAGTGAGAAATCTTGGATTTTACTGTAGTTTTAAAACGGTAGTTTGAGCTTCATTGAAAACTTATGGTTAGATCCAGGTTACTTTGCTGCTTACACTTTAATCCAAGCAGTAGTGGGCCACCTTGCATTGATTGCATTAAAAAATGCTCTTCTCACTACTCCAATTTTTTGTGTACTGACTCATTTAAAATAAAAACAAAAAACCAGACATTATTTCTCTAGCTCAGCTGAAATCACAGTGCCATGTTTGTAATTTGGGGAGTGTGTTTCGGTTCAGTAGGCCTTGGCAATTCTGAGGAGTATTATCGCTCAACATATTTAGGTCTTTTGTGAAATTTAAAATATAATAAATTACAGCTGTTTGTAGCTGTAAACCTCTCTTTGGAGTAAATTGGTGGGGAAAATCAACTGGTTTTCCACAATTTGACTTAATGTAAAGCATGGCCAGTGTCCTTCTTGCTTGTACTGAGGTCAGGACAATCATTTTCAGCTTACTGTGCTACTTGACTACATAAGGAGCAATCCTGTCTAATCCAATCCAGAGCGGGTCAGTAAATGATAAATTTTGTTTAGCTTACAAGCATACTGATTTTCACAGTTCATTTACCAAAGAATCATGCATCTCTGCCTTTGAAGACGCTCCGTTTGTTGAAGTCAGTGTCTCAGCATTCCCAGTAAAATGTGTGAGATGAAAAATATTATTCTAATAGCATATTATTGTGGAGGTATTTTACATAGAGAAACTGGGAAGTTAGACTCGTGTGGTTGATGCAGAAACCATGATATACTTTTCCTGAATATAATCAAATGTTTTGATTTCATCCTAGTTTCTTAAGGCTTATTGCAGTCACCTGGATGTGTATGCTCTGCTGGTTGAGGATAGTCTGTTTCTAAAACCATGAGAACAGGGTCTTCATTTGCTATTACCCAACCACTTACTGGTGCCCTCAGTGGGAGTGGGGGGGACAAGCATCAGGGTGAGCTTGATGTGTGTTAGATGCTGGAGCAGGTAGCAGCCCGTGATGGTCCCGATCCCACAGGTGCAGAGCAGTAACACTTGCCTGGGTGGTGGGTCTGTGCCTTGGTAGAACATGCAGCTGCAGAATCACATGTGGTTTTTATATCAAAAACTCATGACTAAAATGTCAGCATTTACTGTGATGACTATTTAAATGGTAACTTTTTTTGTGCTTGCTGCTACAAGCGAAGTGGAGGTTGCAAGTGGGAGGAAAGTTCTCTTCAGCATCCTGGTTTATTTAACATCTCAGCCAAGCCTGTTGAAGGAGGTTGTAAGGGACAACAAAAAGATAAGGCTGTATATGCATGTACAATTTAGTAGGGTAACTTATGAAGCAGAGTATAGGTTGATAACACTTCTGCCAGGTTACTCCTTGACCACCAGTACTGCTTTCCTGTGGAAGAGCGTTGTGCTCTGGGAACGTGCTGCTGGACAATTGGATAAGAACAGTGAAATGCTTGTTGCACTTCTTAAAAACAAATGCTCTAAAGAAAACTAGCACAGTGGTCAAGAGCTGATGGCATATATACTGTCACATGTGCATATGCTTTGAGTATTTCCCTTCCATTATTATGTATTTAAGTCTTAGTAGAAGACCCTTTGTGTTCTTACCTTTAGTATTTGAAATCTGAACATCCAAATGCTGTGGAAAACAGTGGTGAGAATTAACTTGGTCTTTCAGAAGTGTTAAGGAAAAATACCTTTATCTTTCAGGTTATTCTGTTCAGTTTTCTTTCTGCAGTTAAGTATTTTGTTGCAGGAAATTATATTTTTCCTTGGAATGAGATAGACCAGAGGGTGTTTTTTAATAATTCTAAATAATTGCTGCAATCGATACACAACTTTAAACCAGCAGGATTTATAAATGTAATAATATGAGTGGCGTAGGATAATGATTGTATAGGTAATTATTGTGTGTTACTGAAATACTGGAGGTTTGAAGGTGGGATTTCCTGGCACTTCCACAGTTACAGGAGAGAGCTGTGTTAAGTAAGGATCTTCCCTCACTCCTGTTGGCAGCAGTTGTCTCCTTGACTGTATGTTTCTGTTGAGAAGCTGATGGTTAGCCGATGAGGAGGATTCCTCTGGGCTGTGATGCAGTTCCAGCCCTGGAACAGATGCTTAGCAGTGATGCTGTGGGGAAACCTCACTTCTACATGTGGGGCAGGACCTCAGGGCTGGAAGGGCAGTATTTCTCTTCTGCTATAAAGTAGTTAAATCACATTGTACAGTTTTATATTGTTGGTTACTCAATTAACTATTAGAGTTTATTGAGGTGGTGGAATGGGACTTTGTTCCAACAATGCTTTGGCTATTAGTCCCTCCATCCACTCTGCTCCAACCCATCTCCTCTAAAATTTGGTCGCTTTGAATACTCAATAGTTGCAGAGGAACCTGAAATGTGTTAGAAGGAATAGCTGGTGCTCTTTGTTTCTTCTCCTGCTGCTGACCGTGGCTGGTGAGAAGAGCACATCGAGGGCATGGTCGCAGGATGGAGGCCGTTCCAGTGAAGGCTGCCCTTCATCGCAGCCTCTCAGCTGCCTGAGCGTCTAGAAAGGTGTAAAAAGAGCCCATTGCCAATCCAGTGTGGTGGTGGGATGCCCCATTTCAAACCCTGTGCTCAGAACTGCTTGTGTGGAATTGAGACTGGAGGGAAGGAGCAGACCTGAGCTGAGGCTGGAACTGGCTTTTTAATTTTTATGATGTGGCATTTTCTGTTGCGTTTTTAAATTTTTTTTTTTTCACAGTGGAGTATATGCCCAAATAATTGGTAGGCCACTGTTCCCATTTTGCATTACAAGGGCATATTATTACATTATTATACTTGCCCTTGAAACATATGTGAACTTATTAAGCACTAACAATTTCTGTCACGTTGATTTGTACTGAATTTAAGTTGCACTTCATTGGTCCATACAGTGGAACTGTTAATGATATCAGTTGTTCCCTCTTAACCTTGGGATTTGAGAATATATTGCCTTAGAGTTATTAAAAGGCAATTGAAGACATTTGCATTGAAAACATTTGTGCTGTGTCACAGGGGGATATATTTAAACATTGAGTGATTGAAGTTACAGCAAGAGAGTAGCCTTGCCACCCTTGAAAGGCGCCTATTAAGTAAGCCCTAGTTTTGAACGCTGGTACTGGCTTCTGGACCATTCAGGTCTGCATCTGGCTTTTTAGGAAAACTCGTAATGTTTTTGTACATGAATTGGCATTCGTTATAGACTAGTGCTGGCTCCGACTCTTTCCTTTCCATCTGTCCTAGTTTTTGCTTGTGTTCACTACATACATTGAATGTGTTTTTTGACTGTGCAGATAAGTGTATGAAAATGAGTATCTGCTTTGAGTAGTCTAGGTGGAAAGGACAGGTTTTGTAACTTTGCTCTCTTTTGTATGAGAGTGCATGTAAATATGTGAATTGAGTCACCTGTTAGCTTAATGGCATGCAGAGAGTAATGGGTGTAATTTATTCAGGGTGTTTAAGTGCTTTCATGTAACAGTCTTTCCAATGAAGCTGAAGCCACAAGATACAGGGAATTGAAGCTTTCCCCAAGACCACAGATCAAGCCAGTACGTGGATATTAATATCAGATTATCTTTTCCAAACATGCTTTCCTATGTCTGGATCTTATGAACTGGTGACTGTGTATAGTGGTTTAAATCAATGGCAAATGCTGCTGACCAATACCTCCAGACAGTTTAGTGGAAGCTCTGCTGAAGGCTGTTAGTAGTGAGTTGATCAACATACAGCAGAGGAAGGGGAATCAACAACTAACTTGAAAGACAGACTCCTAACTCGATTTTTTTTTTTCATATTTTGTTCTCCCGTGCACAAACAGAAATACTTGCCTTAGTCACTAATCTGTGGATTAACTGATAGATACAAGGTTAAATTTTATGGAAGCTCTGCTAAAAGTCATGCAGAGTATTGTCTGTGTGCTTGACTGGCGTTCCTTGCGTTTTCTGCTGTGGCTGTCCTCTCTTTAGTTTATGTAATTGGAAAATGCTTAAAGATGATGAGTCAGATATTTTGGGATCTTCAGGGAAGCAATTTGCAAAGTATCCCAGTCCAGCTCTTCAGGTAGATATGAGTGTTGAATGGAGGGGATGACTGCCTACTGCTCAAAGTTTGGGGGATGATGAGCGTAGTGTTTACTGTTCCTTAAAAATGAGGTCCTGACTATTAACTTGAGTGGGAGTGAGCATCAGTGAATGGAGATGGCAGAGAATCTGAGTTGCTGTGTTTATGAATGAAGGGAATGCTTAAAAGATGATGCAAGTAAGCAAATATGAAGATGTATTCTATGACTCCATTCTATGACTTGAAGTAAATACTTAGGATCCCTTTAAATGTAGAGTAGTGAAATATGCAGAAACATTGTCAATGTGCAGATTGGCTGTATAGGGTTGGTAAATGTTTATCTTGTGGTCCGTGTAATGCTACTTATGGCAGATTACTTCAGACACCTTAAGATCTCCTACAACGACGACTGTGAATTTTTAAGCCTTTAAAAAGAACTCACGTCTAGTACACGAACATTGTGAAGAGCTGTTTGGGTTATTTCATCTCTGCGGATGGGGAGACATGGAGAGGTGAAGGAAGGTGCTCGTGGTCATTGGCGTAGTTAGGGGCGTTGTGAATTCCTGAGGTTCCCTGCAACTTGTCACCCATCCTGCCTCCTGGGGAACACGGTGGTAAATGGTGTGTTAATTAGTCTTGTGACTATGAGTTGGTATCAGTAGGTAGAACAGGGACCACTGCAGCACTTTATTTTGGTGCTGGCTGTCTGCTGCTGCTGTCCCGAGAGCCTCTAGTCCTCTGGGCAAACCTGGCAGGATCCCCACACTTCCCTGCGGATGGAGGGGATGCCAGGGAGGCTCTGGGTTCTCCCCCGAGGGGGAGGTACAGCATGGTGCTGAGCCATCTCCTGGGATTTTTTTGTCTTTCCTTTTATTTGATGAAACCTGAGAACATTGAAATGGAGAAGTGTTTCATTCCTCACTTAAAGTGAATCGATGTCTTTGTTTTATCTGTTCTGTAACCTGATTTAAAACAGACAAACTGAAACAACCTTTACAGGGAGAGGTTTTATGTTTATCAGCCATATGGTACACTGGCTTTTTAATTTATCAGTTTCTAGCTCTCACGTTTTATCTTTAGGATTTTTCTTGCCTCTTTTTCCATTAAATTCTGAAGCAAACTGCTGAGGTCAGAAGGCTGCGGATGCTGCTGCCGTATTAAAAAAGGGAGGGGGGAAGAGTTTACAGTAGAAATGAGTTGAACCTAAAGATTTGTGGAATTCGGGAGTTGAGGCCTAGTTGTGGTTGAAAATAAGCTTTATTTGGAGTCTTAAGGGTTTTTACTGCTTCAAAGTGATGCATAGGACTTAAGTTTTAAGCCTCCTTTATGTGCGGTCATTGATTTACAGGATAAAAAACCAAAGCTAAAGCTTGCGGAAGAGACAGAGGGTAAACAAAACTGATTTAGCAGCCAGGAAGGAAGGAAATATGGTTAAGAATAGAGGTAATTTTAAATAAATAGTTTAATCCCTTGTAGGTTTGAAAGATTTTGGGATAATGAGTAAAAATTTAGAGATGTGTGAAGGACTTGGCTGTTTTCGAGCTATAATCCTTGAGTTAAGGGAGACATACAGAGGACCGAGTCACCTATCCCCTTAACAACCCTTCAATTCAGCCTGCATCAGCTCTTTGGCTTTGTTCATTGGGTCTGACAAAGGGCTGTGCTGGCATCACCTAAGGAGTGAATAAGTAGGCGAGGGTACAGGTTAAGTCGGTGTTGGTGCTGAGAAAGCATCCGTGTAACTGAAGCCTTGAATTTCAAAGTGATTGAATTCTTTTTTGGGGAAAAACAGAACTTGAGTTTCTAAAGTTTGTTGTCCTTCAAGTGAGGTCTCCAACTGTATGGTCCCCAGCATCTGTTTGAGCATTTAAGCGTACATTTTTAGCAACATACACCTCCAGAAAAAGATTTATTGATTCTACAGAGATGTTCTAGGTACTTGTTAGGTTTGTGTGTGCATCGTTAGTGATGTATGAAAAGCCTCTATTTGTATACTGAACTTCTTCCACAGAGAAAAGAATACATGTTTTGTTGCTGCAGTCTGCAGATCTTCCCGTTTGGGTTGGGTGACAGTTTACCAGGACCTGTGCTTGGACCGGTGCTGGAGCCTGCGGAAGCTGTGGAGCCTGGTGCTCTGTGCACAGCCCTGATGAGCTCCATTGCTGTCATAGCCCAGCTACAATGGAAGTGCACTTCAATGTCTTTTTCTTCTTGACAAGACAAGAAGCAGGAGCTGCTCATGTGTAACACTTCTCCCATTCTTGGACACTTACTAGTTTGTTTATTTTCTACTCTTGACTAAGCAACGTTTAGCTTTTGTCCCAGAAGTAGCTAAATGAATGTAAACCTGAGTTAGTTGCCTCTTCTCCCCTGACTTGAGGGTCTACCTTCTCACATAGCACTGTTGCTCTTGTTGCTTGTCTCGCATCTTTCCTGTTCTATAAATTCTGTGGAAATTATAGTGGAAAAAGCAATGAAGCCTTACAGAGAACAGGCAAACGATTTGTGGAATCAAATACAATTACTGAAGTAGTTGCATATATGTGGTAGTTTTCCTTTTATATGTTTGGCTTAATCTGTTTATAGATCTTGCAGTTTATCAGTTTCTCACTATAATTGTTGTAAATATTGGATTTTGAATGTCACGTTGACTATCTTTGCTATTGTATTGCTAAAGAAAATAGAAATCTGTATGGCTCTGGTAAAGAGCTGTGTTTCTAATGCTTTAAAAACTTAGTTTAGTCTACTTGAGCATCCTTTATCCTTGAGAAGCTTAAAATGCAAACAGAAGAACCGTTGTTTCTAACCATGCTATTCTTCTGTGACTTTTACATGAAGAACACATAGGGTTTCCTCCCCTCTTCTCCTTTGGAGAATAACAAAAGATTGTGTGTTTTGCTTGGCATCTTGTTTTGTAGTAAGTTCTTCCCTGCTATGTAAATGTGGTTTGCACACCAAAATCCAGGTACTGGAAAGTTCCAGTATTTCATCCAGGTGCCCTTGTAGACCAGAAAGCCCTTCTGCAGTTCTGTCCTTCTACAAAACAGCTGAAAGAAATGAATCTTAATCAAGAAACAGGCATCCTATTCAAAAGCACAGCCCCCAGGAGCCCCTGGTTGGCCAGGTGAGTGGTCCCAGCCTCGCTGAGAACCAGCCCCTGTGCATCTGCTGTGGTGGGGGCCGTGCCCTGGCCTGGTGTTTGACACCGCTGTTGTATTTCTCTGGAAGTGGCCATGGTGGCCTTTGCACCTCCGTAAGGCACTGGGATCCAGAAAAGGATCATGGACTTCTCTTAGCTTTTTCCATATTTCCTCCAACAATGTCCAAGAGGAGCGTAGTGTCTCTTTCACGTTCATTATTCACTCAAGTCCCAGCTTTGATGCAACTTAGTCAAGATTGTGGTAAGACTTCCAGGCTCTGACCTTGTCCCTATCCTGTCCCGAGAATATTCTTGGCTAGATCTGTTGTGGGTTGATTGGTTTATTTTCAGATGAAAAATCCTAGCAGCTTCTGAGAAGTCTGTTTTCTGACTAGAATAACTGCAGTGTTTATACTCATTTCTGCAAGTATTTCCAGATGACTGCAAAGCAGCTTCTTCGTAGTCAGGCTTCGCTTGGAATCTCTTGCTCATACTGCCAAAACTCAGAAGCTGGGCTTACTGTGCAGATGTACCAGGGCATGTAAGGAAAACAAGTACAGCGCATGCCTCCTCTGCTGAAATGTGCTGAGCTTTTAGCGGGTGAGTGTTTTTTGAGGGGGACCTTGGGGTTTTTTGCACCTTTCATTGGTAAGAGGGGCAGAATGACAGTACTCAAGAGGCATCTGTCCCACAGTGTAACTTATCTTGAAAACTGTTTTGATATCATTTGCTGAATGTACTCCAGAGTTAAGAAAGTTGCATAAGCTCCTTATCGGAAGGTAAGCAGCTTAAGGAAGTTACAAAGCTCCACCACCTCGTGCTTCCTCCTGTTAAGCTATTTTAACATACAATCTTTGCTTCCCCCAGCATCTCAACATGCTAATGTTACAGATTTTGAAAACTTGCATAGTTAACTGCTCCTGCCTGTGTGTTATTCTGAAAGAACAAAAAGCTCCAAGACATTTCATGTAGTTCTGATTTAAGGAGGAAAAAAAAAAAAAATAATCAGTAAAATGTGTGAAACTGATAACAAACAGTAGTAAGGTTTGGTGAGATTAAATCTGAAGTTTTCTCCAGTCTGCTTTTATTCCGAGATGGAATCTCAATTGCTTGATGCAGAGCAGGCAGGAGTTCTGTTCTGGATTGTTTGATCTCCTGTAAGTCCTCATCAGGGAACTGCTGCCTTTCTGGGAGCCAGGTACTGTCTTGGTAGAAGTCCCCACACTTGCCACGCTGTGGCTTTGCCATTTTCTGGTCTTTTTCCAGACATGGAAAAGTTTGTCTACCTGGCTTTTGACATGCCGAAAGTCTACCTGAAACGACTACAGAAGTCAGGTAGACTTGACGGGGCCGCTGTATTATGGCCAGGGCAGTGTGGGGGGAGCCACCCAGGGCAGGGATTATCTCCTCCAGAGGCCATGGCACCCAGCAAAACTCTAAATAAATGCCATGGAGTAGAGGCAGTTACATTATTATCTCTCTCTGATGTGCTCCTGAATTTGCAGTGCTGCAGATTGCCATGCTGCGGGTCTACAAGTACTCGTGTAGTGCTTCGGTGCTGGCAGTGCAATTGCAGCGATCGCAGCCATCTGAGCTATGGGAACAGAAGTCAGGTAGGCAGGTCCTCCCCCTTCACCCACCACAGCTACATGAGGTGCCGTTCATCCAACTTCACATTTTATTTTACCAAGAGCTTTGATTTATTTATGATAATTCTAGAGCCTTTGGTTATTTTCAAGTGATTTATGTCATCTTGTCATCTGGGTTCAGAGAACTTCTGGTCTCTGGAAGTACCTGTCTTGAGATGCCCAGTTGAAGGTGGTGACCCATATGTGTTATCAAAAGGGCGTCTGAGATTGTAAGTTACAGGGTGAAAGGCTCAGGCATACAAATTATAGCAGCAGTGGCCTGAAAATAACAGAGAAAATACTTTATTTGTGCCAAGTCACTCTTTGGGGTGGAAGAGGGGGGGGAGTTACGGCTTTGTGAGGCTGGCTATTGGTTTGAAATATTATTATTCCAAGAAAGGAGGAATTAATGAACAGAAGGCAGGTCATGTTTTCAAGGATGTGTTGCAATTTTAACATTGCAGTATGTTAATTGTAGGATTTTGGAATGCAGGAGGCTGTTGTGCTGGCATTGTATAGCATGGGTTGACTAGGAATTTAATAATCTGCTAAAGTCAGAGGAGTGTATCCGTATCATGCTAATAAATGGAGGTATTTAAAGTAGCAGCAGAAGTTAGCTTTTGGTGATGACTGGGGAATATGAATATATATCTAGTTAACTTTTAATAATGCTTGTAGGGAGTTTCAGACTTTCCTTTGTGCTAAACAGACAAGATTCCTGATTGCTGTAGGTAAAGAATTTTTAGCAAGAGGGTGCAGCCTGAAAGTCTTGGTACGCTGTAAAAATGCCCTTTCCTCCCATATGATTCGAAGATAAAATTTTAGCACTGAAGGTAAGGGTTTACTTGGAAACTGGCAGCGAGCTGGGCGGTCCGTAGGGCACGTGCAGCCTGCCTGCAGGCGGACGCTGCGGCAAACCCGCGGGGTTCAGGAGCTGGCCCTCGGCAGCGCGGACGGGATCCCCTTGTGCATCGTGCCGGGCTCCTGCCTGCTGAGACCGAAGGTCGTGGCTGGTGCCTGGGCGGTTGGCGCTTGTCCTCGCAGGCGTTTTGTCTAACTGGTCTCTTAATTCTGTTTCTTCTGTGAGTGGGTCTTGTTGGTTTGTTTTTAATAGAAGCAGCTTTTGTAACTAAAACTTTTCAAAATATTAGGCAAAGAAAACATCAAGTATTTTGTTTGTTTTGNATGAACTGGTTCATAGCAAGCCATGAGTGGCTGGACAGGAAAAGCAAAGTGTATTGAGAGAAGTTTTAATGTCTCAAGAGTGAACTTCTGTGCAAATCTGCTTTGTCTCATGAGCTTTCATATTTACCAGTATGTGGATGTTTCCTGAAATAATGCAGAAAATGGCAATATAATCGCTTTTAATATCTGTGTTTTGAGATTGAAAAATTAACCTACTCTATCAGTGTAATACCTTCAGTGTACCAACACAAAAAAGGACATAATTTCAATTTTAATAATGGTAACTAAATGTATCATCGAACTTGATTCACTGTGTTCAGAGTAGGTCTTCCATGTATATTGGGCCTAGAGTGACTATTTCTTAAGACTTATTGAAATTGTATTGTGTAATTGATAAGTACAAAGAGATTCTGATAAACATTCTGCTGTAAACTTGGGGAAAAATGCAAAGGTAGCTCTTTTGTGAAGTGTTGTCGTGGGTGTCCCAAAATCGATGGAGGTGGGCTGTGTCTCCGCAGGTGGTGCAAAGCGAAGACCTCTGGCTAGATTTAGAGTGGCTCTCAAGTTGTTGATACGCAGAGTTGTGGAAGGTGGTGGTCTTACAATAAAGTAGGATTCCTAAGGACTTGAAGATAAATGTCATTTCTTAATTATTTTCTTTTTGCAACTTCACTGCTTTTGTTGACATGGAATAACTCCCTGTGGTAAAAGGCTCAGCTGAGTTACAGCTTTCTTTAGTGGTTTATAGTTTTTAAATGGATGAGTATAATAATGCAGATACAGAGTTCAATAAGCCTGTTGGTGTATTCAGGGAGGATTTTAATGTTGTGACGAAGAAGAGGTGTAAAGTTAAGATGCTCTGTGACACTGTTTGTTGAAGGATTTCACTGAAACAGTGTCGAAAGATGACACTGTTTGTCGAAAGTATACAGGGAGAGTGGGAATTCAATGACTACAAAGGTTTGTTGGTCCAGTAGGAAAAGGAGGGACTGAAAGGAGTGTAGGGCTAGGGAAGATGCTCGGTAGGCCAGAACCACCTGTGTGGTCTGCGCACCGGAGGTTTAGATCAAGTGCAAAGGGTGGATGGGTAGATGAATCGAGGGACCATGGCGGAAAGAGTCAATAAATGCAGTGAGACAAGAGAAGTTGTAATAAAACTGTCCGCAGAACAGTTGCAGATTCTTCTGTTTCAGGCTTTTGTAAATTAATTTTGTTTAAAATGATGCTTCTAACTAAATCTCTGCTAATGACGCACTGGGGATGGCTTTAATCCTACTTAGTGCTTGGTAATGGTGAAGTTTCTCTAAAACTTTCTTCTTCCTTTTTGCGCGTACGGTCCAAGTTCATCAGGATGATTTGTCTGTTGTTGAGGTCCCTGTAGGGCTGGGAAGGCTGAGGAAGAGCCACGGGCAGCCTCACAACTGCTACCTGCGAAGGCTGCTTGCTAATGAGTGGTGCTGCCATGCAGCTGTGGAACAGAGATCTAATGAGACCCCAAAGGAGCCGGAGCAACCACGATTTTCCTTGGAGCACGATTTTAAACTTTTCTTTGGAACAAACCGCAGTATTGCTTAGTGGGTTTTTGAACTCTTGTTCTTTGTAGTGCTTCTTAGCTTTTAACTGGTCAATTCTTATTTATTTGCAGTATTTCAAGTGCATTGGATGTATTTGCATTTCTTTCGGAAGTATGCTGCTGGTGTTGACTCTGGAATGTTCAATATTTCCTCTGTGTTTTGTTTTTTCAAAGCCTTTCCAGTCTCATGTTAGATTACTTGGATACCTTAATCTCTAGGTTTGCCTTTTGGATTATGTCAGAGCTGAATTAACTGTTCCCTGCAAGTGACAGAAATCCCTTCTGAGCTCTCATCTTGAACTGGCATCATGTCTGCATCAATGGAATAAACAACAGATATAAATTTGATTAAAAAAAAATTAATCACTTTGTGGCCAACTCTGGCATTGGATAGGTCTGTCTTTGCCTTGATACTTCCACGCACCTTTAGCACTTTTGACTTGGATTCACCCCTGTAGTGACAGATCCCAGTGAACTGGGGCTACCTTGGTGTCAGAGCAAAGTCTAGAGGTTAGCTAGTGTTACAGAAAGACCACTTTGATAAATTCCATGCAAATGTAGTGCTTTTATAAATTTTATTGTATTTTGTGTTTTCAAAGACTATGATTGTAGCAGCTTGGAAAGATTTTTTAAATTTTTTTTTAACCAAGCATGTATGGTAACTACACACTTTTCCAAAGCAAGAATGTTTTCATCATGGCACTGGTTCCTGTCAGTCTCAGACTATGGGCTGTAAGAGACGGAGGATTGGTTCAGTGATGTGGAAGATAGAAGTCCACCACGTAGGTACTCCTCATTGAAACGAAGAGTGGATAATTTTTCACAGCAAGTAGTTTAGTTTTGAGGGAAATGAGAAGTGGGTATTTTACATTCTCCTCCCTCCCCCAAATTAGAAATGGCCTGCTTGAAGTTGTTGAGGTGTATTCCACACTGATCACCGCATCTCGTTATGATGCCCCGTGGAGACGACTTTGTCATTAACTAGAGTCTTAATCTCGTAATTCATCAAGATGAGATTGCAATAAGTCTTCCCTTTGCAAAGATATGCTGACCTCTAGTGTTAGTACATCAGTTGATTTTCTGTTTTGTGGTTTGTGATCGATACGGAAAAGTAAGTTCTTGGTCTCTGTAGCTCTTCTGAGTTCCAGGAACTTCTGATTAATTTAGACTCGATGACACTACAGATTCCTCCAGCTCAAACTCAGAGTTTAACTCGAACCTGTCAGCCAGATCTGACAAGTTCCATTTCTATATATAGAAATAAAAATTCCACCTTTGGGGAACTCCTGCTTCTTACACTTGATGCTGGGTAGTAAAAATTAAGGTCACTGAATAAAATTACTGACTCTTGAACCTTTCCCAAACTTTCTATTTCTTTCAGATTTTCTGGTCCAGCACTTGCTGTATTGTATGACCTGAAAGTGCGTAGGTTTTGGAAAGCTAATTTTGAAGGAAGGAGAATCAAGCTGTGTTTTGGTGGTTGTTGTTACACGTGTGTGCTTTCATCCCAAGTAGTTTGACTGGTGGTTTTTTCCTTGCTATCCTCTGATTAACAGACTTCTCAGAGGAGCTCATGAGAGTGCACTTACCTCTGAAAGTCAAAGAAATGTATAATAAAGAAATTAAATCTGTTGTTTTTTCCTGGTGTGTTTGCACCGCTTCACGGGTTTGCTTGTTTACTGTTTTGAAATATCTTTGGCTTCTGCTGAAACCAGAGTGCTATCTAATACCAGGAAGCTTTCTAATTTAAAAAATATATTTATATTTCCCTTTGCATATTCTGTGGGTAGTACTCTCTTTGTTTCTTTACCAGCTTTTCCAGCCACAGCAAGTGCTGCTCGTCTTCATTCTTTCTGGCCTTTACATACAAAGTGCTGATTTTCTGTGAAGTAATTTAGGTCCGTTTATTTCCAAAAGCACCAAAATGAAGTTGTAGATCTGCCCCTTTGCTCCTGCAAAAGGAGAGAGGGAGGTAAAATTATTCTTTGCTATTAATACTACATTACTCTCCACTTCTAGCATGTGACATATTTGAAAAATTACAATCAAATGGCAAGGAGCTGGGACCTTTTTTTTTCCTTACTCTTTCTTGCCTCTGTCTGAATGTGGCTGATCTGAAAAATGACCAGGGTTACCTGGAAGGTTTGAAGGTGACAGATGCTCAACGTTGTCATCTGATTTTGCATCCCTGCGTTGGCGGTCAGTGGCATTGATGCAGATTATTTCCACGTGCTAGCTAGTGGGAATATGTACATTTTGAAAGGTAACTCATTGCAGCCTTTCTCATAGAATGGGGTTTTTGTTTGTTACCTCTGGGGATCAAATTTTTAGCTTACTATGATAACCTCCCTTTTTATTTAAAAAAAAAAAAAAAAAACAAAAACAAGTTACTGTAAAGCTGAGCTGCACAGGTACTCCATACTTGATTTTCGGAGCAATTTTAGAGCAGCAAGCTTACTCCTGTGACAAATACTCGGTGAGGGTCTATGAACAGCCTAATGCCACCCTCCAGCTTGGGAAAGATGACCTCGGTGCCGAAGGGGAGGCCAGGGAGCCCATGGTGGGTCTCGGGCTTTGCAACCCTTCGAGTGCCTATCAGCAGCACGCTGGGGTGGATCAGTGGAGAAAACCTGCTTTTAGCTTCTATTCTTTAATGGGAAGGCTTTGCTCAACAATGAAGTGAGGAAGAGCTTCCAGAATTTTGTACTTTAGTGTCTGGCTGGTGTTAAATCAGCGTGTGTATGGATTTGCATCTTCCTTTGTAAAGATCCAACCTGTTATTGAGCATAAGGCTATGTTTATCTGGCTTAAAGCTATAAATTTGAACACTGCTAAGTGTTGTGTTAAAAATGAAATTTTGGGTATTCAGGAATAGAACCTAGATTAGCAAAATCTTACAGAATGGACAAAATGTTTAAAGTAATTTAAATCTTGCAAGGTTAGCTAGCTGGTATAGTTATTAAAATTTATTAAAATATAATGCAGGCAGAGTTTGAGATGTATTTTTATGATTTTATACCCACATATAAAAGTCTTCAATTTTTTTAGCTTCTACCAAAGCACTTTTTTTCTGGCCTGAAGTGGATCTATTGTGCTCTGCTTTGCCTAGAGCACTTCAAGAACAAAATCAAATTAATTTAGCTTTCCCCCCCCCCGCACCCCCGTCCTTGTAAGACTGTAAGAAAGCTGATGTATGAGAGTGACCTACTTTGGCATTCCTCCTCCACCTCCTCCCCTCTCCCTGCCCTTCTGGCTATCCTGCCTTTGCAGGGCAAACGGTACAGCTAGAAAATCACTCGTTTCCATGGGCTGGGCTGGTCATGCAGGGTTTAGCCTTGCAGCCCCGAAGTGGGGTGTCCCGAGATGCTCCTGTGGCACAGCCGCAGCTTCCAATGGCTGCAGGAGCAGCCGGTCCTCCTGCAGCGCGTCCGGGCCGTGTCTGAGGCGGGCGTTTGGCTGTCCTGCCTCTGCTCTGTGGCTGCCCACTGGGGACCTTCTGTGGGGAAGGCTTTGTGGGTGGCCTTTGGAGACACGGGCTGGTGGCAGGGAGTGACCAAACCCAAGCTTTCAGTTTCAAGAAAAAGTATCTTTTTTCTCATTGGTGGGGGTTTTGTTGGGTGGGAGTTTTATTGGTTTTTAAATCTTGAACTGCAGATCTGATGCACATCAGGTTTCTGCCTTCCTTTATCTCAGTTTGTGCGTCTGACCTCAGGATTTCTTGCCTCCAGGAAGGAAGGAATTGTAATGTTGCCAAGGCACTGTTGTGGATTTTCTAACATGAGAACTTACCAGAATTTGTCCTACTTACATGACTCTTCTTGGAAACCAATAATGTTTTAGTTGCATATGATAAACTTTCTTCAGATCTTAGTCTGTGAGAACTGGGTGTGGTTCCTCACACTGACTGATCCTGGGGTTGGGACATCCCCCCCACAGTTTTTAGGTACATGGCAACTGCTGTAACAATTATGCTTCCCTTATGTACCAGCCTTGCTGGCAGCAGGTAGCTGCTGAGCGATCAGTACCTGTTACTTGATAGAAATGTGAGGTTTTGGTTTTGCTTGTTTTCTGCTCTAGAAACATGTGAAAAAAGGAAAACAATGCCTCTGCCAGTAAGTAGGGAGGAGAGGGTGCTGCTGCCAGTGCCGTGTGCCTTGCTGCGGGAGGTGACAGCGTACCCTGCGTGAGCTGGGATCGCAGGATGTGAAAAGATACGGTCCTGGCAGCGAAGGGCTGTGTGACGGCTTTCTGGGGAGCTGAAATTTCCCTAGCGAGTCATGGGGTGGGGGTGTATCGGAGCACGTGGTCTCTTTCTGGTGTGCTTAGTTTGAAATTCAGACGCCTGATTTGCAGAAGTATTAGCGACTTTCAACTGTAATGTGAAAGATGGGTCACATGGACAAGTCAAGTGCAGACATCTCAGGTTTGGCTCTTCAGAATTAATGGTTTCTTTTGTGACCTTAATATTTCTGTGTGTGGATCCATAGACAAATTCCAGAAGGAACCATTTGGTCTGCTCTGTGTACTCCAGAACCTCTAAGTTTGCCCAGCTATCTATCCTTCCTCTGAAGAAAGCGGATCCTGTGGAAGTGGCAACATACAAAGGCCACAGTTGTCATACTACTTCAGAAAATATACTTTGAAGCTTTTTTAGGAAAAAAATAAAAGTAAACAAACGTCATACCCAGGCTAGTAGACCTTGGCAAACCATTTATCATCTAGCCAGTAACAAAGGTAGAAATGGAAGCTAGCAGATTAGTTCATAGCATGGCACCACACCGGGTGCCCTTGAGTGCTGTGTGCTCACTGGTGGTTTTTTAGTTGCTAGATCTTCCTCTTCGGACTTCTTCAATGCTGTTAAATATATTTGAGCACAGGTCTAGTAGGGAAAACAACAACAGAAAAAGGAATGGGTTAGACGTGGCTTTAGTTAAATCAGTTATTGCACATGTTGATGGCACAGGGTACACAAGGCAAGTACGATGCGAGGTGGTCTTGGATCAAATGCATTAAATTACTGTACTTCATGTACGATTGCACCTCATGTGCTTCCTCTTCCTTTAAAACTACTGTTTCTTATAAATAAATGAATGTTGGAGATTGGTGAGAAGGAGAAACTACAAAATCAACTTGCCTGTCGGCTCTGCTCCTGCTGGTTGACATAACTTCTGCCACCTCATGCACATACCTACATGTGATACATGTACGTACCCTTCTGTCGAGGGTTAAGTCACCGGAGAACAGAGGAACATTAGACGAGCTGTCAACTTTATTAACAAGTGCATTAACAAGGAAGCCAGTTCTTAGGAATCATCACAGGATTCAATTTTCCGTTTGTTCTTCTAACAGGTTGAACCTTGCCACCTGGAGGACTAAAGACACAGTTCACGGGAGGCTGAACCAGAGTTACTGAATTTAGGTGACTGAAGATGCTGCTGCTGTGGAAACAGCTGTTCCTGGTGTCGTTTGTTGGCTGTCTTGCAGGTAAGATGCAATAATCTCTAACTTCCAGTTAAGAGCTAAGCATAAGGCTCCAGGTTCCAGATTGGAGTGGCACTTGAGAAACAGAGCCTTGGAGACTTTGCAGTGTGAGTGTCACATAGAGTCT
>Ga0065711_1039231_pt1 | contig 18009 bp, 15 predicted proteins | sample Hoacrofraction12_FD_59098 | JGI IMG/M metagenome (GOLD analysis project Ga0065711, IMG submission 59098) | Hoatzin crop microbial communities from Cojedes, Venezuela - Epithelial fraction 12 v2 (version 2) | ecosystem: Host-associated > Birds > Digestive system > Esophagus > Crop | place... | reverse complement strand
GATATTCAAGACCTGCCTGGACAAGGTCCTGTGCAGCCTGCTGTAGGTGACCCTGCTTCAGCAGGAGGGTTGGACTAGATGACCCACAGAGGTCCCTTCCAACCCCTACTATTCTGTGATTCTGTGTGATCCCATAACATGCAGCCATACAGTAGAAAAGGGAAAAGGGATTAAAGACCTCCAAGAAATTTGTTCAGTAAAACCTGTTCTGGTCTCCCTGACAACCTTTCAGAGAGCAACAGAACCAGTTTAATTGGCCAGCCATTCACTCAAATCTTTAATAACTTTTTCTGTTATTAAACTACAGTATCTAGCATGTCATCTGTAGACCAGTTCCTTTCTGACGGAGCACAAGCTGTGACAGTCCTCTATTTTGTGCATGGTAAACCTCCTGTCTTCCTGTAAATCTGTCCATCTGGTATAAATTAGTATCTCTGTGAAGAGAAGTTTTGGCTCTTGGGGGTTTTTTTATTCATCACAGAAGAAAATGTAAATATACTCTTTCTTTCTGGAAACTGGACATAGACAAAATATGGCAACGCAGAGAAGGGCAAAGCACAACATTAAAACCAAGCATGAGTGAGTGAGCAAAAAAAAAATTTTTGCTACCACCTCACACAGCATACAACCAGAGGGCCATTTCTCAGCTTTATATTCTTTCAACAAAACAAATGCATTTCGCACACAAAACCCTCAGGAGAAATTACTAGAAGGAAACTCCATAGAGTTCTACAACAGCTTGCCACGTGGCATTGAGCTGCAAAAGTGACTTTTCCCAACATCACCCTTCACAAGCTGTCAGATGTGGGTTTAATGGCCCGAGCCCCAGCTGTTGCCACTCATGAGAACAGGATTTGGGCTCTGCACATGTTATAGCACAGGCTGCACAGGGCCCTGGCAGCTCACTCCCGTACAGCCAAGCTGTACGAAGGAGCTCTATGTCTTCAGCAACTCAGTAGAAAAATAAGCTTTTTCTGACAATTGCAGTCATGCATTTTTTTGTCTTGCAGAATAGATAATGGTAAAGTGCTAAATTATGTTTTGACAACACTGCCAAAGGACTGTTTTAAACCAAATGTTTATTCCACAGTCTTGCTAGGCCTGGAAATCAAAAAACACACCTGCAGTTCTATTGTACTTGTAGTTTATGGCCCCAGTCCAGCAGTCCCTGAGGAGCACCGCGTTGATATTACTGGACTAAGCCTTAGCACTTGAGACATACTCAGACACTTTACTGATAAACACAAACAAGCAGCCCACAATAATATTGATTTCTAATGCCACTGACAACATTGCTGCTACTAGTACGAGTGCTGGCATCAGAAAGTTGCCGAGCATCTCAGAAATAATTCATGCTGAGGACAATTCGCTAGCATTGCCACAGTCTGCCAGAGGAAATATTTCAGGAGCCCAGAGCTGGCACACGGGACGGAGATATTGTTCCCCCACGGTGGCTACGCCAAGAGCTACCAACACTGCCGTAGCATTTTGCTGAGGAATTAATGCCTTTTTCCCTTCAGGCAAAGCAATTTTCTGCTCTCATGGTCTGCCACCCAGATAGGGAGAACAAATACCAGGCTTTGCAGAACAGCCCTCAGAAAGGCTGGCCTTGGACCCGTGGTCTCCCCTGGGAAGCCAGGTTTGCTGACCACCCAGCGAAGCTGCACAAGCATCTCACATGCAGCCCTTCACAAAACACACAGTGGGGAAAAAACCTGTTCATGAACATGCAGAATTCTCCGAATTGTAAAAGGCCATCTATGCAATTCTTTTTCTACACATCACAAAAGAAGGTAGAGTCACTGAGAAGTACATTGAAAAGTGGTGCTATATGTATGAAAACATTTATTTCTGTCCATATATGTCTCACAGTTTTGATTTCCACCCCCATTATTATTGGTAGTTACACATACAAAACCAGCGCCAGAGCATGAGCAAAGCTGCATTTATTCGCACTGCTCTTTGCTGAGTTTGGTTTGTTTGTTTTGCAGTTTTTTGTCCCAGTGTCTGACAAACAGCGTCGCAATTGCCAAGGATTCTGGTGAGAGCAGCAGCAATGCTTCTGCAGTGTCACCCAGTGTGGCCAGTAATGGTTTTAATCTCATAGACAAGCATTTAACTGCTGCATTGCCCTTTAAATCAATGTGCTAGGTACACGCATTAAAATTTAATATTGAAAAGCAATATAAAAATGTGGCAATGCTGCACATAAATAAATCCATTTAATTCAACAGAGTTGCACCAAAGCTGAATTTGGCCCTCTGTATTGGCTTTTGCAATTAAAAACGGAAGCACAAATAACCCAACTGCTGGAAGAAAGAAACAGAACAAAAAGAAAGAAACAAAACATGCATGTTGCCATGGGGAAAATATACCCAAAGTTGAAAGAATAACTGTGTGAAAGGAAAGGTTAAAATGTGAAACACAAAACACTTATTTTTGTAAGGCTAATCATTTGGAAAGTGTTTGTGTGGTGTTACAGCAGTATTTCCCTTACAGAAAGCTCTATGTTGAAGAACTATGGCAAAAGCCAGCTGGTGGTAAGGTGGGTGAATCTCAGCAACAATCAGGTTCACTGCAGTGAGGCATACCCAGCAGTTTTGGGGGTTTCGTTTCAATAAGCCTGCTGACCTTGGAGTTTTCACACGTGCTTGCAAATTAGCTCTGCACCATCTTCGTTTTATGAGGACAGACTGTGTGTGCGTCTATTACCCACATAATGAATATCAGAAAAGCAGAATTCAAATTCACACTGAAGCCAATTAAAACTGGACTGGAGGATGTGCCAGGGGACTGTGGAGCAGCCGCAACTCCCCGCTAGTTACTGGCGAAACCTTTCACCCGTGCTCTGTGCTTTCAACTGTGGGCCCATCCACAACACCCCCCCCGCCAAGTTCCCTAAACAAACACACTGCACACTGAGCATTTTACCCACCATGCTTCACCAGGGGCTCAGTTTGCCAAGTGCTGTGCTCAGAGGGAGCACAGACCACAGCGTAGTTGAAGCGCAAGATCGTTTCTGGGCAAGATGATCCCAGCCCACGAGTGCTTCCCACTTGCTTGGATGCTCAGCCTCAGAGAGAAAGCCTGTAAAAATCAGTTTGCACTGAGACAAAAACAACCCAAATGACTCAAACCTTTTAAAGCACCTTACAGTCAGCGTGTTCGGAAATAAACCTGAGGGCGTCTCTAGCTTCTTGTACCCACTGTAACCCGTCACCACCCGCCTGTATCACCACTCACCTTCACTTTCATGTGTAACACTTGTGAGCAGGTTCCAGTTTTCAAACAATTAATGACCAGGAGACAGAAAGCCTTTCCCTCGTCAAGAAATCAAATATTCATATCCCACAGTGACACTACAGTTTGCTTGCCACAAAGCTAATAACCCCCTTGCAAGTTACATGTGCAAGCTTCCAATATTGCCTTTCCTTGCCTCATCCCCAGGCACCATGTAATATCTGAAACCCCAAGCAGGTCAAATATGCCAGCTTCTCCAAAACATTCAGGAGTTGACTCTCAAGAAGCACTGGGGTCTTCACTCTTCATGCTGGAGTCTTCCCTCAGAGACGGTATAAGATTCGGGCAATGACAAGAGCAGAATTGCAGAACTAAGCAGCAACAAACATGAACTAATCAGTGAAGACAACAGAGTAACCAGCAATCTCTTCTGAGACTGGTTTAATCAAAATGAAAGATCTTCCCTGCTCCAGACATAACACTAGATCAAGATGGCATTGTGCATTTGGATCACATTAGGGTGAAGAAGGGAATCACGAGGCAGTAAATTTCCCTTTCTCTATGGAAATTTCTGATCAGCATCTCTCCTTTTACAGCTATATTTTGCAATGGTCTGACCTGTGTTGCACAGGTTGCTTTCCTGAGGAAGGAAATAGCAGTGGACAGAAACATTACAGAAGCATCCAGGAAAACCAAGGCACTTATAATTTCAGATTTTGTTCCCCTGCATTATGATTCAGTATTTCCCAGGAGGTAGGCTAGTGATGCCTTACACTGTGGCACAGGAGCAGTGATGTCTCATGCTCAGTGACAGCTGTGAAAGCAAAATTTGCATCTCTCTCATTAAACACAGCCAAGAGAAATTATGTACAAATGGATAAAGGCACTCTCAGCCTGGTGCTGGGTGCTAATATGTCATTGCTGTTCACCTGTATAATCTCCTACCTCCGTAAAAGATCACTGTATCCTCACATTTATATCCAGCTCCAGCAAAAGTTTCTCCACATTTGTAATGCTAGGCATTGCTCCCCAGCCAGGTGGTAATAGGAAGTTAAATAAAGGAGTATTGACACCTGGGCAGTGTAAAGAAGGTGGCCAGAAATAGCGCTTGGAAGCTGCTGAGAAAGGACAGTGAGCAGAGGATGAGAGCTGCCTTTCTTCAGGCTGCTGCTGGGAGGAAGAGGTCATTACTCATGGCCTCAGAGACAGCTCAACAGAAATATTATTTTTTCCATCCCCCATGAAATTTTAAACCCTCCTTTTCTCATGAATAAGCATGAGGTTTTGGGAGGACCATGGTGGTGCCAAGGGTGGTGCCCCAGCACAGGGTTTCCTGCCTTTGGCCTATCCTAACTGAAATGGAGACCAGAACGTTCATGATGAGATGAGATAAAAACCACAAGAGATCTGGTGTCCACCCATGCACACCTGTTAAGCCAAGGCTCTGTTTTACCCAGGACTCTGGGCAGAGTCTGCATAGGTAGAGGAATGCTCTTTCTTTATAATCTGCAAATATAATGTTTTCACCCCAATCTCCACACTTTTCAGCAGGAGTTTTCCTGTAAAAGCAAAGGCTCTCTCTGGTCCTGCTCTTTTCATACAACTTTTCTGCCTGTTTAAGGACCCTGATGTGTGGCCTCTGATGCAGTCCCTTGCTGGAGCCACCAGCAGCAACAGCAAGCCCAGGTCGGGGATGGTCCACACAGTCTCACCAGGTCCACCACTGTGGCAAGATTCTGTGGCTGGCGAGGAAGGAGGGGCTGAATCACACGAGAGACTTTTGTCTCAAGGTTGTTCAAACAGCAGCTGGAGAATGAAGTTAGCACATAACTGCAGAACCACGGGGAGCAGTTTATGCATTGGCTGTATGAAAATAATAACCCGTTTTTCCCAAACCAAATCTTGTTTTCATAACTTTTGCAGATCCACATTGCCACACAAATAACGTCTTCATCCTGGGCCAGCAAGGAGTTCAGATACCTAGCCTCTTCTGTGGGCCTCCTCCCCAGGAGAAGCCACAGTACCATACCCAGGACCATCAGCACCGCATGCATTCCACTGCCAGTTTGGACAAACTTCCCAGAGCAGCAACACACAGGCTTCCCACCACAGCCAGGGACGGAGATTTTCACTGACAAGTTCGCCGTGTTTGGTTATTGTTTCCGCTGATGTTTTCACAGATCCAAAGTTACTGTATTTTTGTCATGTCAAGTGCAGTGACCCATATTAACCTTCTTTATGCAAATCAGTCATCTACTTATTTCCCTCTGCATGTGCTGCCTTCAACAACAGATTGATAATGGGGACGGTTAGACAGCAGAAACTATATGATTAGGCCTTTACCTCAGAGGCCACTGTAGTATCTGACCCACTTTTCTTCGCTTGATCTCTGTTCTTAAGCATTGCCTCTCAAGGATAAAGAGAAAGGAAAAGCCTGTCTTCCTGAAATCTAGCCCACTGCAGAGTTTTTATGCTTAGGCTCAGCTATAGGAGTAATTTCTGGTACTCACACACAGTCACAGATAATTGCTTGATTTAGGCCTGCCTACTACATTTTAACAGTCTCCCAAACTGTGTTGTGCCGTGGGGCCGCAGTGCTTGGCATCTGTTGGCTGGACATGCTTGAGCACACACACTTTGGGAGTGTCATATTTTAAATACAACTTTGTCTCCAGAAAACAAAAAAAAAAAATGCTTGACATGGCAACAAAGCCTCAGAAAGAAATTTTTTGGAGGCAGAAGTGTCAGAGGGCAGAGGGAACGTTAATGAAATGTGTGAGGCAACAGAAAGAATTTTCCGTTTTTCCCCGGTGATAGCTGGTCATTTGCACTGAAGCGAGCAAAAAAAATTTGAAATTAATAAAGCATGAGATACCAGACACTAAGCCAGAACTGAGGTGCTGGAGCAGACTTGTCTGGAGAACAAAATATAACACAAGTCAACCATCTGATTGCTATCAGGGCAGAGCACTGATTCCTCACAAGATTTCTCTTTGCAGCACTGCTCCTTTTGTTCATAGGCTGCCTAATTCAGAGCTTTTATGACTGGGAAAGCAGTGTCATATTCCCATTATTGTGATTCTAATGCACAGTCTTGCACCCCGCCTGGCAATAAAGTGGGGGACAAACAAAGTGAGCCCACCTATTGCTGCTTCATCAGGCATGATGTCCTCGTGCCAGCATGGGTGATGCGCTGCCCCAGTGGACCTTCTCGCTGCCCATGGCTTGTGTCTCCGGCAGCATCTATCGATCCCAAGGGTAGGTGCTGGCCAGGGAATGACACCCACATTAAATGTTTGGGGATGAGCAGGCTGTGCCAGGGTACAGGAGCAGGAGCCTCCCCAGCGTGAGCAATGCAAGACATCTCCTCTCCTGCCACGCTTTGTCAGAGCCCCACCACAGGTCTGTGCATGTACTGACCAGCAGCAGCACTCGCAGCCCCGACCCCACGGCCTGGCACAGCCAAACACGTCCCACAGGTTCAAAGTGGGGTGTACATCTAAGCACTTCACCGAATCAAGACCCACACACCCACAGCACGTGTGGTCCATTTACAGCCTGCATCTTGTCACAGCAGTTCACCTGATACCACATACTGCAAACAATTTCACTTACAGATTTGCTTTAAAATGTTAGGTGAGAGCTTATACTTTCCCTGGGGGCAAGGCAGATACTCCAAAACTAAACATACAACTCAGTAAAACCGAAGAATCGAGAAATACAAAGCCATGTTTGATGGGAATTTGTAATTGTTTGACACCTGCCACCAAAGTTCCATCATACCAGAAAAACAGGAGGAAGGAGAACATAGCAGGGAATACTGTCAAGCTGGAAATACCTAAATCATACAGCTAAGAGTTTCACAAATACTACCTTTTTCATTGCAGTCAACAAGAGGTCCAGGACTCATCTAAATATAAGTTATTCAGAAATAACTCATGAAGTAACTTCTGCAAATGACCTTTGTTCTCACAAAGAGTTTGTAACAACATTTGGCATTCAAAATTGGTTTGCTCTGCTTCATCTGGCTAAGGAGTCCAAATCATTGCTTTGGTCGTGACGAGGTTTAGACTCCAATGACTGAAGCAAATTCATCCATCTAATAATTTCAAAACCAGTTTGTTTCAAAAACACTGCTATACATTGGCATAATCCCTGCACATCTGCAGATCAGAGTATAACCTCTATTTTCAGAACCGAGCAGTGCTGCTTAGGACCACCAGGGAGAAGGCACAGCAGCCTGTCTCAGAGCCCCACAGCCTGGTTGTCGCTGCCACCACCCTGGGGACCTCCTTTCAGTGGGCCACCGGGACTGCTGGAGCCGGGCAGAGGGAAGATGGTGTTGCCAGTGCAGCTCTCAAGGGGTTGGGAGTTGCCCAGCTGACCCTCTGAGCAGACCCCCCAAAGCTCATCAGACGGTCACAGCATATGGGGGGTAGCACACACTCCTGCTCCATGTCCAGCTATCACCAAAAAAGAGGAAAACCCAAAGCGCAGATGCTCAGCTCAGGGGACATCTGCCAGACTCATTGTTTGTGGCTGTAGGGTGTCTCAGGGCCAGGCTGAGAAACAGTGGGCCACTGCTTGGATCTACCTGGCCTCAGATTATCAGAGGTCCAAATACAGAGCAGGACCACCCACAAAAGTGGCCTGAACATGCCAATAACACACAGACTTTAATACTTCTGTAGGTGCCTTTGGCAGTAATTTCATTGTCAATGTTTTACATAAGATCACGATAAAAAGCTCAGGAAAAATAACTGAAAACAAATGACGGGTCCTTAGAACCAAAAGAAGGCTAAAAAGAATGCAAGGTAAAATTTTCTGCCTATTCTTCTTATGTGAAGAATGGCATACTTTAAATTGTGAAACTATTTCTTAAGCACAGTTTATCTCATGAAACTCATTATGCAGCTTAAGTTTAAAAAGGAGAAGATTTTACTTATAATGACCTTCTTTGGAACTGCTTTGAAAATTACTAGTAAATGGCATTATCCATGAGCTACATGTTCCTCCACCATTGAAAGCGAAGAGCTTTGCAGGCTCCAAGCCAATAACTGAACCCCATTGTGAACAAAGATAAAAACTGCAGTTGCAGTAAAACATTTAATTTAAAGAGCCATGAGTTTTGGCAGCGTTATAAGCTTTCCTTATTTAGGGCACACACCAACTTCTCATCAAATGGGATCATAAAGAAACTTCTTTTCTGGACTGATTAATTTATGATTGCCCGTTTCAGGACCTTTTCATCTATGTCTCAGAGTTTCCTCAGTCATCACGGAGCACTGAATTAGACAGACAATTCATTCACTATGGCAATTCCCAAGCTCCTGTTCCAAGCAAATACACTAAAAAGAAACACAAAACCAACTTAGATTCTGCTTAAAGAAATTGATGGGTTTTTTCACTTATTTAACTGGTTCATATTAGTAACTATATACTCAGCCAATAAAATCTCCTTCCTTTGTCCTGAAAGTTTGTCCATCCCAGCATGGTGTTCCCTAACAAAAAGGTTATTATCAAGGTATTAGTCAACATTGAAACGTCCATTGCAACTGAAGTGACTTTAGTAGCTTAACCAGGTAATCATAAGGTAACTCACGTTACTATCAATGTAGTTGTTACAAGCTGCTTGCCTTGGCCATGTGAATGACAAGGAACGTGTGAGAGCATTTGTTGTGCTTCACTCTTCAGTTCTGCAGGAATTTGAAAAATGTGCAACAACAAAAATCACACTTTCTTTGACACTTGACAGTTTAACACTGAACCCACAAAATCCTGCTGGCAAAAATGGAAAACGATCACATTAGATCACCCAGAACAGAATGCCTTTATTAATGTACCAAATCAGACAGAAATCCTGATGCTGAATATATAGTCCTCTGTAAAATGCCTTCACAAACAATTCCCAGTGCTTCATTCAATACTTCTACCATGCAAAGCATTAATTACCATTCTTGCACGTATCAAATATTTACAAGACCTTTTAACTGCTGCACAATGCTATTTTGTACAGACATAATTATGACAGAAAATACTGCTTGCTTATTTTACTACGTTTAGCATAACTGGTTTTAAATTTCACAAAGTAAAACACCCCAAAACCCCATTTGAAGACATTAATTTTACATTATAAACATAAACCTTCTCTCAGTTCGTATTCCCCTTGGCTTGAAGTGTTTACAGATAAGTTAAAAAAAAAATGAACCCTCACTTTCCATTTCTGTTCTTGAACGGGTAGTATATGGATTTTACACATTTCAAGCCATGCAGTTCCTCTTTATTCCTGAAGGTTACTCCTTCATAACTGTCATCTTCTCCCCCATTAGTGCTGTGGTGCAGAAGTCGTGTTGGTTTGGACAATAAGCCATGAACAGTTGTGACACCAAGCACTACCCAGCCTCAGTCCTGGTCCTCTTGGTGCTGGGATCCACAAGAGCTTTGCTGTTTTCTGCCTCAGAGAGGTTCCAACTTCCATCATGCCATGATAGTGGGGAAAACACAGCAACAGTGACTGCTGGGTGAGACCCTCAAAACCCTCAAAAGATGTTGGAGGAGGAGGGAGAGAAGGGAAACTATTTCAGGAAATTAATGAAGTACCTGCATTGCATTTTATTATTTGCCACATATCTGTTGTAATTGTCTTTACAACTTTGTCATCAAGAGTTCAAACTTTTACCCTGCCTGCAAAAGTCTGTGCCTTCATTGTAAGATCATTTTGTGTAATGTTCACATAGGGGAGCCTGAAGGGCAGATTGTTTTCAACGTTAGCACTGCCAACAGTGAAGTTTGAAAACAGTGACATATTTGCCATCAACTAACAAAGGGTCAAGCTGAAGCATGCTGATGGCAAGACCTAAGTTCAACTGGCAAATGAGTCATCCCTCACCTTGAGTGAGTGTCTCCTATTTCTTTGGTTTATTTCTTGAGATGAAAAATCTTCACTGGTAAGAAACTGATGCCCAGAACAGACCTAAATAGTGCATCTGAAATGAAAACTTCCTATTTGAGATTTTGGCTATTAAAATGTTGCATCTTTGCTTTTGCACCTGTGATGCTCGTAATGAAAATATGTGCCGAGAAGAAGACTTTTGGAATGGGTCACTGGCAGCAGTGTGAGTACCAGGGGCTTGTGGACACGGGCGCACGCAGCTGAAATGGCTCAGGGAGTAGGGTGCCAGGCAGGGCTGAACACTGCTGCAGCCAGCTGCTTCCAGCAGGTTTGCAAGCTTTCTGGGAGAGACCTTGTCAGAGTTCGGTGCAAATGTTTCCCCAGGTGTGGCAGGCAGAGAGCAGAGGAGAGCTGAAGCCACGGCGACTCACTGCATTGCACCACCGTACTGTGACACCACTGTCACACTGCTGGGCTGCAAAGACAAACTGGGGGCAGAAGGGGTGGCTCCCAGGCTGTGTGAAGTTCTCTGGTGACATTCAGCCAAGGATGGTGCTGGGGTCACAAGTCACTGAGGGCATACTTTGTACAGAAATAACTTTGATCTCCAAAAAAACCCCAGCATCTGATAAATATTTTCCAAATAGTTCCTGTCTGCCTAAAATAAATCCCAGAGGACTAACCCATACAATTCCACCTTTTGACATCTCAGGCTAGTTATATCCCGTATGTTTATCCGGAACTAAATACTGCTTGCACTAAGGCAGTATTAGTCTGGTATGTTGGATGTAGAGAGCAGACAGAGTGAGAATGACCTAAGGTTAAACATAAATTCTATTTATATGTTTGGCAGTGCTCAAGCTAATCTGCATGTATATCTTGAGTGTGACAGTCACTAATATACCACAGCAGTTCAAACCAACCCCTTTAAAGGAGATATTACATTTCCTGGAAGGAGCAGAGAAAAGATTCTGCACAGATCTATGAAGATAACTATAACTGCCGTAAGGTTTTACTGTAACTCGTCAACTATAAGGCACCATGCAAATGGAGTAGATCATAAAAGACATTCCAGCCTAGCTGTGAGCAAAGCTTGTGACGGGTTCTGGCTAAGAAATGTGAAAATACAGAAGATGGCAAAGTGACTAAAGCAGAAAGAGCGGATTATAGTGCCATTCATAGTCATTCCCTCAGTCATAAATTAAGTAATTTTTCAAGATTTGCACATAGCTGTATGATACATTTCAATAATAGAAAAATTTCACATACTAGCTGTAATATAGTACTCCCTTTTTCAGCTGAGAATAGAAATGGAGACTTGGCTCAGGTGCACGTAATTGTCTCTGTGGGCACTGTTGTCTGAAACTCTGGAAGGAACCAAGTTTTTTTCCTAGTTGTTTCTTATTGCAGAATTAAAAAATAAATATTCCAAGGGTTGTTTTTTTTTAGGGGACAGGAGGACTGCATTATGAACTTTTGTATCTACAAAAAGTGTATTACAGCCAAACACTTTGAACTTTGACAGCATATTATCTTCTGCAGATGATTTCAGAACACAGCATGAAGAAACACCTTCCATTTACAGATAAATAGCATAGTTGGGTGAAGTCTGCTTCTAGATAATTGTTCAGTTCAGGTACTAAATTATGCAGCAAAATACACTATAGATAGTTATAATTTCATCCTAAAGACTATAACAAATTCTGAATCACTCTTCTTCATCTGCTAAAAGAATTATAAAAAATTCATTTTGTCAAATGTGAACATGCACAAATACCAAAGCATCTTCTCACAAGACAATCATCCCTACATCCTGATGCTGAAAGGTAATTCTTCAGCTATTACAATTTACTTCTGAATATCGGATCAATTAGAAAAATCTGACCTTACATGCACTAACAAATACCAACAATACGTTCCTTCAAGAAAAATTTGAATCCCAGAGTTTGCTTCAGCAAACTATACAGTTTGTTCTATAGTCAAGAAAGTATTTGTCTGGAAACACTTCATAGTCAAGCAGAGAAATGGAAAGTGATTTCATTCCATGATATATTTGACCTCAGGCCTGACTGCAGATTATAAAATTGGATTAGCAATTAAAACAGGCTAATCTATCTCTATCTCTCCTTTTTTTATTTTGCATAAAATGATGCTGTCAATTCAAGGTCTCAACTTTCCGACAGGCTAGGCTGCATTTGTTTATATCAATAATATTGTAGGCTGAGAAGCACAGTAGTGTTTGTGCATATAGCTTTTGAGATCTTTGTACCATTTGTACCTCTTTGAAGTAACTTTTTGAATAATAATCTGAAAATTACCATGACTGAACTTTCATTCTGTACAGCAGACAGTATACTTTGGTAAGACATACTGCGGAACTGACAGCTAGGAAGAATTAAGAATTCACCTTAGAACTGATGACATATAAAATACTTGCATTCATCCCACCACACTCAATGTGGGAAACCATCCGCTTCTCTAGTCCTTATCACCTGCCTTATTCAGCACCCAGGTCAGAAGTAGTCTTAATTCAACCAGTCCACAGCAGGAACTTGAAATCCCCTCTCCAAAGTGAAGGGGTCAGGCCATGAACCCTTTCCTTCCTCCAGAAGCATCAGGTACCCCTTTACTGTGGCTTGGGGACACAGCCTTTCCTCCCCAAGACAGACTCCAGCTGCACAGGCTCCACCAACAGCATGTTCCCTCACTTGTGAACGCTTCCCATTTCTCTTCTCCCATGAACACCCTGCTGGAAGGCCTGGGATAGCTGAGATACCTGCAAACTGCTGTCTCAGAGCATCTCCAGGTGCATACAGATCCTTACTCCATCAGTTATGCTCAGCAGATATGTTCCCACTTTCCTCCTAAACCCCATGGAATAAATACCTAGCTTTTAAATGGAAGAGGCTATGTTAGTCGTGTAGTGACAGCAGCTGAAAACACTGTACTGGGAAATGACTGGGTCCCGAGAACTAGAACTGGTAGAAAATATTGCCCTGTGTTTACCTCAAAGAGAGGTCAATAGACTCTAGATTAGAGCTGTGAATCTGGCTTGTGGGCTTCGGGTTGGTCAGCTGGCACCTCAGTCTTTCTCCCAGATGGCAGAATCAGTAAAATTTTACCCTCTGCAAACATTGCTTCTTGAGTGTTTCCATGAATTTTGCTTTAACTGTTAATTTTCCAACTGCAAAACTGTGCACTCATGGTCAAAATCAGGCAGAAGCTTGCAAGAGTCCAACATCACTCTCCACATGTGCAGTGCAGGGCACAAAGCGCTCTGCTCTTTCTGATACAACACTGCTTGTCGCCAATAGACATAGTACATTCACTCGTGAATTTTATAGACATAGGGACATTCTTCTATGCAAACCTTACAATGACAGGCCTTTTCCCCCACCTTCCATGAGATTGCTTCCAGTGGGCCAACAGTGATGCTCACTGCCACAGCAATCACAGCCACAGTCACTCATCTTTTTTCCGGACTGAATTTTCAAAGCATGTCCCTGAAGGGGTTGTGTTTGAATAGGTCAGTCAGAATTGAATTTAGCAACTCACTTTTGACCCTGGAATACAGAGGCTGAGTCAGCGAATCTGCAATGATCACAGTCCTACCGAATTCTTCACTTAACATAAAGTCATGGACAGTATGATGTTTGAGAAAGTTACTTAATCATGACATTAGAACATCTCCCATCTTTTATCAGCAAACAGCTTGGAAAAGAGATCAGCTGATGCAGCTGTTGCCTTGTTTGCTTACTCTATAGTTACAGCAGAAATTCAGGCCTTCTTTTTCTGCTTTAAACGTAATGGCATTTTAGAAAAGATGTTCCTGTATATCAACAGATCAATATGTTTTCCTCAGAGGTTTCTGTTACATCTAATTGAAAATTGAATTTTCACAGATAAAACATCTTTCTTGAGCAAGGGGAGGAGGGCCTTTGATGTTGGGGGCTTTTCTGCTCTGTTGTTATTCCCTACAACGCAGTAATGAGAAGCTCACCGTAGCCAAATCCAAACACTACAACGAAGCACAAGCTGTTCTTTTGTTGCTGCTGTGCCCCTTTTTTTTGAGCTACACTACTGCCCAGCACTGCAGCGCATATGCCCACACAACTGCTGCCAGCTCCTGAGTCATTGGGAAATTAAAAGCAAAGCTGTGACTCAGCAAAATGCCAATCAAACCAGAAAATAACATGCAACACAAAGAGTAAGCCTCAAGTAACTCAAAGCCCAAAGGACAATAAACATTGGAGAAAATCACCACTTTTCTATGGAAGGATATTCTTCATTAAAATGGCATCATCCATCACCAGCTGTTACAGCAGTTAAAATAAAACCAGCTATGAACACATCAATATCTTAGATGCTACTGTTTCTTTCTTTCTTCCTATATGCACAACAAGCTTAAAATAGAAAACTCTGTTAGTGCTTGATTTCTACAATATGTTGTTCCCCACCAAGATTTCTCTCTCTGAAAGCTTCTCAGTGTGCAGGGTTCAGTTGAGCCTGTCTTCGATCAGCCTGTCAGCTACCCTGCAAAATTCCCAGCCTGGAGACTTCACCTCTTTCCTGGTTGCAGGTAGCTTCTAGGTAGCAGAAGATTTTTAACTTTCCCCTTCTCTGACCACCTTAGCACATCAGGAGAGACTAAGGAGAGAATGGACTCGCATAGACTGCATGGTTTATGCTTCCTCTCACTGGTTTGTTAAAAAGCCTCTGAGCCTCAGAGGGAGCGAAACAGAAACTAATGAATGCATTATTGTGGAGCTTCATTTCTGAGGACCCTGCAGAAACCAAGAGGGTTTCCATGCACACCAGGAGGGTGCCTGGCCATATGAGCCCAATGTTCCCAGCCATCAGCTTTTTCCCAAACTTCCTTTTGCCTACAGCATCACAGACCTCCCCTCACACAGCAGAACATGCGAACTTACTCCCATTTACTAAGTAGTCTCAGTGGAGACTGAATCTCAAAATGTCAACTACTGCAAGCGACGCTGACCTATACCAACTGAGGAGCTGCCTTCTAAGGGCTCTCAAGGGGACATTAATTGCAACCAAGTGCGACATTCTCTATCATCACAGCTACCTGTTCAAGGAGAGGTGTATGGGGATTTTAGTGAAGGCTGAAAACACCTAGTGCTTCAATGTCTAAACTTCATGGTTTAGGATATTTCTATTTCAGCAGTAACCAGGTGAGGAACTGGGAGCCCACTGTGAGACACTGTTGTTTCCCACCCAGGCACAGAGCAGTCTGTAGCACTGGGCACACAACTCTTGCTTTTGCTCACTGTCTTTTCAGTTATTATTTTTTGCTTAGGGTTTTGAGTAATGAACTCTACTGGAGGAAAAGACGATGGGCCTGGCTGAACAGGGAGCTCTTGCTGGGACTCAGGAAACAAAGGAGAGTCTACCACTTATAGAAGCAAGGGCAGGCAACTCAGGAGGAGTAGGGGTCTCGTTAGGTCATGCAGAGAAATTAGAAAGGCAAAAGCCCAGCTAGAACTCAGGCTGGCCACTGTTGTAAGGGAAAATAACAACAAATATTTTTACAAATACATCAATAAAAAAAAAGGGCCGAGGAGAGTCTCCATCCCTTATTGGATGCAAGGGGGAATATTGCCAGCAAGGATGAGGAAAAGGCTGAGGTACTTAATGCCTTCTTCGCCTCAGTCTTTAATAGTCAGACTGGTTATTCCCAGGATAGTCAGCCCCTGGTGCTGCAAGATAGGGAAGGAGAGCAGAACAAACCTCACGTAATCCAGGAGGAAGCAGTTAACAACCTGCTATGCCATCTGGACACTTACAAGTCTATGGGGCTGGATGGGATCAACCCAAGAGTGCTGAGGGAACTGGCGGAGGAGCTGGCCAAGCGACTCTCCATCATCTCTCAGCGGTCCTGGCTAACAGGGGAGGTCCCAGATGAGGGGAGGACAGCCAGTGTAACACCCATCTACAAGAAGGACCGGAAGGAGGATGCTGGGAACTACAAGCTTGTCAGCCTGACCTCGGTGCCAGACAAGATTGTGGAGTGATTCATCCTGAATGCGCTCACCGGGCATGTGAAGGACAGCCAGGGGATCAGGCCCAGCCAGCATGGATTCATGAAAGGCAGGTCCTGCTTGACCAACCTGACCTCCTTTTATGAACACGTGACACACCCAGTGGATGAGGGAAAGGCAGAGGATGTTGTCTGCCTGGACTTTAGTAAGGCCTTTGACACTGTTCCCCACGGCATCCTCCTGGAGAAACTGGCTGCCCATGGTTTGGATGGGTGTACTCTTCACTGGATAAAGAACTGGCTGAATGGCCAAGCGCAGAGCGTGGTGGTGAATGGAGTTAAATCCAGCTGGCGGCCGGTCACAAGTGATGTTCCCCAGGGCTCAGTTTTGGATTCGGTCTTGTTTAACATCTTCATCAATGATCTGGATGAGGAGATTGAGTGCTCCCACAGTAAGTTTGCAGATGACACCAAGCTGGGCAGGAGTGTTGATCTGCTTGAGGGTGGAAAGGCTCTGCAGAGGGATCTGCACAGGCTGGATCGATGGGCCGAGGCCAACAGTATGAGGTTCAACATGGCCAAACACTGGGTCCTGCACTTAGGTCACAACAACCACATGCAGTGCTACAGACTTAGGGAGGAGTGGCTGGAAAGCTGCCAGGCGGAAAAGGATCTGGGGGTGCTGGTTGACAGCCGGCTGAACATGAGCCAGCAGTGTGCCCAGGTGGCCAAGAAGGCCAACGGCATCCTGGATTGGATCAGGAATGGTGTGGCTAGCAGGAGTAGGGAGGTGATCGTGTCCCTGTAATCGGCACTGGTGAAGCCGCACCTGGAGTACTGTGTTCAGTTTTGGACCCCTCACTACAAGAAGGACACTGAGTTGCCGAGTGTGTCCAGAGAAGGGCAACGAGGCTGGTGAGGGGTCTAGAGAACAAGTCTTGTGAGGAGCAGCTGAGGGAGCTGACGCTGTTTAGTCTGGAGAAAAGGAGGCTGAGGGGGGACCTTATTGGTCTCTACAACTACCTGAAAGGAGGTTCTGGTGAGGCAGATGTTGTTCTCTTCTCCCATGTAATGGGATAGTGATAGGACGAGAGGCAATGGCCTCAAGTTGCAGCAGGGGAGATTTAGACTGGATATTAGGAAGAATTTATTTACTCAAAGAGTGGTCAGACATTGGACTAAGCTGCCCAGGGGGGTGGTGGAATCACCATCACTGGAGGTGTTCAAAAAATGTGTAGATGTGGCACTTCAGGATATGGTTTAGTAGGCATGGTGGTGTCGGGTTGACGGTTGGACTTGTTAATCTTAGAGGTATCTTCCATCCTATGATTCTATGACTCTATGATTCTATGACTTAAATTTGCTGTCTAAAGTTGATGCTTGGTGCATGATACTCTCTTGTAATTGAGGGTTTTCCATGCTTCAGTTCCTCTGGTTGTAGAAGAAGACTAAGAGGTGGCACATTATTGCGGAGGTCATGAGGTGCCATGGTGGGCGGACCTGCTGGAGAGCAGCTCTGTGGAGGGACCTGTGTGTCCTGGTGGACAACAGGTTGACCATGAGCCAGCAGTGTGCCGTGGCTGCCAGAAAAGCTAACGGGATCCTGGGATGCATTAGGAGGAGTGTGGCCAGCCGGTCGAGGGAGGTTCTCCTTCCCCTCTGCGCTGCCCTAGTGAGGCCCCATCTGGAGTACTCTGTCCAGTTCTGGGCTTCCCAGTTCAAGAAAAATGAGGAGCTGCTGGAGAGTGTCCAGTGGAGGGCTACAAGGATGGTGAGGGGACTGGAGCATCTCTCCTATGAGGAGAGGCTGAGGGAGCTGGGCTTGTTCAGCCTGAAGAAGAGAAGGCTGAGAGGGGACCTTATAAATGCTTACAAATAT
>Ga0065711_1039230_pt1 | contig 18011 bp, 14 predicted proteins | sample Hoacrofraction12_FD_59098 | JGI IMG/M metagenome (GOLD analysis project Ga0065711, IMG submission 59098) | Hoatzin crop microbial communities from Cojedes, Venezuela - Epithelial fraction 12 v2 (version 2) | ecosystem: Host-associated > Birds > Digestive system > Esophagus > Crop | place... | reverse complement strand
CGGCAGCCGAAACCAGAACAATTTCTATTAAAAACCAGTGGGATGTTTTAACATAAAGAGATGCACATAAAGGCGATGCACACTCTCAATGGCTGCCACTGCAGGTGCACGAGGTTTGCTCAGGGAGGAGAGCTCTCATCTTGGGGATGTTTTTGGAGGGGCCACATGCTCTACAATGACAGCTTTTAAAAAGAAGCCTCCCCTGGCAAAATCTGTAAAGCCCACAGCAGTATCAGGCCTCAGATGTATGCCTCTTCTCTGAGACAGACAACTCAACACTTTATAAAAACAGATCTGAACATCTGGTAATTTTTTGGGGAGAAATGTCTATCATGGCAGCACCTAATTTCTCACCAGCATCCTCTACTCTCTCAAATTTCTTCAAATCATTTGACAGATTCCTCCTGCCTGTCCCTGAACTTATTCTCTTTTAAGGCTTATTTTGACTTATTTTGAATAACTTCCTGACACAAAACTCCCGACTAATCCCAAAGATCTCAGTTCACTCTGCCACAGACCCTTGTCCCAACCACCCAGCCCTAAGTGTGAGTTAAAGAGCTAAGTACAAAGAACGCAAGCAAAATAACCAAGACATCTCTAAGTAGAAGAATAGTTCCAATAATTTCTTTAGCATAAATAAAATCTTCCAAACCATGCCAAATAATGTCAATTTGCAACACCAAAGCAGGAGAAAGTACATTACTTTTAGCTAATAATGACAGCAGAATAATTAGAGTAATGGTGCATGCCTACAGGGGTGACACAGAAGTGACATTAATCCTTCCAGCAGCAAAACCTAACCAGGGATGCCAAGACAGCACCATGTATCAGGAGAAACTGTAAGAACAGCAAGCGAAAACACAACAAAAACATCATTCTGACCTCAAAATTAATTAAAAAAATTACCTTACTGTTGCATTTAAACAATGGCTGTTTACTGCAGAACAAGTGCAAATATCAGCGTTGGAAGAGCTGCCCACCCCCAAGCTGCTCTGCTGTGGCAGGGGCTGGAGGGGCACACGCTGGTGAAGAGGCCTCACCCCAGAAAGGCTTGGGTCCAGCAGCGCTGCTCCTGCGACTGCTGTGGATGTGGTGGGGAGGGCTGGTGGACCAGCTCCAGAGGAACTGCACAGCCCTCCCTGGGCCAGAGCTTGCAGACAGCAGGCAGTCCTTGAACTGGGCAGACAAAAGGCACAAAACCTTTGTTTCTCCAAAAACCCTGTTTTGTTTTGTTTTGTTTTGTAATTATTTTTATTATTATTTGCTTTTTCCCTGCATGTTCATCATCTTTGCCCACATTCTGAATTTAAAACATTTAACAAAATCAGAAACTCACTTCCTATTGAAATGCTGGTATTCCAAGCCAGTAGTAAATAATACATAAGGTAATAAAAATGATAGCCAGGTCTCTTAAAGACCCTGGAGAGGTGGACCAGGTCTGTGCCTGGAGTCTTCCTTACATAAGAGAACAGCACTGCCCTTCAGCATTCCCAATCAGACCTGGAACACCTGTTGCAACTACAGCTTGCCTCTAGCCCCTCATTTCCAGCAATTCTTGACCTCAGGTCTCACTGATCCCTGTGGCAGGTTTGCTAGAAAGAATAAAATGCTCAAAATTAATGAAAAATATTAACAATTGGAAGACAGACAGAAACCTGTTTATTCAAATAATATAATGATTTACACTCCATGAAGCCTATTCTAATACCTATATGTAAAATACGAAATATTCTGCACTACTTACACCAACGAAATCCTTAGTGGCAGACAGCAGGGGCCTGTGTTTAATGCCTAGAAATGACAGACCAATATTTTTAAGACAAATTCAGGCAGTAGGGACTACAAAGCAATCAGATCTATTTAAGGATCAGCTTGGGAGTTTTTACCACAACAAACAGAAATAGGATTTTGCTGTAAGCATGCTATAAATGTAGGGCCACAGCAGAGAAGGAGGCATTTTTGCAGCATTTACAAAGACATCAAAGTATGGAGGATAACCCCAGAAATAAGCTTAAGTCCTCAAAGAAAATTTATAAGTGGCTGGAAAAACTTGTGAAGTTTCACAAACATTCAAAAGGTTTGGGGTCTTCCCATCTGTTATGTAACAAAAACACTGCTTTACCCATGTTAAGGTTATAAAAGTGTACTACTTAAAGACAGTGGGAGTTACATTTCCTTGAGAATCACCTGCAAAATACCACAGGCAGAAACATCTGTCTGAATTCTGTTCTCGTGACATCTGCACACTGCCAGAAGCAGTGGCACTTAGCAGGTATAGCAATAAGTGCAACGTTTCATAGACAGTTCAGTTAGAAAAAAAAAAACCAAACACAAACAAAAAATGGGTTTTAAAGTTCTCTGCAGCCTCTAGCTTGCTTGGTGCCCTACAGATGCCCCTGCAAAGCCTGACTTCTGGTAGTCAGTCCTTTAACCCAGCCACCCTGCAAACCCTCATATCCTTTAGAGTGCCCTGCAACATCACACTGCCAGTGCTAAAAGAAAACTGAAGGTGATTGCCAAGAAACTAAACAAGCATTTAATTTAAAACAACACAAATACTTAAGTCTCCCAACAGTGGCAACATGCTGGAGACAGAGGCCTGACACTGCGATGTGATTGCTGCCATGGCAACCTTGCATCATGACAAGTTCTGCTCAAGAAACCCAGAATCAGGCCCAATGCCTGGGTTAAGTAATTCTGTGCAGGTCCAATATCAAGTAGCCTCAGATCTGGCACACACGAAAATTGCTGACCAACCAGTGCATTTCAGAAGGCATGCCCTGAACAGTGACATGTCGCAGTGTTCAGCCGTCTCTCGTTCACCAGCCTCCCTGCACATTTGAAGGTTTCTCTCCTCCCCCTTATCGAAGACAACATCTGAACCAGATTAAAAAGTTTCCTCTAGGCATGTGTTAAACTGTTGAAGCAACAAAAAAAGCCATAAGCTGGAACTCCAGACACACAAAATATCAGTTTCTAAGCACCACGTGTCCTGCCACTGGTTTTACTCACACTCTAAAAACTACAATACAAACTACAGGTCATAATGAGAATCCACAAAGGCAAAGAAATTCACAGGCGAGGACAGAATAAGGAGTATTTCCTCAAGTATCTTGGCACAAATGGGTGCAGGAAAAAGCTGTAAAACAGCATCCTTTGATGACTGGGCACCAAGGGACACGATATGGCAAAACCCATTTCAGCCTTCACCATGATAGAAAATTATCCTATCCTAAATTTTCCTGTTCCTAAATTTTTAGGAAAAATTTCTTTACTGAAAGAGTGGTCAAGCATCGCACCATGTTGCCCAGGGAAGTGGTGGAGTCACCATTCCTGGAGGTGTTCAAAAAACATGTAGACATGGGACTTTGGGACATGGTTTAGCAGGCATGGTGGTGTTGGGTTGACGGTCAGACTTCATGACCTTAGAGGTCTTTTCCAACTGTAGTGATTCCATGATTTTTCTTTTTTCCTCTCTTTCTTACTTGGCTTTAAGTGTTTCTAATGTGCTTTTCATGTAATGTGTGTTGCAGGAATAAAATAGTGCAATGGAGGAATGGGCTGAAATCTTTCCTAATTTTCCACGAATTAGGAAAGAATAGTTTCTCAGTGGTCTGTAACATGCAGAGCTTACACACATCGGCTAGTCTATACAAGAGGACATCATATTGATGCTAAGAGTTTGACAGACAGCTCCTCTTGTCATTGTAGTGATCTGACTTTGGTATCTGAGACTTCCCCATATTCTTCATTTCAGGAACTAAACTGCTTCCTTCCACATTAGGAATTGATTCCTGCAATTGCCACATACCCCAGCAAAGAGCAAAGCCCCTCCTCACTCTCACCGAAGGCTCTAGCGGCTGCAGCCTCTGGAAGGAGCGGGTCTCAGCAAGCTGCGCCATGCACATCCCCACCCCAGCAAACAGCCAAGGGCACAAGCAAATAGACTTCAGACAAGATTTCCAGCTGCCTTTCAGGACTTCTTGAACACGAGCAAAGGAAGGAGCGCGGCAGTGAAAGAGATGAGGCAGGTGAGAAGGATGAGCCCGTTTTACCACTTCAACCTGTAATTTTCAAAGATTTCAGTCAAAGCGTGCCATGGCAGGTCAGCAGTGCTGTCAGACTCGTACCCTGGTGCACATAAGGGTGGGGGCCAGTATCCTCCCACAGCACTCGGCAAACACGTGCACCGCAAACCAAGCCCCACAACTCTACACAGCCACTGCACTGCGAGAAACATCACAGCCTCTGCCGGGCCGCAGACGGGTTTATCATGCATTTTGCTTCATGATGAGAGGGAGAGAGAAGTCAAGAAGGGTATAAGATGTCGCTGGCTGGGAGAGACAGTAGATGGCAGAGGTAGGTCAGAAATCTGTCCCCATGAAGGGGCAGCTGCAGCCACTGGTGACTGGAAGCCATAATGTGGTGCTACCCAGGGAAAGGTGCTCTGGTGCTAGACAAGGGAGCTTTGCTGTGGAACGTAAACCAGCTACAGAACAGCTTGCTAAGAGCCATCCTTGCTATTTCTGATTCACACCCTCCCATGTCGCACAGAAATGCCTTTGCTAGCTGCAGCCTCTTCCCTCCTTCAATTTGTTCTTCCCAGCCAAGAGCTGGGACAGGAGCCAGCAGGCTTCCAGCTTTGTACACTTCACAGTTAGTCACTTCTCACGACAAACCCCATACTCACTCGGTCTGTTTGCGCGCGGTGTGCAGCATCACCCCTGCACGTGGGTGCAAGTCCATTAGCCACTCGGCTTGCTCCATGTTAACTGCTGCCGCTCATTAGAGGTCATTAGCAAAATGCCTACACCGCAGAAGCATTCATCAAGGCTCGCAAAAGCTTCCACTCCAACTGAAATAAGGTTGTGTTAATAAAAGGCAAGGATGCTGTTCTAACACTCATCTGTAGTGTATTTCTGGAAGGAGAACCTATATTGAAGCCACCCTCTGCTGTGGAAGTGGAGCTGAGAAATTTGCATACAGCATCTTCTCCAGTGGCCACAGCCTAGCCAAACACTGTCCAATTCGTGGAAAATTCACAAGTGAAATGTAGGATGATGTAATACCACTAAGCAGAGGCACAGGAATACTACTAGTGTAGCTTATATAATATTTATCTTAGGTTGCACTCAGAAGCTTTGAAGAAAATAAGGGTCTTGTTATGCAAAAGGGCTGTGATAGAAAAGACACGGTTTTACCCTCATAAGATCTTCTATACCAAGGAGCTGAATGTGAGATATAGCACAAAAAGCAACCAGTGGAAAGATCCAAAGTGTTCCTTACACTTGCGTGTTTCCCAGTTCTTTACCTTTCAGTTACTGTGAATTTTACAACCTGAGCTCGCTGCACAGGAGCTTTTTTAGAAACTTTGAGAAAACACCACACGTGTAATTGGTGGCCCAGTCACAGTGGCTTTAACAAACCTGGAAGCGGCGGCAAGCAAGAAGGGACAAATGAATCTGAGAAGACCAAAGAACTCCAGTCAATAACTTCTAGCAGATTTCTGTCAAGAGTACAGGTAGGATAACTTCAAACCTGAAAATCAGGAGTGTAGGGACATATTTACAATTTTACAAAAGTATAACTAACCTTTCCAAAACGGTCCAGTTGTTTTAGTTTCAATTCACTTTGAATTCTGCACCAGAAGTGCACATTTTTTGCAGTTTTCCCCAAAGATGCTTCCACAGACTTACTTATACTTATTTCCTTAAGAGCACAAGAGTTTGAGATGTGCTGCTGAGCCTCTCTACATATTGTGTAAATCTGAAATGCTATAGGCTATGTGTAACTATGGTACTGTATTTACATTTGAGACATGACTCAACTATCTGTACATCTCAACCTTTGCTACAACAATCCTTTCTTCCCTGAACAAATGAACCAAGAATCCACAAGTCACTCAGGCATTTTTAGCAGCCTTTAAGGGTCAACAGCACATCTCAGGTTTGGCTCTTTACACTTGGCTGGGACAAGAAGGACAGGCACAGATATCCAGAACTTTGCTACGCCAGCACAGCGAAGTCAGAAGTAGCTTTGCAAAGCACATGAAAACACTTATTCTGTAGCATCAGCAATCTTTACTAAAATCTTTGTCTTCTTCCAGGAGAAGAGCCTGGACAGAAAGGACCAAAACAAAAGTGCTGAAGAAGTGGTATGTCGAAGGAAATCTACTGTGCCAGTGGAGAAACCCTGTGCTCCACAGCCACACCAGGCAACCTGAAAAAGTCTCAGCCGTTGCCTTTGCTGCCACTCATAAAGACCAAGGAAGGCATATCCCCACAGATACTTTGATTCTGTAAACATTCAAGGCCACCTTTATGGATCTCTGTTGTGATGTAGCATATGAACAGACAAATCTCCTTGCCAGCACATCAGCTTGTTTTTCCCATGGTGAACTTCTGTTTCTTGCACATTACATCACACTCTCAGACACTTGGCTGCTCTCAAAAGCTTCTGAAGTTCTTCATTCTGGCTTTCATTTTTACTTAGTGAAGTGTATTCTAGACAGCCCTACTTCACGTCTCTCACTTGTCCATCGTAATGTGAACAGACTACCCAGTCAGAAGCAGAGGCTGGGGAAGGAGCAGGTTTCTAGAGCACAGTAAACCTCCATGGCGTTACACCGGTGCACACTATTATATAATTTGAGTATAGATTTCCTGTGCTTTCTCAGGAAAGTTAGTGCTTGCTGAGATGCGAGTGACAAAAGTTCCCTTCCTAAACAAATGGCTTTAGTAACACCCTGGCAGCAGCCAGGCTGTTAAAAGCAGACCTATTAGCCACTCATTCATCAGACCCACAGCGCCTGACTTCAGTGGTGTTAGCAGCAAATGGAAGAGCATGATGATATTTATTTTTTACAGCTGAAAACTTTGATAAACAGTGGCAGGCAGCAAAGGCCAGTCGATTTATATTTCTTCTAGTATATATTCTTAAGAATGGCAGCCACCATTATGGAAGCTATCAAAAATCTAGCTCTGACCTTAAAGAAGTGTGCTCCTATGTCAGGCAGTTCCAAGAAGGAGAATTTATGAGGCAGATGCTAAATTCAGGGAAGGAAGAAAAGTTGGGTTACTCTTTAGAGATGCAGTCCAAGTTCACAGTGGAGGATGCAGCCACCGATATTCAGCCATCTGCTTTAATTCTTTGCACCCCTTTAGGATAATAACTTAACCACCTGTAACGTTTGGGTGAGACTAGCTGCTGGCCTATTCCACATGACCACCTAAACAACAGCATACAAATTCACAGGGCTCCAGGCTGCTACGTGTACAGTGGAGGCAAACCCGGTCATATGTGTGTGCATTAGCTTTATGTAAAGAGCGGAGAGGAATACAATTAATTCTGTGACTTTATAGACAAGAAAAAGTGCTGGAGGAGCAATTCTTATAGTGCAGGTTGGCTACCTTTTGCATATGCTTTCCTCACTGAAAATTTTGTGTATTGACAGAAAACCTTGCATATCTCCTTTGATATTTCAGAGGATAAAAGCATTCATTAATAATTTGCTTTCCCTAAGTATGCCATTCTTTTGCAAAAATGGAATCCCAGCCATAGCATGTGTTCGTCATCTTACTTACATCTCTTCCTGCTTTAATACTGCTTTGAAGAAAATGCTTATTTATTTTTAAGAAGCCAGCTGAAAATTATATTGCTCAAATTTCTTTTATACATTAATTTGGGAAAAAAAAATCGATACATTACTTGGCACTCCCTTCAGCTCTATTGCATTTTTTATTATTTAATAAATTGATTTATTTTAAGTTCATTTGCAAGCAAAGTGGTGTTAACTTAAGACCCATTCGTCATTTTCGTTGTAAGAAAATATCAATGAATGCAAACTAATTACAAAAGTAGAAAAAAAAATTGACACTTCCCCCCACTCCCAACAAAACATTTGGGAAAAAAAAGACACCTTCCTGTGCAGCCCAGCCAACCAGGTATTGCTGTATTACCTAAACATACCACTCCAAAGACTTTTTAAATAGTGGAACAACATGTCATGCTGTCAGCTTACCATGCCACCTATTGCTTTGCCCAAAGAAATACTAAATTGTTGCTGCTTTTCTCAGGTATTGTTCCTCCCACTGCTCCTCAGCACTCTGCGTTTGCTGCACGCTCCTCATGCCTGGCCGCAGCCGCTCCCAACCGCTGCAGGTTACAGCCACGCTCTGGCAGCTGAGGCCAAGCCTGTCTGTGCCCTCCCCAAAGTCTGGTTTCTCCTGAAAGAAGCGGCATTTTTCCTACATAAGCTGTTTCTCAGATTTTTGTCCTAGGAAGGACTGCTTGAGGGAAAAAGCAATCAGGAAAAACGTAGTATTTTCCTTCATTTTGCACAGAGCCAGCAGAAACACTTGGATTTTGAAAAATAAGAAAACGGCACAGACAGAAGTAGCATCAGTTGTAGGAGCAAGGAATGAAAAGCAAAAGGGGCAACATTTTTCAACCATTTCCCTCCTGGCTTGATTAATTTAAAACCCATTTAAAATACAGGGCAGCTCTACACAGAGCACGGGCACAGCAGCACCTTCTTCATATCGCTTTCCCCGCCAGCAAGGGGGATTCACTCCCTTCCTGCCCTATTCTAGCTACCACTTCACTGTTTCTTGTCTGCTCACACTGCTTCTTCTGCCTCCCCTCCTGTCTTTGTCTCCTCGTGAAGCATCCTGGAATCCAGCCCAGCTTGTTCAAGCTCCCAACACGTCCTGAATTTTAATTCACACTCATTTTAAGTCATCCATCTCTTTTTAAACCGAGTCACAAGGAGAATGAGCCAATTTACTATTAATATAAGACAAATTAAATCTGCAGAGAAAGCCTGGTCTCTCAGCACACCACAGCACATCCAGCTCGGTGGGAATACTAACTTGAAGGGGTGCAGGTAAGTGAACTGGGGGCACAAAGCTCACGGTACAGTGACAGTCCACTTTGAAAGATGCTACAAATATTGTATACATCAGTGGTAAAATAGATGACCCAGCGAATAGGTCAATTTGGCCTGCAGGTCAATGAAATACTAAATAGCCTTCTGGCTGGTCACCATTGGCTTACCATGTCCCCTTGCACTCAAATCAGCTGCAAAATAAATTAGTTATAGCTGGCGAAGATCAGGTCTAAAAGGCAGTGTCCCCTAAAACTCAAGCGGGAATGTTTTCTGTCATCATGGAGCGACCGTACATCTGCTCTGGCTTGGGATTGCCCCCTCCACCCTGGGAGAAGCACGAGTCATCAAGTGGGACCTGGGTTATGCAGGCCCCACTGAGAAGTGAACTGAGTCTGAAGTTGGTGTGAAAGTACCGGGGCAGGGTCTGCAGAGCTCTGTCGCCAACCAGAACAGGAGATCCAGTCAGTGAAGTCTCCCAACCCAGCCCTTCCTCTCTCTCACGCAACTCTTCTCAGACCTTACATTGCTTCATCCATCCTTATAACTAAATTTACTTTTATTTTGATGGGCTTTGCTTCTCAGTTTCCCTAACACAACACCGTCAGTGACGACTGTGAACAAAGATGTTAAACCTTGGCCCCTGTATGTACCAAGGGTACATGACTAGTGCCTGGCCTACAGCAGGATATCGTGCCCCTGATCACACCCTCTTGTGACCACCAGGAATATTCTAGGGCGGTCGCCAGAGTACTGCAACCAGACTGAAAATGAACAGACACTTTGCTGAGCACTGTGGCTGGCTGCATATACTTTTTGCCAAGTAATAATTAAGTTACTTTTACCCTTTCATACAACTGCTTTCATCTCTTCCCTGAATCTCCTCTTTGACAACCTGTGCACTTCAGAGTGACGCTTGTGTTCTGTTTTCCAGTACTCTTATTACGGGCTTTTCTCCATCCCGCTGACAACCTGCCAAGCTAATAAGAAGGAAGAAAGCGGGAATCTGAATGAGCGTAAAAGCATGTGACAGGTTTCTCCCTTGCTTTCCTCATGCTCACCCAGCACAAATTTCTGAGATAAGAAGTAAGATACAAAACCCATCTAATTAAGCTGCCCTCAGGACTTGGTAATTAGCACTTGTTCCAGGAGGCAGCATCCCTGAGCCCCTCAGCATCCATGGGACCAGAGAAGTGGGCACCATGCTGCAGCCAGCCGTGGCAGCAGGGCTGCAAAGGGGCCAGTGCTCGGTGATTCTTGTGCCTCACAGACATGGGGTATGGAGCTAAGCAGGTGATCAGGTCCCGCAGCCTACTGCAAAACGACAGGGAAAGCCCCAAACGCACTCCAAGCCCTGCAGCACCGTCTAGAGCACCCAGAGCTGCAGCTCTGAGTAACCCACCTGATTTCTCACAGACACCACGCTGTCAGTAAACTCCTCCTGGAAGGCACCATGTCTTTGGTAGGATTTCAAAGACTGCTGGCTGGCAATCACTGATCTCACCTTGGAGAAGATTTGGAAGTCTTCCACCTTGCAAGAGGTGGAAATGGGAGCTGTTGTTTACCCCTGTTTCCCTGCTTCTGCTTTCTTGGGGGAAGCTGTGGGAGACACTGCCCTGACCTGGCAGTGCGCCCTGCAGCCAAGTGCTCAGGGCAGTGTAAAAGCACATCATTTAAGAGCAAATGTGGCGACAAAAGGGCAGCACAGCCTTTTCTCAGAGCACATTACTGCCTTATTTGGACTCTAACACTGCCTGGCCGGTGAGCTTTCCCAGCAGCTGATGTCACATTTCATTCTAATTGGCATTTAATTTGATTGCAATGAAACCTCTTTTACTATATATTTCATAAAGAACAAGGTAATCAGAATTAATTTTTTGTCAATAAATGGAAAATCTACAACAAAAATAAAAGGGGTGGAGGTGAAAAACATCTTCCACAAAAAAAAAAAAAGTCAGAATACTAAAAATGATGAAACCCTTCCCAATATACACATGTGGAAGTAGGAAAGGGCGCAATGAAAGCCTGCCAGTGGCTGCCCTGTAACCGCACACATTAGCATGGATCTGCTTTCTGCCTCTTGCCTTCTCTGCGTGCTGCCCACCCCTTGTTATTTGTAGCTGATGTGCAGTGAACACAAATTTGAATGGAGGTAATCTATGAAAGCAGTTTAAATCACCAGTATAAATATTATTTTAATGCACCAGGATTTTAATTTTTGTCCTAATTTGTTGATTAATCAACTTTATTGGTGAGAAGACAATTGGTCAATCCTTTTCCATTTTACTGCAACCCAGCAATCTTTTGCTGTTGCAACTCTGTTATCAATACTGAAAATGCAACAGCTTCAAGTGCTGGTTGCAGAAACATATTTCTTATTTCCTTCCTTTCACATGGATGGAAACGTGACTGGTTTAGTCCACAGGCCATACGTTCTCTGCCTGTCCCAGGTGCGGGCTGTTGCAAATCCTGCTGAGCCCTGTGAACTCGCAATCTCACTGTGTGCATATGTAGGCACACTAAAAAATAGTGGATTATTTGTTGTATTTCTTTGATCTAGAAATACAGCTCCTCTGTAGGGGATATTTGTGTTGTGTTTGGAGCAATCTGGATGCACTTATTCTTAAGTATATCCAAGTAATTTTCAATCTCATTTTAAAGTTCGGTGCCTGCAAGAAGCAATTGTACTAGACTGAAAGGCCAAACATGAAACCACGAGGACCAAGCAACCCAGGGGTTTGGTAACAGGACACAGAGCTGCTTTGCTTTGTTTCATTTTATTTACAGCTGTGACTAAAACTCATTTCCCTTGAGGCTTTTCTGGTAGCCTGCAGGAAATGAGTTGACAGGGGAAAAACATCTACTCAAAGCTGTTCAGTCCAAAGCTAACAGCAGATCGGGTATGGAGGCCAGTGGCAGGAGATGCCCCGCTTACTTTCTCCTGCCACAGCGTGAGAGGCCGATCCCCGGGTGGGGGTCATCGCTGGCACCAGGACAAGTGTAAAGAGGCAGAAACCACAAAACTTTTCCGCATAATGGCATTTGCTGTGCTGTTCCTGCTGCCTGCATTAAGCACCCGAGCTGGAGACCCTCAGCTTCATATGATCTCATTCATACCTTTTCTTTATAAAAGAAATCCTATGCCACCAGCACATACTATTTTTTCCATATTTGCAAGTCCTATGCATAACTCGTAATTTCCATCCCTGGAAAACTCATTTGTTTGGACAATTTGGTTTAAAAAGCCCCTCAAGGTTACTATTCTCAAAATAATAAAAAGATGGCAGACATGCACAGTGGAACACATCACATAAAACTCCCTGTCACTTTTACCACCAACCCAAAGCACAACCTACGGAACACGATAAAGGCAAACATATGCCAGCTTTTAAGATAATGCTCCAACCGTACGTCACCATTTACTTTTGCTACAAGAAAGCAAAGAAAAACCTGTACAGCATTCAAAAGGACAAGAGATAAGCTGGCTACATGTATTGACTGAGTATTTATAGTTGCAACATTCAGGAATGCAAATTGAAATGAATCAATGCCAGCAGGGATGCCTAAAAGACATAAGTGAGAATTACAGCAATTAAGAATGTTGTCTCAAAGGAAATTAGAACAGTCCATTAATTACAATGCCTTAAAGGAAAATGAACCGAAATGAAAAAGAAAGAAATTAAAATATCAGGAAATTAGCAGCACAATAGGGGAACAGAAAAGATAATGAGCACAATAGGTATTTCCCACTCTCCTTTTATGAACAACAAAGAAACAAAAAAATAAATGGTGATAGGAACCAAACCACCATGAATAACGGACCCAATATATTCTACCACAAGATCAATGGCCAGCACACTCAAGGCTTCGCTGATGTAAGTCCAATTTGTCATTAAATTCTGTAGAAACTGGTTCCATGGAAGACGGTGCAAAAAAGAAACTGCTAGGCTAATAGGTACAGCAAAAGCTGTTTTTATAATACAATGTAGCTGGAGCCCCAGATGGCTGTGAAGAGAAAAATACAATTTTACACTCTACAGGTAAGTGGGGTTCACTGTGCTAGGAGCATGTACACGCTGGCGGATTGGCAGTTCTCTTGCTTCACCTGCTGTGGTGGATGCAAACGTGACTGGTTTAGTCCACAGGCCATACGTTCTCTGCCTGTCCCAGGTGCGGGCTGTTGCAAATCCTGCTGAGCCCTGTGAACTCGCAATCTCACTGTTCCTCTGTTCAGAGTGGCCCTACACAACTCTTAAACTCATCTTACTTTTGATATACTATAGAACCAACACATTAAAAATTCTTGATGGACAGCTTGAATGTAAATGTGCTGGAAACACACAGTCCCAATGCAGTATGTCTCCTGGCCCTCTACCAGCAGGAAGGTGAAACACTGACAGCGCGTTTCAGAGTCTGTGTGGTATCTTAGATAAAACACACCATTCTACCGCTTGTGTACTTTCAATTATTTTGTTTTTGAGAATAAAAACTTAGCAGGTCAGCAGCTATGTGGTACAACTGTACCACAAACAGCTATCACTGGTGGCTGTTAGGGGAATGGTGTAACAGCCACCTTTCATCATATCTTCATAGAATAGTTTAGGTTGGAAGGCATCTTAAAGATCATCTGTTTCCACCCCCCTTGCCATGAGCAGGGACACTTTCCACTAGACCAGGTTTCTTAAACTCCCGTCCAACCTGGCCTTCAACACTGCCAGGGACAGGGCAGCCACAGCTCCTCTGGGCAACTTGTGCCAGTGCCTCACAACCCTCACAGTAAGGCATTTCTTTCTTCTATCTAGTCTAAACCTCCCCTCTTTCAGTCTAAAGCCATTACCCCTTGTCCTATCACTACATGTCCTTGTAAGAAGTCTCCCTCCAGCTTTCTTGTAGGCCCCCTTCAGGTACTTTCACTAAGGATACTTACAAAAACCCATTAAGCTTCCCCTTAAAACACCAGCCCCAGACAAAAATACAGGTACATGCGCAAGTTTCTATTAGCAGCTCTTCCAAGAATTTTTGCCCATTTGTGTAAAAGAGGCAAAAATAAATAAAGTGGAAGTGAAAGGACCCCAGAGAAGCTGTGCCTTGAACAAGCACTGGCACATCGCATGAAGATCAGCATCACCACCTGGACCACTTGAGTACAAAGGGCGTGGGGACACTCGACACCCAGTCTTGCATCCCAGCTACCTAAGATTAGAGCGGGTGAAATTAGGGCTGCTTTGTGCCCTTCTCCAATCCACAGATCCCATTTTTTCACAGAAGCAGGAGCATGCCAGAGATGTACATCCTCACAACCTCTTCCTCCCCTTAACTAGGAGCAGCTTTGAGACTCCTCACTTTGCTTGTCATCCCCAGCACAGTGGACATGGTGAGGCATAGTCTGTGTTCCTGACTAATGTGACAGCATCAAGTTTGTTTGTGGGACAGCCAAGTGTTTCTGTGCAGCACAAGGGACAACACCAGATGGGAACAGTCTGCTGGAGAAAGTCCTTCCTCCCAGACCTGAAATGGCTGGAGAACTCAACATGTCAGGTTTATACTAAGGCATTTTTTATTATATCTAAAACCAAAATTTAAAAATAATTTGTTCAAAGCAAACTGACTTATAAGGATGTGATTTCCACTTGCAGCTGATTATCAAGTACCACTCACAGTCCTCGTCTCTCTAATGACCTCATTTCACAGCAAGTCTGCAGACAATTCCTCCCTACATGAGAAATACACAGAAGTGTGTATTTGTGTGCCTCAGATACCACATCCAGGAAGTCACTGAAAACACATAAACCCAAATGACAGGATTGGAATGGAAAGACATTAATAGCTTGCAAAGCATAATCATTGATCCTGCTTGCTGATGGCATCATGCTGTCGTGCTGGTTTTCAGGTTCAGGAAACACATTTTTGCAGCTTCTAAACCAAAAACTGTCCTTGGCTGTAGAAAGGTGCTTCTGCCTTTCTGAATTACAGTGCTTTGCCTTTCCTCCTTCAGGCCCAGCCAGATGAATCCTGATGATCTGGCTGGAGCCAACCACTGCTACTTGACTGGGTATTAGCAGGAAGAGGATTAGCTGTGGAAACCTGCAGAAACTCATGACAAAAGTGAAGAAATCATCTCTATGCCAGACTCCTGGTTAGAATAAACTGGCGTGGCTGTGTTCACTTCACCAATGAGCTGGGCCTGTACCTTTTCTGTCTACTTTCTATTTGTATTCTAAAATGGCATTTCAAATCATTGAATTTCAGTGACAGTTGAGGCATTCGATTATTTCTTTAAGTGCAAATTCTTCATACCTTCATCTGTTAGTTCTATATATTCAGCAAAGATTGAACAGCACCTGCTGACTGGATGAATCATTTGCATCTGAGTCACAAAATGGGAACTTAAGGACCTCCAGTGCTGTTGTTGAAATTGATGCTACTGAAGCTGCCAATTCAACTCCTGTTGCTGATACTAATCAGCATCTCTTTAAAATGATTAGAGTGTTCAGATAGGGCCATAAAACTACCAGGTGGGCTATATTTTGTACTGCTTCCCAGTTTTGCTACAGTCTTCCCTACGGGAACAGATTTATTGGTCCCATCAATCCCTCTTACAGTCTTTAGCATAGGAAGGAGATGTCACAAAGTTTTAATGTCTCATATATTTTCTGAATTACATGATCCTTATAACGAGCTTGGCACAAAATACTGTTTTCATCAAACTCTGTGTTTAAGGCAAAAATAGCATTTGTTAACTTAGCTGCAGATTAATGTAAATATGTATGCATGTATGAAATAAAAGATTTTTATTGTTTATTGTTTATTTAAAGGTCTTCTAAACTGCATTTGCACAGGAACTTTATCCGAAAGCACACATCTTTTATCAGGCCAAAGCTGGCACAGTGAATTCAAGTCAGTAAATCTGAACCTGCTGAATCCAGCTCCATTGCGTGTCAGGGGACTTGATGAAAGATGACTTTTTAGCTCATATGAGCTAAAAGATGGCTCAGAAGTACAAGAGAGTTCCTTGGGTTTGGAGCATTTTTATTTTGTTTGTTTTAGATCAGATGTAAATTTTAATTGGAAAACAAAGGCAGCTTGTCAGTTCTTAGCAATTTTAAGCACAGTAAATCGCTGAGTCTCATCTAACTGATTTTTGGTAGAAACACTGATAGGGTTCCTTTACAGTACTTTCAGACCAACACATATTTATTTTCACAATGCTCTTTGAGAAGGAGGCAAACTAGATCTCCTTGTAGTTTTTCTGCTCTGGAGACTAATGGGGTGCCTTCACCGCAGGGAACCTGGTGCCAGTGAACCCTCCAGGTGCAGTGCCAGACCACGGAGAAACCAGCTGGTGCCGAAAGCCCAGTCTAGCTCCCCTGTCCCTGCAGATTCAGATTTAGCTTGGGCTGAGCTTGCTGTCATGTCTGGTCCTACAGATATGCCCTAAACAACTCCGTCAAGGTCTCATCTAGTAAACCTGACAGAGCCATCTTTCTACTGCTGCAGTTTATAGCATCGCTCAATCACAAGGAAGGAGATGGGGCCTGCCTTCGTGCCCGTGGAGACTTGTTATGTTTTATGATACAGCAAAGGGAGAAAAGTCAAATTCTGATTTATAACATCCTTCTTTCTGTTACTTGCAATGCATATCGAACACATTGACAAGTTTAGAAGTCCATATATTTGCTCCTGCTTTTTAGTTTAATTTCATTTATATACCTTGCTGCGAGCCTTGTGTGTGCACCAAGGAGGAGTTGATTATGAACTTCAGGACTGACTCCTTCACAGCTGACATACGCGTGTTTGGGTTTTTCATGTATAGACACACATAAACTAAATATAAAATAAAAAATATATATATAAGCGAACACCTTTACCCAGCTTTCCAACATGTTATAGTCCCACCAGAAAGTTGTAAATGTCTCTAGTACACCTTAACACAGCACTTTGGGCTCAAAACACCACACAAGGTTGTCACCGGGTCTGTCACTTTGTTTCCTCACCCTCCTGAAACTATGGCTGGATATGAGCAAGGGAGGTGCCCATCCTTCCACACCTTTTCTCTTCCACCTGCCCACCTTGTTCCACCCAGCACAGCTTCTTTGTTCTTACATCCCATTGAGGATGCAGTGGCATGGCAGCCATGGGACAGGAGGGACACTGATGAGGAGCTCTTGGCTGAACAGGTCCACCCTCATGTAAAGCACCAAGTCTGTACAAATAGGCTCAAGCTTGGTCAAGCTCCCAGAGTTCTGAGGAAATTGGCTGATGTCATTGCCAAGACAACTCTCCATGATATTTGAAAGGTTATGACAGTCAGGTGAAGTCCCTGGTGACTCCAAGAAGGGAAATATTGTGTCCATTTTTAAAAAGGGTAGAAAGGAGGACCCTGGGAACTATCGACCTGTCAGCCTCCCCTCTATGCCTGGGAAGATCATGGAACAGGTCCTCCTAGAAGCTATGCTAAGGCACATGAAGGACAGGGAAGTGATTCAAGACAACCAGCATGGCCTCACCAAGGGCAAGTCCTGCCTGACCAACCTAGTGGCTTTCTATGATGGCATGACTAGATCAGTGGACAAGGGAAGAGCTATGCCTGTGATCTATCTGGACTTCTGTAAAGCCTACGACAAAGTCCCCCACAACATCTTTCTCTATAAGTTGGAGAAATATGGATTTGATGGGTGGACTGTTTGGTGGCTAAGGAATTGGTTGGAAGGTCACAGCCAGAGGGCAGTGGTCAACGGCTCGATGTCCAAATGGATGCCAGTGAAAAGCAGTGTCCCTCAGGGGTCCATACCTGGGCCAGTGCTGTTCAATATTTTTACCACACACAGACAGCGAGATCAAGTGCACCCTCAGCAAGTTTGCAGAGAACACCAAGCTGAGTGGTGCAGTTGATACACCAGAATGACAGGATGCCATCCAGAGGGACCTGGACAAGCTTGAGAAGCAGGCCTGTGTGAACCTCACGAGGTTCAACAAGGCCAAGTGCAAGGTCCTGCAGCTGGGTCACGGAATCACAGAATGGTAGGGGTTGGAAGGGACCTCTGTGGGTCATCTAGTCCAACCCCCCTGCCAAAGCAGGGTCTCCTACAGCAGGCTGCACAGGACCTTGTCCAGGCGAGTCTTGAAT
>Ga0065711_1039229_pt1 | contig 18011 bp, 7 predicted proteins | sample Hoacrofraction12_FD_59098 | JGI IMG/M metagenome (GOLD analysis project Ga0065711, IMG submission 59098) | Hoatzin crop microbial communities from Cojedes, Venezuela - Epithelial fraction 12 v2 (version 2) | ecosystem: Host-associated > Birds > Digestive system > Esophagus > Crop | place... | reverse complement strand
GAGGCTGAGGGAGCTGGGCTTGTTCAGCCTGAAGAAGAGAAGGCTGCGAGGGGACCTAATATATACTTACAAATATCTGAAGGGTGGGTGTCAGGAGGATGGGGCCAAGCTCTTTTCAGTATTGCCCAGTGACAGGACAAGGGGCAATGGGCACAAACTGAAGCACAGGAAGTTCCGTCTGAACATGAGGAAGAATTTCTTTGCTCTGAGGGTGACGGAGCACTGGAACAGGCTGCCCAGGGAGATTGTGGTTTCTCCTTCTCTGGAGATATTCAAGACCCGCCTGGACGAGGTCCTGTGCACCCTGCTGTAGGTGACCCTGCTTTGTCAGGGGGGCTGGACTAGATGATCCCCAGAGGCCCCTTCCAAACCCTGACATTCTGTGATTCTGTGATTCTGTATGTGTAACCCGCTTTGGTCAGATTTTCTTTTAGAGACACATCTTTTTCCTTCTCCATTCCTGTAGCTGAACACCATAGCAGGAGTGGGGCAAAATTACAGGTAAAAGATAATCAATTCACACTTAGATAGTAAGTTGTGCTATGAAGAGGGAAAAAGAGAGAGAGGCTACATAACTAGCTAGCTAGTATGTGTTGCATATAACATATTATTAGCATCAGGGAAACTGAGAACAGGAAAACAGAGTGGGTGTCCACTTAATGGTTTCTGGGGATAGTCCAGATTCAGTAAATTGAGTTATTCCATCCAGAAATACAGAGAAATTCAAAGCAATGGACAAATAATAGGAACTGATGGCAGAACTTAATCAGCTTGTATGTCTTTATCAGGTAGACTCAGATTTTAAGGGATTTTTGAGAAAGTTATGCAGGATATGTTTTCCTGACTACATTAAAGATGCAGAGATGCCTAAAGTTAGATTTCTGAGAGTAATTAGATTTACTGTTTTTCCAGTTAAGTCTTCTAGATGATTGTGACAAGTTTATTTTCCTCTGATTTTTTGAATAATCTGCCTTTAAACATATGAATCACTGGACAAATTAAATGTCTTTTCCTGTAACAACAGCCATAATCTCAATGCTTTGTCTGGAATCTCGTTAATACTGTACATTTGGCAAGCAAATGATTCATGTTGCATTAAATTACATTTCTGTTTTCCTGGGCTACCTCTTCAAATTTTCTTGACACTTCAATTCATTAAGCAGATGGAGATGGAACACGTGACTGAAGTATTTTGTTCAATAATACCTTTCATTGCCTGCAAGCCAGTGTCATCCACTGCTCTTAGAGGAGGGTTGTTTCACTTCAGCACCTTTCCTAATAACTGGTTGAAGGCTCCCTTACAGAAATCCATTTGTGGCAATTCATGCATAGTTGATTAAATACCTCTATTTAACCCCACCTTTCTCTTGACAAATGCAAAGAAGCTGAAACTGGAAAGTTGTTGATTAAGATGATATTGGACAATTAATTATGCATCATAATAAACTTTGACCCAAGCAAACGCTTCCTTTTTCTTTTAATCAGCCAAAATGAAAAGTGATCAAATAATTACATATCCTTATCTTCCAATCAAGCTGTAGGTAGAGATGTTGAGAGAAAATCAAGCAGAATATTAAAGAAAGTAACAATAATGAAGCAAAAGCAGCAGAAGAAATAAACTTCTTGAAATTAATAATTCTATTGTTTTTCCCCTTACTTCAGTATCAAATAAAAAACATGTGAAGTCCTCCTGAGATGGCTTCTGTACTCAGCTTCATGTCAGTGCCACTGGGACATGCAACATTATTCCTGACCTCTGTGTTCATAACTGAGTGAAAAAGACCCAGCATTTAGGAATGATTCTGCATCTGATTTTTCAGAGGCTGCTTGTTTTGTGTCATTATTTTCCACAGGGGGAAAAAATATTTCATGAAACCTTCTGTGCACAGGTGGAAAGAGGGTAAAAATGAGGGTAAAATGGATAAAACAAACTTGCAGTGTGTTGCATTAAGCACCACACAAAAGGAATGTTTATATCTTCTTAGATCTCTCAGTACTTGCTTTTTGAAAAAACGGTATGAGCTCTAGACTTCTTCAACCATTTTGGATCCTGGGTAATGATTTTTATCTTACTCCTCATGGGGTAAAACAGTACTGAATTTAATAAAAGGCCAAATTGAGATTTTGTATCGTTTTGGTTTTGGAGTTTTTTTGTGCAGTCCATAATAATGAGTCAGTCCTTCACTGGGTAAACCAACGTTTCTCAAGCTGATGATCTTGCTAAGCAGGAACATGTGTCTCTAGCAATGGCATCCGTGCATGACAGTTTGGCAGTCTGGGGTAGTGCATGGCTCATCAGCAAGAGTGCCCCTCCTCCTGCACCTCTGGGGGAGCTCTGCTCGCCTCTTTAGCTGAGCTGGGAAGTGAGGACTTAACTACTCATACCCTTCTACAGTACATACCCTACTACTCTACCCTCTCTGCAGTGTCATCTGAGGTGTTACTAGACGTGCCTATCCTTCAGCTACCAGAGTTATGTACATATCTTAACTAGTGATGTTCCAATTAAAGACTTAACATTAACAAGTTCTATACTGGTCAGTATTACCTGCCTTCTTTGGTTTTGACAAGTAGTACCTCCATGTGTTCTGATTCAACTACCTACGGCTACAAAGTGAAAATGTTCAGAGCAGGGAATAATAAACATAAATAACCCTATTTGTTTAATAAGTCATTAAAACAGAAATAGGTCTCAGTCAAAATTATTAAAGTATTCTAGGAAGAACCCCTAGATTTTTACTCCGAAGTTTGTTAAAAATTGCTAGGAAGAGATGTCCTTTGTAATTAATTGAATGAGCTTGGCTGTCTGTGGTTCTGAGTACTTCATCATAGAATCATAGAATGGTTTGGGTTGAAAAGAACCTTAAAGATCATCCAGTTCCAACCCCCCTGCCATGGGCAGGGACACCTTTCACAAAGGTTGCTCAAAGCCCCATCCAGTGTGGCCTACTTAAAGTGTGAGCCTTTATTGTACTCAGTACATATCTTTATTATACAAGAATACAATGTTACTGAAATGCATTTTCAGATCAGTGAATGATCATTAATATCCTTAGTATTAAAATGCCTTTCTAATGCTAGGAGTTTTCTTTGAATTTAACAGTTTCAGAAAGGTCCTCAAGTAAATTTTGTTTTATTTTGAACACCAAAATAATAATTGCTGCATTTAATTCAGTGTGTAATAAACTATTTATTTGACTTTTTATAAATTTGTTTCTTCCTTTTATAAAATCCTCCTGCAGATATGAAGATTTTCGTATTCTTTTTACGATTACCAGCAGGATATGCAACATATAGTGTGAGGTGGGACGGAGTACATTGTTCTCTCATGAATATCACTTTTGATCGAATTATTAAATACACAGTCCTGCCATGCAGACGAGCAGGGTGTTTGTGATGCAGTGATGTGGATATTAATGAGCATCTTGCCTTGCATCTGACTTTGACTGAACTTTTCCTCACCTTTACTGTTTGGAGAGCTTTGCATCAATTCCAGTTAAGTCCTTGCAGAACTCATTTAATTTCTTTTACATGACTGACCTTTCTCACACATGACTGGCTGTCACAAGCTGAAGAGACTGGTAGCTCTGGGTTTCTGAATCTTGAGCCATTAAATTGTATCAAGAGGCATTTTGCTGTAGGATAGGAAAGAATCCCCAATTACTTAACTCATTACATGCTTTAAAAATGGTCCTGAGAGGTCAAACATGGACTTTCTAATGCTCTTTGGGGTTTTTGTTTGTGGTTTGGTTTGGGTGGCTTTTTTTTGGGTGGAGGGGGCGTTTACATTTCTCCCTCATCTGCCCCCAACTTAATAATAAAAATATCTAGAAATAATTACTAATTGAATAAACATTCAGTTTAAATGTCCAGAAAACTTCTTTATCTTTAGGAGATACAGCGGGATACACTTTCATCAACTGTTAATAATCCTTATTTACACTAGTTGTATACCTGATCTTATATTCGCTGGCTTTTCTAAATCAATGTACACTGTTTCACTTTAAAACCAGACAGTTTTTCTGGTGATGAATGACTGAAGTTAGTTTGATATTTGTACTATTCTTTTCATTGCAGTCATTCTAAATGGACCATATATTCTATTCTTTCTGCAAGAGTACTGTTTTTACTGATCTAGTCTAAAATCAAAGAAATTATTTTAGGAATAGTGATGTGGTCAATATGTTCAAACTCTGGGTTTTTTGTTTGTTTTAGATTTAGGTTAGGATTCATCTCACATAAGGTAACATTTCTAAAACTTAAACATCTAGTCTAAGCTAGTCTTTACACTGCCTCTATTGCTCATGAAGAGAAACAGACTCCTCTAGAGGATAATTTGTCCCAATTATCTTGGATATCATGGGTTTTGATTAGTGGCTTCTGGTAATAACTTGTTTTTCATTAAAGGAGCCTGCATGAGTATCTTAAACTTGATGCTTAACATTTCAGTGGTTAAGACTAGGTGATGCAGACTCACCCCATGGGTTGTGATATACAGATTCTCTTTAAGTCCAGTACTGTATCAGATTTTTCAATATCTGAGATAGACAAACCATAAAGAGCATCTCCAGAGGCCTCTCCTCAGTATCCTTCATGCTATTGATTAACTTGGTAACTTTTTAAGCTTCAAAGATATTACCATATTGGACCTAAGTCCAGCTCTACACTAATTTCCTGCATGACTTATCATAGAAATCCCAAGATGAGGACTGTTTGTAGCTGGTGTCAAAGAAAAATCTGCCACAATATCTGCTTAAGAAGTTAAGCAACAAGGACACCCGAATATTAGATTGTTTGTTTTGGATTTTTTTTATTTTGTTCTGTTTGCAAAAAGCCCTGGAATGACATTTATGTGCAATCTCAGTGTGATACTAGAGATAGTAATTTTCTTTTTTTCACAGCTACAAGGCAACAGGAATTAAAACTGGTGAGATTCAGTGGGATGACTTTAGTCAACTACCCATCAAAACAGTTCAACTGGAAGAGCAGCTCTTGGACAATAGCCAGAGAAGTAAATTCCCCGTCTATGCCTTAATATCTGACCAGAAATCTATGGGGATACATGTAGTACATAAAAAATATCAAACACTTTAAAACATTGGCTCAGTTTCTCTGCCCAGCTAATGGATATTCTGTGACTTTCCATGCCACACCTAAAATTAAAGCCCTCTTTCTCTATGAAGCCATCACTGAAGAAAATACTGTAGGGTATATTTGTGTTCTAAGAAAAAAATAAACAATTCCATGTGGCCTGAAGAAGACACTAAAGCTTACATTTTATCCTTCAGAGATAGGTCAAAGAGATATAACTTGATATTTCCTTGGAACTATTTTGTCAAACTTTTCACTGAAAAAGGGAGATTTACTCAGTATTTTTTAAAATAAATCAGCAAATCACAATACATTTCTACTTCTTTATTTATCCAGTCTGAGGGCTAAACTGGCCTATGCAGAGCTGGGCTGTTAAAAATGAGCATCAATACAATTATTTGTTCACATATTATTCCAAATCTTTCTGCAACCTTGATATGGAGCCACTGGATTCTTATAGTATTTGATACAGTGGAATTATCCTGTGATATAAAATGACAAAAACTGTACAATAAGATGGATCACAGATGAGCTTTAGACAGAATCACATTATTTTTGTAGAAACAGAAACTATGGAATAGTTCAGTTTCACACGACAGTTAATAGATATTTTTAATAATTTAATAACCTGTTTTTAATCAAAGAACTGCTGGGGAACATATTATTTTCTTCATAAGAGCTTTTCTTTGAAAGTCATGAAGTTCTGCACCGTTATGTTAGCCTCCTGTTTCCAACACACAACTCGTTTTCACTCCGGTATTGATGTGTGGCTCTGTGACACATTGACATGGAAAACTTGCTATATGAGCCACAAACAGGGCAAATGTTTGGAGAACGGTCAGTGTACAGCCACAAAGCTGAGGTCAGGTGCTTCTCTGTCACAGACGCACAGCAAATTTGAACCCTCGTTGTTTATCTGCCTGCAAGTGGTTTGGCATTTCCCTTTTTATCATACTAACCTTATGAGCAAATGCAACAGGAAAAAGGATCTTGAAGCTGAGGTCTTACAGAAGTCTGAAATATTTTTAAGAGATAAAACACCCATAAAGAACTTACTGCCACTCTCCCAACCGAAAACGAGTGGACAGATTGCCAGCCACTGGAAAAATTACTGCCAAGGACCGTCATGAAAAATTCACAATCATCTCACCCTTTAGTAATGTTATTAGGGGAGGGGGGGGCGGTTGCTGTTTTTGTTGTTGTTATTTTTCCTAAATTTAATCGGTTTTATTGTTTCTTGATATGATCTGGTAATTTAGAAAGCATTGTGATTACTAATTTTTCAAGGTGGTTGATCTGCTCAAGGGTAGGAAGGCTCTGCGGAGGGATCTGCACAGGCTGGATCTATGGGCCAAGTCCAGCTGTATGAGGTTCAATAAGGCCAAATGCCAGGTCCTGCACTTCAGTCACAACAACCCCATGCAACGCTACAGGCTTGGGGAAGAGTGACTGGAAAACTGCCCAGAGGAAAAGGACCTTGGGATGCTGGTCGACAGCTGGCTGAACATGAGCCAGCAGTGTGCCCAGGTGGCCAAGCAGGCCAATGGCATCCTGGCTTGTATCAGGAATGGTGTGGCCAGCAGGAGTAGGGAGGTGATCGTGTCCCTGTACTCGACACTGGTGAGGCTGCACCTTGAGTACTGTGTTCAGTTTTGGGCCACTCACTACAAGAAAGACATTGAGGTGATGGAGAGTGTCTAAAGAAGGGCAAAGAGGCTGGTGAGGGGTCTAGAGAACAAGTCTTACGAGGAGCGGCTGAGGGAACTGGGGCTGTTTAGTCATGAGAAGAGGAGGCTGAGGGGGGACCTTATTGCTCTCTAGAAGTACCTGAAAGGAGGTTGTAGTGAGGCAGGTGTTGGTCTTTTCTCCCAGGTAACTAGTGACAGGATGAGAGGCAACGGCCTCAAGTTGCATCAGGGGAGGTTTAGATTAATTATTAGGAAAAATTTCTTTACTGAAAGAGTGGTCAGGCACTGGAACAGGCTGTCCAGTGAGGTGGTAGATCTCCCATCCCTGAAGGAGTTTAAAAAACCTGTAGATGTGGACCTTGAGGATATGGTTTAATAGGCATGGTGGTGTTGGGTGGATGGTTGGACTTGATGATCTTAGAGGTCTTTTCCAACTTATGATTCTACGGTTCTATGATTCCCACAGATAATCCCTAGGAGACTTCATAGGATGAGTAATCCTTATAATAGTTCATGTTATTACTGCCATGGGTCAAACATGGCAACAGGTTGCTCAGAGACGCTCTAGACTATCTGTCCTTGGAGATGTTTAGAACACTGTTGGAGAAGGCCTTGAGCAGCCAGATCTAATGTGGAATTCATCCATTCCGAGGGTACCTTCCAACCTAAAGTATCCTGTGATTTTATTATATTTTTGGGGCAGTGAATTACCCACAGAAGTTAAGATGAGCCTGGCAACATTCAATTCATCAGGATCAGTCTCCAAGGATGATGATGGGATGAAACCTTAGACTCTAGGCTTTAAATAGGTATTTGTGCCATGGTTTTGCTTCATCATTTATAGTGAAAAGTGCTGTCTTTCACACCTCATTTTAAACTATTGTATGGCCAGGAAACTATACAGAAACTTAGAAGGCCTTTGCATTGCAAGTCTCCTGATGTTTAGGAGTGCTTTGTTTTTCAGGATTTGCAAATTTTCAGGATTTGCTTCGCTTTTCCTGGGCCACTGATTTACCACTTTAGTGCAAAGGAGTGTTATATTTACTCTGTTGGAAAGTACCACCTGTCAGAGCAAGACACAGAGCTCTGAAATCCCAGTGAATAGACATGCAGCCCTCCTGAATTAATTGTTTGGTTATATGTTTTCCTGTGCCAAATCTTTCCTGTTCCCTGTCACAAAGTAACACTCTCAATAATATGAAATTATTCACTTTCCTGGAGTCACTGTTCAAAATTAGCTGTTATAGGTTAGAATGACAAATTAGTATTTAGCATTATTGAATATATAGTTCTTGACTGTATGTGCCTAGATTAGATGCTCTGTATTATATTCCTGAGGCCAAGCAGGTTTTTTTAATAGCAACTACTAAAATAAGGCAGCTCAAGGAATTTGGCTCTAGCTCACCCATACCTACTGAGGTGAGTTATTAGCAAAGCCAGAAGTAAACACAAATATTTAGACTCTCAGACCATTCCTCTAGCCACAGATCCCCTCAGTCAAGAACAGATTAAATTTTAAAAGTTCCTTTCCCTCATAACATAGTTGGCTTAGGTTTAACTGACGCTATGCTGGAAGTTGGCAATGCTTAAACGAGAAAGTTCATCTGCTGTCTTCTAGGATAACACACAGTTATGTGGGTATGTATTATCAAATGGCTACACTGTTGGCTACAAACGCATCTCAAGCTTTTATTCCTGATCTGGGTGCATGGGGTTCATGAAGATAGGGAAACAAAATACAGTCATCTACTGACTCTCTGTGACTGTCATGCTTCCCAGTATGGAAATAGTTTCAAGAACAAGATATGCTGTGCCTTTCCCTCCCAGTGTCTTTCCTTTAGTATAATTCCTAGTGACACTGTCTCAGTGTTGTAGGGGCAGTGCAGATGGTAAATTCACAACTGTCCTGTATTTTGCACCTTGTCGGAACCTGCCATGGCATGGATTCTCTAGAAGTGACGTCATTATTAAATGTCTTCTGGCAGAAACTTCAGAAATCCACACTCAGCTCAGATATGCCATGAAAAGCTGTAATTTTTTTTTTTTTTTTTGAGAACAGCAGAAAAACAACAGCTCTCTGCTGTGGTACAGAACTAAAGAAGGACAAAGGAGCCCAAGAGAATTCCTGTTTTTGAAATACTGTGTGGTAATATAGTACAGTAGGAAAAAAAACTCCAACAAAACTTTGAGAAAGAGAGAGTGAAAAAAATCTCAATGATCAAGATTTTTAGGATAATAAAAGCCTTGGTGTTAAGTTTGATTAAGGTGCAGCATATTGAAAGCTCAGCTGATGGGGCTGGAACTAAATGACGTATAAGGTCCCTTTCAACCCAAACCATTCTATGATTCTATGACTCTATGATTCAATCCCTTCGACAACCCAAATACACAGCCATAACTTAATTAGTTGGGAATCTGGAGTCACGATGTTAATCTCACTAGAATGATTTTAGCTTTATAAAATTATCCATAAAATCAGAATCTGATTAAGTATGTTGTCAACAGTCATAATCAGTGCTGCACTGATTAGGAAGCGAGTAAACACCTTTCCTACCCAACAGATTCATTCACCAAGAAAGTGCCTGGGAGAAATTTCCTGTTAAACCACAGGAACATCATTTCATATGTGAGATCTTCAGTAATAGCACTGAAGAATATGGCACCAACTGAAATTAATGAAAAGGCTTTTTCCTTTACAAGTTTATGGTTTCACACTTTCTCCTGTACTTCTGGCTAAGGAGAATGGAAACCATACAGCAATTCTGAAAATTGCCTAGCGATAGCAACTGGTTTTGCTGGTCTCAGGAGCCAAGGAGATTGCTATCATGTTTTATACACTTTAGTACTTTAGAGAATTTATTCTGTGATGTACAAGGTCCTTGCAAATATTTAGTGACCAAAAGACTTGCCTTACCACGTATGTGCATCAATTTAACTTAATGATATTTTCATATATTCTATTAATAGCTGCAGAATCTCAAGATTCAAGACTTTCGAACAATGTCACATTCTCTTAGGCATGGTGGGATAAATTTTCAGCCTGATCAGATGTGAAGCACTGAAATGCATATTCCTCTCCACTCCTCAGGGAAAGCAAGAAATTTTTTAAGGCTTGGCAGGACTTCGTGCTTCGAAAACATCAGCTGATGTCAACTAAACTTCTACACAGTAAAATGCACTATAAGATTCCCCAAATTTCTACTTGCACTGAGGTCTCTAGGAAACAATGGTCCTCTGCCTGTTAATTCAATGTGTGTAATTTACCTCACAATAAAGGGCTCTCCTGTTTCCATCCTCTACTTGCCCCCTCCTTTGCCACTCTCCTCTGCACCAGGAGCACTGAGTTTAGTCATTCTGCTACTTTCAAGCACACTGGAAAGCTGACACTCCATCTCTTTTCTGCTCTGAACCCTGCAAACCCACTGTGCTGTTGAGGGGATCATGTCTGTCCTGGGGAAGGGTGCAGCACTGCAGTAGGGAGCAGCACATGGTGTGAAGGTGATGAAGGTGGGAAGCAATGAGATGCTGAAGGATAAACCATGAAGAGCAGGAGTTTAGTCTTTCTCAAAGGACTGCCTCTTCCTCCTCTCACCTTGTCAGCCCTTTTGCTTCTCTGGATCACTAACTTCATTTTCTGGGCTGGTCTTTCTCTCAATAAATCAATCATCCCACTAATTTTTCTTCTGCATAAAACAAGTAAAAGTAGAGATTTTTGAGAAGTGCTTATATTCAGCCCTGAGAGTGTTCATGCTCAAATACTACAGTATTGGTTATTATAGAAATGTGAATAACACTTTCATGTCTAAGAAAAATATTGTATATTTAATAGACAAGAAACTGGTTCCATTCTGTGAACTTCTCACAAACAGTACTATAAAATTGATTTGGTTTAGAAACCTGAGTAATCAGAAGATCTGGCCCTAAAAGATCTTGGAGAATTGGGAAAAGTAATTCTAGGCTTCATATATTCATTTTATTAAAAAGGTAAGTTTAATACATAAATATCCTACTGAAAAACCAATTATTTTTTCAACAGCATAAACCAGTTATTAAAGCTGTTTTTTAATTAAAATCAGCTCAAGTGCCTTTGTGCACAAATGGACAGCATAGGGCTTTTTAAGTAATCAGTCTGAACACTCGGAACAGCTAAAAGTTTATCTAAAGTAAATTGAATTTATTTTTTCTCTTGAGGTAAAAATTGTGCTCATAGCAAGAAAAAATATATTTAAAAGTTTGTTTAATTATATTTCCATGTCTACATGAGCTCTAATTTTCTTTTATGATTCTATGATTCTAATTTCCTTCTTCTTTTCCCAACGTCATCAATGTGACTGCAATGCTGCAAGGACTGAGAGTCAGGGTGTAATGTGTCCAAGGACAATTCCCCTGGCTCTGTGGCACGCCAAGAGGAGTTTCAGGGTTAGGATGGACTTTCACATCCACTTTCAACTGCAGTATGATCTAAAGGGGTAGAGCCAATGGCAGGAAAACAAACCAGTGTTTTGTTGATTTGATACAGCTATTTTCAGACAGCAGACTGGACAATTTTTTTGCTATTAGCATCAAAAAGCAGGTTTTACAATACAAGATAATCTTCCCTTTTACCAAGAGTATGACTGAAAAACTATTTTCCATTCACTTACAGAGTTGTATGATCTTTGCTGTAGTTCTTTCCTTTATGGAAAAATAAAAGTTACAAAAACAGATTACCTCTTTCTGAAATGTTGAAGATGTTCCTGTCCTTTTCTTTACAGATGCTCCTTCTTTCAATCTCATTAGAGGTTTTGAACCCTCTGTTGACATTTGTCACACAAACTAGAAGATGCAGTATTTGCACAGCCTGGGGAATAACAAACCTTTCTAGCTGGATCAGTGTTTGACAGAACAAACACCTTCTACGTCCCTTCCTGCTTCAGTATCTCAGCCTCACTGTCTGCCACAGGCTCTCCTGGCCTTGGGTGAATCACTCATTTGTATAGTTGAGTTCAAGCTACAGGATTTGGAGTTGTCCAGTGAAAGGTATTAATTATCACTCATTTAACCTTTGTTTGCTTTTTTTTTTATTTTATTTTTCCAGCTGATCCACAGCTGTGCTTATCTGTCAAGAGAAACAATGCTACACCTAGAATAAAACCTGAAAGAGTAACCTTGGCAATGTTCAAGCACACTGATTTCCCAAATAACTGTAAAGTGTGGCAGTCAGAGGTGCTAGTTTGCCAATATGAGTGCGTGGTTCACTGTCTGAGTTTTGCATTTGATTGCAGTGCTGGTGAAAAGAGAAATGAAACCACATGGTGTGTTGCACTGGACAAGAAAATTTAGACTACTTTTCCTCAGTTTCCCACAGCCATGCTATTACGATTTTAGAGTAGGTGTGTTAATGCAACTGACCTTGCCTTATAAGCATATTTATGCCAATTTCTGCAGATGTCCCTTGTACCCCCGTGCCAAGCGACTCATGCTACCAGATTTGCAAATGACCACTAGCTTCAGCAGGGCTCAGATTCCATCCCTGAAGAATGCAGATTAGGAGAGCAATGCGCCGAGACACAGAAGGCACAGCAAATTAAGAAAGCAATATACGTTTTTTACAGGGGGAAAAAAAAAGGCTTTAATTTAAAGCAAACAAAATAAAGACAATCATGAATGAACTTATAATCGAAGTTTAATTGTCACCTTCCATAAAAGTAAAAATGCATAGGAAGAAGCTTTAAGAGCAAGCAATCACAGTTAAAAGCACAACATGAGCATCTGGTTCTTCCATATTATGTATGATATGTTAATATATGATCTAAACATCATCTCTAATGGTTTATAAACAAAGATAAATTAACAGGATCAATTTTCCCTAGCAAATGTTTTCCACCTAACAGGATAATCTTTGAACACTAATAAAATAAACCACAAATCATATTTACTCTTGGGTTTACTCTCTTGTTGCAATTTAGCCTAGCTTGAGACAATATGGCAAATTCTGTTAGCAAAAGCATAATTTACTTTTTTCCTCCAAAGAATTAGTTTTCTTTTAAGGTGGTTTTGCATAGACACAGTTACTCTCAGAGTAAATGAGTTAATGATTTAACTCATAATTAAATGAGTAATTAACTTAATTAATAATAACATAATAATATTTAGTCATTAAATTAACTAATATAATTAAATAATTAACTTAATCTGAGTTTTCCGTAACATATGTATCCAGTACTATGAGCATTCATGCATTAAAGACTACAACTGTTCTTTGTATCAAAAAAGAAGGCATTTATTCATGAAAGTACATAGAGATATTATCAAGTCTGTGCATGATTAGAACTGTGAGGATTATACACACACGGTGATTCAAAGACAATATGATTTCCTGAATTAAGATTCCTGTCCAGAATAATCACAAGTAGTGCATGTACTTCGCAGGTGGAGAGGCCATTCTAAATATATTTGGTTTTGACTCAAAATCCCTTTGTAGGGCACTTACTATAATGTTATAAAGGGGCTAACAAATGGAAATTCCTTTCCACAGAAAAACATCACATTCTCAGTGACTCAGTAGACAAAGGTCAACCAGCACTGAGATGTGTACACTCAATCAGTTACCAGGACTTACCTGAAATAAAATTAACATTCTCTTGAAAAGTAATAGTTTCTTTGAGTACATATAACTACACCTTTTGTGTAGGCAAACTGTCATAAAACTGGGAAGATCAAAAAAATAGGTTAGCAGAGACACAGTTAAATTGTACCAGTCAAACTTCCACAGTAAAAAAAAGAAAGAATTTAAAAAAGTGACGAAATAAGCCAGTCCTTTGGTTTCAAATAGTAAAACAATTTATATGGAATTTTTTCATCCAGGTGCTAGATTCTTTAATTCTTAAATGAATAAATTAATCTTAATTTAATTAATTAAATTCTTAAATAAAATCTTAGTGGTACTGTATAGCGAAGAAACCAACAGACAAATGTTGCATGCCTTACCTAGAACCAGAGGGAACCATCATTTCCCACTGATGGTATTTCATGATTGATTCTGTGTCTTAGAAAAGAAAACAAACAAACAAACAAACAAAACCCCAGACCAATAACAAAATCCCCTAGATCTGAGATGATGAAGAGATTGGAACATCTTTCATATGAGGAAAGGCTAAGAGAGCTGGGACTGTTCAGCTTGGAGAAGAGAAGGCTCAGGAGGTTTTTGTCCCCCTGTATAAATACCTGATCGGAGCAAATGACCAAGAGGGAGACAGATCTTTCCTGGAGGGACCAAGCGACAAGACAAGAAGGAATTAATTAAAAAAAAAATAAACACAGCAAATGCCATGTGAACACAAGAAAACACTTTTTTTTACTGTGATGGTGACAGCACCGTCAAAAGTTGCTCAGAGACACTGCAGAGTTTCCATTCTTGGAGATATTTAAAACCCAGCTGGGCACTGTCCTGCACAATTTGCTTTAACTGACTCTGCTTAAGCAGGGAGTTGGGATTGTTGATCGCAAGAGGTCCCTTCCAATCTCAACTATTCTTTGATTCCTGAGTCTGTGAATGAGCTGTAACTTACGATGTGGCAAGTTTTATGCAGCTTAAAAGTTTTAAACTTTATAGCTGATTCCACAGAAATATTTTCAAAGAAACATTACCTTTGCCTTCCTGATACCAACCCAGAAAAAAACAGTAAAGTTACATGGATGGACTTTCATCAGCATTCCTCAAAACGTCACGTCAAGGGGACGTTGTCCTGGAAGCCCTGAAGGTTGAAAAAAGGGGACATCTCATGTGTCTATAGTCTTTGTAGACTCTGTTCCAGCTCCTCCTGTAGGGAGAAATAAGGTCAAGAAGACAATATTGTGAAACCTTTCTCCTTGCCTTTAAATGCAGATATAGACAGGCAGGATTCTCACAATGTCTCTATCTCTGTTGCTAAGATTAATCTGTATAACTTAGGCACAGTACAGATACCTGAATTAGAAGGTCAGTCACTTGAACTTGCCTTTACAGCAAACAGCAGAAATAATCGCCCAGAAGATGGTCAAGATCATCGTCCCTTTCAGAGGGGGAATTTAATCCGCCTTCCCCTATTGCTGACTTTAAGTTTACTGTGCCCCAACATAAATGCCTTAAACATAGGATTATTCTTGTTTGTACATGCCAGTGGTGCTATATGTTGACATCCTGCAATCCACAGTACTTGGTAAATGAAAAATTCTGTGGGAAATATGTCTTCAAAAAGTTGTTGTAATGAGCTCCAGTCCTCTGTGTATTAATAGAAACACACCAGAAAAACTAATTCTTAGTGTCCTTTCTCCTTGTTCATCGAAAACATGCTTCATACTCTTTCTACTTAGGAAATCAAGCAGATAATTCTTCATAAGCCAGGTCCTCATTAAAAGAGCTTGTGCTATCAAATACTCACAATGGGATTCAGCACAATTAACTTTAGATCTGCAGTACATGAACATCAACATTTGAGCTAGGCATCTCAGCATGATCAGGAGACCATCTCCCACTCTAAGCTACTTAGCTACTTGAAACTTCACTTTTTTCTAAGAAATTTCATTATTATTTGTTTGTTTGTCTGAATATACTTTAGTTAGTCAAGTGTGTGAGATTTGATTTCTTTGGTTTTGTTTTAATTTTAACTAATGCAAGGTAAGAGGAAAAAGGAAATTTTAATTTTTCAGTTAATTTTTTGGGGTAGGTTTCTCAAAAAAAAATGTTTACATGAGCAAATATGGGATCAAAAGCATTACCTAAAAGAAATACTTTAAAAAATAAAATTAAAATAAATCCCCAAAACTGCCCAAACCCTCCACAGTAAACCACATTCCTCACCAGATCTCCCTGTGTATGAATAACTCTCTTGTCCTATAGCGTCCCAAAGCATATCCTTTTTTTTTTTTTGCCTGTAAGACAAGACCCTGGCTGGATGTAAGCATTACTAGACTGAATTTTAAGAGAATAGTGGGAAAGGAGGTGCTAATTCTATGCTGGGCATTCACTGGCAAGTCCTCCCCTGAATACACAAATGACACAGAAAAAAAATGGGGAGAATGATGCTAGATGCTAGTGTGTACGTGACATGGCAAAGTTACCTGTTCAATGTTTTATTTCTCCTCCCCATCTGAATTGTTACACAACATCTGGAGTTTAAAAGGTCAAGGTAGTTTCTGTAGCCACTGTCTGACTGATGCTCCCTCTGATTAATACTAAATATAGAGGTAGATCTCTGCTCAGAGGCAGGAAGAAAAACTGTTTTTCTGTCTGAATCCATCATCATCGGCGGGTAGCACATTGTGTATCAATGCATGTGTGAGGCACTAGGAGTCCTACATGGATGAAGAGGATCTGTCAGGCAAGATATCTGATAAATCTGCCCCGAATAAGATCAGTGCATCCAAACAGGAACAGAGCAGTGTTTACTCATGCTGCAGCTGAGGTTCGGGATGTATGATCCTGACTCTCTGTCTTTGCAACCTTGTAACCCAACGTGATTGACAATCCACCAGCAAGCCCATTTTCTTCTCTTAGGAAAACAGCAACAGCTGTGTCCGAAGCAACCTACAGGAACCAGGTAGTAATATGTCTTCAGTCATCCTTTCACCAAGCAAATTACAGTGTTCTGGACAGGGTAAGCAAGAGGCCATCTGTTATGCCTCTTGATGAAATGTTTAGTGTGGGAACATTTTTTACCTTGCAAGGTGGCCTCAGAGGCATAAAGCAGCTCTACCGCACATCTGTCTGTCACTGAGGCATTACTTGAGCTACTATCCCCTCCTCTTGTGCTTACATTAGATTGATTTCTATTTCAGTTTTGTCTTGTCTTCTTTTTTTTCTTCTTTCCTCCAAACCTTTTTAGAAAAGGTTCTGGGCTTTGGGGTTTTTTGGTTTGTTTTGTTTTTTTTTTACATCTGTCACTGTGGAGTGGCTAAATTGTCCTGACAACTCTTTCAGCTAATGTTGTATACTAAATATTCTTCATACACTAGTTTGCTATTGGAGGTTCCTGTGTTTAGCACACTGTTCAGTGGAAAGCGGGCTGGATTTCCAATATATTCATGTGAGTTTTCTATTTATAATAAGTCTTTTTTTTCCGTTTTATTATTCCATACTTCGAAGGGCAACCTCTGGTCCTTTTGGAAAAGGTGGAAATTGGTCCCCAAATTAATATCCTGCAAAATTGTGAAGAGTTGATTCTGATAAAGTTTTACAAAAATGTTTAAAAAAACCACAAAAAACAAACATTTCAAAACCTCTAGAGAATAACAGAAAATTCCCAAAAGTCTACAGTTTTTTAAAAATGTCTAGTAGAAATCTGTGCCATATACCTCCATCCAACCTACGATTCTAGACCTATGACCTATGACCTAGACCTATGACCTAGAATCATCCAACCTATGATTCTATGATTCTATGACACAACAGTATCTTATGAATTCTCCCTTTGTAAAAATATTCTCCATTAGGAACAATCAGGTTCTTTTATGAGATAAAAATATACTTTGTTAGCATAGACCTAGATGTACACAGCATAACTGAACAAAACACAGATGTACTATCAAGTACTCAGGCAAATAAAAATGTAACTTGAGAGCTATCTGCCTTGAAACGATATATACAGAACTTCTGTTTGGGTAGATGTATGTGGATTCTCCTTCAGGGTCACGTGAAATATTGCCAGACAGGTAGTTTAAAAAGAAACCTCTGTAATTTACTACTTCTGTGTGCACAGCTAGAGGGCCAGGGATATGTCTGAGATCCCACATCAGAGTTATCACTTGCAGTTGAGAGTGGTACTTGCTTGAGTAACCCCTAACAGATCATGAATATTGGAACCACCGAACAGCATGAGCAGATGATTGATCCCCGCTTGCTATAAAAGGGTAGGTTCAGTTACTTCTCTGGAATTCTGCAAGATAAGGTTTATAGGTAGTTGGGCTGCTTCAGGCCTGGCTATACGCAATGCTCAATCATGTAGCTCCTGCTTTAGCTCTTGCTAGAAGGAGTGTGGGGACCCAGACGGAGACCCCATGCAAGAACGCAGGTGTCCAGGTCTCTGGCTGCAGGGAGTGCCTGAGCCTGGCGCTCGTACCGGAGGACAGCAGAGACAACGGCTGTGTTCGGTGAGAGCAGGTGAATGATCTGCTCAGCCTGGTGGCAGAGCTGAAGGAGGAAGTGGAGAGGTTGAGGAGCATCCGGGAGTGTGAGAGGGAGATCGACTGGTGGAGCAGCACCCTGCCCTCCCT